>JAAUXY010031426.1_pt1 | contig 11493 bp, 14 predicted proteins | sample 7278121 | NCBI WGS metagenome assembly JAAUXY01 (sample SAMN14350117, study PRJNA611818) | marine sediment metagenome | isolation source: surface marine sediment (1.8m) | place: French Polynesia: Moorea | collected 2018-08
ATGTGGCCGTGACGCTGGTGTATCTCGCGAATGGCAAGCAGGCTTTCGATGCGCTCGAGGCGGGTTTCGCCAATGCCAATCAGAATACCGGTGGTAAACGGTACCCGGGCACTGCCGGCGTTTTCCAGCGTCTCGAGGCGCACGCTCGGAATCTTGTCGGGGGAGCCGTAGTGCGGCATGCCTTTTTCGCACAGCCGCTCCGATGCCGACTCGAGCATGATGCCCATGGACGGCGAGACGGCGCGCAGCTCCGCGAGCTCCTCGGGGCTCAAGTTGCCGGGATTCAGATGCGGCAGGAGGCCGGTCTCTTTGAAGACAGCCTCTGCGGCGGCCATGAGGTAGGCGGTTGTGCTTGCGTAGCCCATTTCCGCGAGCGCCTCGCGCGCGGCTTTGTATCTGAGCTCGGGCTTTTCGCCGAGCGTAAAGAGAGCTTCTTTGCAGCCCATGGCCTGCCCGTGCCGGGCAACCTCGAGCACTTCCTCGATGGTCATGTAGGGTGCTTTCAGCTTGCGCGGCACCTGGGCAAAGGTGCAGTAATGACATACATCCCGACACAGGTGCGTCAGCGGGATGAACACTTTCTTGGAGTAGGTGACCACGTTGTGAAAGCCGCGATCCCTCAGTTCCTGGGCGACATCCGCCAGCGCGCGCGTGTCTTCGAAGTCGGCGAGCGCAAGCGCTTCTTCCTCGGACGGCAGCTTACCCAGCAGGGCGTTGTCTAAAATGGTTTGAATCTGCATGAGTAACTTATCCGGAAATCGTGTGGGAGGAGTCGCTGAGACGCTCGAGGATGCCGTGGTTGGCCAGATACGTGGTCGTCTGCGTGTCCGGCGCCGCGGCGGCAACCTTCAGCAGGTCATCCGGTACGTCCACGTCCAGGCTGAAACGCGTGCCGGGCACAATCCGCGGCGTATAGCCCGCTGCAAACGCCCCATCGACGTGCGGCTTGAAGCTCTTGCCGTCGAATATGTAAGGCATGCACAGCGGCGGCGAACAGATCAGGCCGTTGGTGCCGATGTGCTCCGCGTCAGGCAGGATCGTAACGTGCTCGTGACTGGCGAGAATCTCGTCGAGTTCGTCCGTATCGATACCCGGCACATCCGCCGGCACCACGAACACGCCTTTCGCGTCGAAGTTGGCAATGAGGTGCTGTGTTGCCTGCTCCAGCGCGCCGGCCAGATTGGCCGTCGGGCTTTCCGCAAAGCGCTCCGTCGCGAAGGTCTGTGCCAGCGCGTCGGCTTCGGGCGTGCGGGATACGATGAGAATGCCGGACAGCCGGCTCGACTTGGTGAGACAGGTGAGTACGTCTCTTGCCATGGCCAGCATGAGAGATCGTCGCTCTTCTTCACTCAAGACGTTTGCTAGACGTTGTTTCGCGCGATCAAACGTCTTTATGGGAACGATCGCCCACATTGGCTCCTCCCGATAGTTGAACGGACGCTGGCACGACCCCTATTCGCGTTCCTTCAGGCACTTACGCGACTGAGTTGCCGTGAGCGTGTGGACAGCGTGCTTAGACGACTGCCCAACCTAAGAGCCACGCACCGTACCACGTTGATTTGATCAGGGATAGTTGGATTTCTTGGGGTAAGCGTGCGTTTTTGCACGCAAGCCGGGGCTCAGGTGCGTCGATCTGCCACTTCGGCGGCGAACTCGAGGCAGGCTTTTGCGAGATCGACCCGCGCATCGAGGCTATCCATGATGGTGTTGGTAACGCGGGTTGGCACGGCTATCTGATCGGCCTGCTCCGCGTCCGTGTCGTCGAGAATGAAGCCCGTGAGCAACTGGCCGTAGTAGTCGGCGACCGCCGCCGCGCTCGCGGGGACGTTGAGCTCCGCCATCATCTTGGCGGCCGGTCCTTTGATGGCGAGTCCCCCGACAATCGGCGAAACCGCAATCACCGGCTTGCGGCTGAGTTCAGCTCGGAAGCCGCCGAGCGCAAGCATCGGATCCACCGAGACAAAAGGATTGCTCGGACAGATGATGACGGCGTCGCAGTCGGCAAGCCAGGTTGTGATCAGTGGATTCAAAGCGGCGTCCTCGACCCCCTCGAAGTCGAAACCGGTGACGGCCGGTTCGCAGCGGTCGCGTACGAAGTAGTGCTGAAAAGCCAGGGGGCCATCGGCCGTGTGCACGATGGTGGCGACGGCATCGTTGCTCATCGGCGCGATGGTGTGTTGGATACCCATGGCCTGACTGATGAGCGCCGTGGCTTCGGTCAGCGTGGCGCCGTGGCGCAGGAGCTCCGTGCGGCGCGTGTGCAGCGCAAGGTCTTTGTCGCCGAGACGGAACCAGGACTCGCCGCCCAGGGCGTCCAGCGTTTCGATGAAGTTCCAGGTTTCACCTGCCCGGCCCCAGCCGAGCTCGGTGTTGTTCTCCTCAGCCAGTGCGTACGTCAGGCTGTCGATGTCCGGTGAGATGTGCAGCCCCATGTGAGTAAAGTCGTCGCCGGTGTTGACGGCAAACAAGAGGTCGCGGGGTGCAAGCACTTTGCTCAGCCCCAGGGCCAGCTTTGCGCCGCCAACTCCACCCGTTATCGCCAGTACCCGCACGCTCTGCGTCCTCTTCCGCTAGCGGAACAGGTCCTCTTCCAGCGGCCGATTGATCATCGCGGCGGTATGACCGGCTTCCCCAACCGGCAGTCCGCGCACCACGGCAAGCGGAATTTTTTCCGTGGTCTCTCCCATGACCAGGGTTGCTGCGCTGGCAATCATGTCCGCACGGTTGATGAGCGTCACCTTGAGCTCGCGGCCATAAGTGTCGGCGCCGCCGCGCTGGTCGTCGAGCACGACGATACCGGCGCAGCCGATGGCGCAGCCGGTTGTGCCCATGCGCCACGGCCGGTTCTGGCTGTCTGTGATGACGATCCCGAGCTTCAGCCCCGTGGCTTTCTCGAGCGCATCGCGCAGCGTAGCAGCGCTCGCGTCCGGGTCCTTAGGCAGCAGCAGCGCTTTCTCGCCGCCTTCGTGGTCGATGTTGGATTGATCAATGCCGGCATGGGCACCCACGATGCCGAGCTTGTGGCGCATGATGAGAACGCCCGGTTTTTTACGCAGGAGCTCATCCGATTCGTCCAGAATGAGCTGCACGAGGCGGGGATCCTTGTCGGTTTCCGCCGCCAGCGTCTGCGCGTCGGCCGAGGCTTCGACATCGGCAAGCGCCACCGTCTGACCTTCCGCTTTGGAGACGATTTTCTGCGCCACGCACAGAATGTCGCCGTCCTCGAGCTCCCGGCCGGCTGCCGTCAGAGCGGTGAGGATGATTTCCGGCAGGCTGTCACCGGCCTGCACCATGGGCAGGCCGGGTATCCCGAAGACGGTGAAATTGGCGCTCACGCGGCTCAGTGCTCCTGGCCGATGATCTTGATACCGGAGTGTTTGACGATGCCGCTGCGATTGATCTGGATGAGGATCGAGGTCAGCGCTTCTGCCGCCGCGGAGTTGGCGATGGGGCCGGCGTGCCAGGCGCTCATGCCCGCCGTTTCGGACAGCTCGATGACCTTCTGCCGCGCGTCTTTCTTGTTACCACAGACGAGCACGTCGCATTCGATTTCGACATCCTGCTGCAGGAGGTGTGCGGCAATGTTCTGATACGCCGTCACAACCATGACGTCCTCGCCGAGGAACTCCTGCGCGCGCTTGCCCGCGCTGCCTTCCTCAGGCAGCTGCACGGTCCCGACCTTCGGCGGCACGAGCGGAACGGTAACGTCGATCAGGATCTTGCCCTGTAGATTGTCTTTGACGTAGTCGAGGGTGGAGATCTGATGCTCCGCGGGAACCGTCAGGACGACGATGTCGCCAGCGGCGGCCGCGTCGAGATTTTCCATTGCGTCGGCTGGCGTGTCAGGGCTGATCTCATGCAGTGCGGCTACCGCTGCCTGGGCTTTCTCCAGCGTGCGGGAGCCAATGACGATCTTGTGTCCCGCTTTGGACCAGCGGATGGCGAGACCGGTGCCGAGGTCGCCGGTGCCGCCGAGAATGGCAATTGTTTCTTTATCGGACATGAGAGTTCCTGTTAAAAATTTTTGTGGAAGCGGAATTGTGGATTCAAATTTGTGAATTCAAGGTAAAAGAAAAACCAAGGTAAAAGATAGATACAAGGTAAAAGGAAAAAAGAAGGCGCGGGATTATGCCGTTATTGCGCCTTGAATTAAACGCAGGCCTGGGCGAGCCTAAGGTCAAACGAATCATCAACGCTATCCGGGACGAAAGGGAGAAATACCATGCGCATTGGCGTCATGATTGGTGCGGACGGCACCAACAACACTCTGGACGACATTATTGGTGTCGCGAAGAATGTGGAACAAGCTGGCCTCGACAACGTCTGGCTGGCCAACATTTTCAGCTTCGATGCCATCACCACGCTGGCGCTGATTGGTCGCGAGACGGAGCGCATCGGGCTGGGGACGGCGGTGACACCAACTTATCCGCGGCATCCTACGGCGATTGCGCAACAGGCGCTGACCACGTCTGCGGCAACCAATAACCGCTTCACATTGGGTATCGGACTCTCGCACAAGCTCGTCATTGAAGACATGCTGGGGATGTCGTATGACAAGCCAGCCAAACACATGCGGGAGTACCTGAGCGTGCTGATGCCGCTCGTGCGTGGAGAACAGGCCAATTTTCAGGGTGAGCAGTATCGCGTGCAGGGCGTGGCGCTCGACATTCCGGGCTCGCAGCCGATGCCGGTTGTGCTGGCAGCGCTGGGCCCGACCATGCTCAAGATTGCAGCGCAAATGGCGGACGGCACCAATACCTGGATGGTTGGGCCCAAAACCATGAGTGAGCACATTATGCCTTCGCTGCACGATGCGGGTAACGCCGATCCGACCGTGGTGGCAGGCCTGCCGATTGTGTTGACCACCAAGGTGGATGAAGCCAGGGCGACCATCGCGGAGCAGCTTGCCATCTACGGTCAGTTGCCGAGCTATCGAGCGATGCTCGATCGCGAAGGTGCGGCCGGGCCGGCGGATATCGCCATCGTCGGCGACGAAAACACCCTGCGCGGCGAAATCAAACGTTTCGAAGACCTGGGTGTGACCGACTTCAACGCCGCCATTGTGGGCGTGGAAGAAGGCGCCTACGACCGAACGCTCGAGTTCCTGTCCAGCGTCAAGGGATGAGGCGCCATGCATCTCGGCTACAGCATCCCGAACAATCAGGGGGTCGAGCGGGTCGGCGATCTGGTTGACCTTGCCGTTGCCGCTGAGTCCATGGGCTACCGCAGCGTCTGGGTGAGCGAGCATCTCTTTCATGCGGAATACGTCGCAAAACGCCTCGGTGATAAGCCTTATCACGATCCGCTGACGGTGTTGACCGCGGTTGCCTGCGCGACGAGCAGCGTGCGGCTGGGAACGTCGGTGCTGGTGCTGCCCTGGCATCACCCTGCACGCCTCGGCAAAGCCATAGCCACCCTGGATCACCTCTCTGACGGGCGGGTTGATCTCGGGATCGGCGTTGCGATCACGGAAGACGAATTCGCGAATCTGGGCATCGACTTCAAGTCCCGCGGCCGTCGGACGGACGACATCCTCGCGGCGCTCAGGGCGCTGTGGTACCAGGACGTGCCCGAGCACGACGGCGAGTTCTACCGCTTCAGCGGGCAGCGTTTCCGCCCGCAGCCGCTGCAGCAGCCCCTGCCGATTCACGTTGGCGGCGGCAGCGCCGTGGCGCTCAGACGCACGGTGGCGTTCGGCCAGGGCTGGCACGCGCTGGGCAAAAGCCCTGCCGACATCGAGGCGGACCGCGCAACGCTCGAGGCACAGATGCAGGCGGCTGGTCGAGATGACAGTCTCCACATCAGCCTGCGTTGCGTGGTGCAGTTTGTCGACGAACCCTGGGATAAGCCGTTTACTGAGCGGCGTACGCTGAAAGGCACGCCCGAGGAGATTCGCGGCACGTTGGATGCTTACGCAGCTGCGGGGGTGGACGAGCTCGTGATTGATCCGGGGAGTGCCGATGTGGGTTACAACCGGGAAGTCATGCAGCGGGTAATGGCCCTCTAGAGGCTGCTCAACAGCATGGGTTACATCAAAGGGCTGCTCCTCAGCGTTCTGCGGATCGTTTTCCTGCGCGGTTCGCCCGAGCGGATTTACTACACCAGACGGCTTTTCATCGTCTCACTTCTGCTTGCCGTTGCGGCAAGCGCGGCGGCGCAGGTCCTGTACCACGGCGATCACGTCGTGTTTGTGATTCTGCGGGTCTTTGCCGAAGTGACGATCTTCATGATGATGATGGTGCTCTTCACAGCCAAAGTGGGGCGCTTCCGTCTCGCCCGGATGATGCTGGTGCTGGTGCTCATCAGTCTTCTCGCGGACAGCGTGCTGGTCGTCTTGAGCCCCCTGCCGCTGGGTGAGATGGGGCCGGCCGTTGCCTACGCCGTAGGCGCGGTGGCGTTTTACGGGGCATCCTCGGCCATGACCTGGGGGCTGTCGCGCCCCCTCTGGCAGGCTGCGGCGTATCTGCTCGGCTACGTCGTTGCGGTCTACTTCCTGGATAACGCGTTCCGCTATCTCTACGACATGTATGTTGCGGCGGCGGCATGAAAGGGGGAGCAACGCGCGCAAACGGAGTAAGCTAGGCAGCTATGTGGCTCTTCACCAACATCGCTATGGCGCTCGATACGCTGCCCGCCGAGGGACGCGTGCTGCTGCTTGCGTTGCTGCTGACGGTGGCGCTGTATGGCTTCAACCGCCTGCTGGCGGACGCCGACGCGACGCTGCGCGTCCTCTTCGGTAAAGGTGCGCTGATGGCGCTGGTGCTCGTGCCCGCGGGTGTCTACCTGCTCGGCGTGCAGGTGCCGGTGCCTGTAGAGCAGCTGCAGCGATACGATACGCCCTGGCCCGCGTATGTCGTCTGGGCGCTCTTGTCGGTATGGCTGCTGGGTGCGTTGGTCCAGCTTGTGAGGCTGGCGCTGGAGTGGCGCCGCAGCGCCGGGCTGGTGGCCGAGCTGCCTGAAGCCAACAGCAAGATCGGCAGTCGGATTGGTCACTGGACTCAGCGCCTGAACCTGCCCATTACGGTGGAGGTACGGTGTGAGGGCGCCGAAGTGCCCTGGCACGTCGGCTCTATGCCGCGCCAGCCCGCCCAGGTGGTGTTGCCGGCAGCGGCGCTCAACTGGCCGGTGGGGGTTGTCGACGTCATGTTGCTGGAACAGCTGGCGATGCTGAAACAGTCGGCGTGGCGATGGATGTTTGCCGGACGGGTGATTGCGGCGCTGTACTGGCCCTCTCCCTGGGTCGCGCGTATGGCGGCAGATCTTGCGCAGGTTCTGGTGCAGCCGGGGCTTGGGCTCGCGCGGGCTGCCTATCGGGACCCGGAGGGTTTCCGGCGCGACCTGAAGCAGCTGCGGCAGCGTGCGGAAACCCTGCAGCCGGCTGGCGGCGACGGTCTGTACGGCAGCGTGTTGCGTCTGGCCAATGACGGGCGGTACGAGGACGTCGCGCCGGCACCGGTGTCCGAGGACGCAACGGCAGCATCTTTCGAAGGCAAATGGGCGGGCACGAAGCGGCGGCGGGCTGCCAAGGTGCGCGACCCGTACGAGCAGGCGTACTGGCTCATTGCGGTGGCATCGATTGTCGTCGGCGTGGCCACCACGCTCACGCTGAAACAGGCGGCGCCGGAGTTTGAACCGCGGTTTCTCAACATCAAATGGCAGGATCAGATGGTGCGGCGGATTGGTGTCTACGGGGAGGAACCCCGTAACCGGGAACCGCCGCGCACCTTGAGCTCCTCGCGTGCAGAGGCTCAGGAAAGCGACAGCGAAACGCCTCAGCAGTGATCGCTCACCTGATTGAAGTAATCATCCAGACGTTTGCCGGGCTCGTCGGGATATTGCGTCGTCAGCGTGCGGGTTTCGGCAATGCGGTCGACGCGGAAATTGCGAAAATCCTGACGTAGCTCGCACCACGCTCCGACTGCCCAGCTGTAACCCCAGTACAGCAGCGTCAGCGGCCAGACGATGCGCTCCGTGGCGACGCCGTCCGCATCGCTGTAGCTCAGATAGAGTCGCCGCTTGTCGTTGATGGCGTCGCGCACGGCGCCGAGCATCTCCGTGGTCGCCTCCGACTGACCGCTCGCAACCTCCGGTACCACCAGCGTCTGCGCGGTGAGCTCCGGGCGCAGCTTTTCCGGCAGCACCGCATCCACCTTGTCGAGGATGCGCTCTGCCGCCGCCGCCATCTCATGATCCCCCCAGCGCTTGGCGACCTGGGCGCCGAAGATCAGTGCCTGCAGCTCGTCCTGATCGAACATCATGGGCGGTACCTGATAACCGCGGTGCAGACGGTAGCCGACGCCGGCCTCGCCGTCGATCGGCACGCCGGACTCCATCAGGTTCTGAATGTCGCGGTAAATGGTGCGCTCGCTGACTTCCAGGCGCTCGCCGAGCTGCTGGGCGGTCAGCACCCGCCCGCGGCCCAGCTGGAGCACAATCTGAAACAGTCTATCTGCAGGTCTCATGCTGCCATGGTAGCAGTATCTCGCTGCCTGTCCTGCCCCCTACTGACATAACGGTGTCAGTAATGATCAGGTTTTTCTGGGCTTTAGTGTCTACTACTGACACGACGTTGTCAGGAGGCGGCAGCTAGGATGGCACCATCGGCTGGAGGAAATCGGATGGCTGGAAACCACTCAGAGAATCATACGGATCTGTCACGGCGCGTGGCTGAGGGCCTGCGGGCCTGGCTGACCTTGACCGAGCGGCGTCAGCTGCGGCGGGTGCGGATGTGGGATCCCGGTTTCATCGGGATTGAGAGACAGAGAGACAGAGAGAGGAAAGGAGAGCAACTATGAATGCAATGGAAATCGGTAAGCGGCTGGTCGCGCATGCGAACGCCCACCGGTCAGACCTGGCGGTGGATGAGCTCTACGACGAGCACATTGTCAGCATCGAACCGGCAACGCCTGACGGCACAACCCCGAACAGCGTTCAGGGGATCGACGCAATCCGCGCCAAGCACGCTGCATGGTTCGACGCCAACACCGTCCACGGCGAAGCGGCCGAGGGTCCCTACGTGGGGCACGAGGCGGACAAGTTTGCCGTCAGATTCAACGTCGACTTGACGCCAAAGGGCGGCGAACGCGTGCAGCTCGAAGAAATGGGTGTTTACACCGTTCTCGACGGCAAAATCGTCAAAGAGGAGTACTTCTACCTGATGGATGGCGCGTAGTCGGTAGTCGGTACCGGCTGATCCGCATGATTGACGGCAACGGTCGCGTTGGCCGGCTGGTTAACACGTACCTTCACTCCGGGCATGCGTTCGAGCGCCGCCCGCTGCTCCGCGGTCAGGTACGCGTTGACCGCGCGGATGATCTTGAGATCGTTGGCAATGGCGCCACCAGCCTGGATGACGGCGTTGCGTGCAGCCTGCAGGCTTTCTGCCTGCACGATGCAGCTCGTTCGTTCAGCGGTCTGGGCGCTGACGCCGACGCTGCCGAGGGTCAGCATGCCGAAAAAGAATACGTAGGCGAGACGCTGACAGAAGTTTTTGCACAGATTGCTCGTAGACATGGCTGCCTTGTAAAAGGATCTACATGAATACAGCAAATGCTGTGCCAGCGGCGTTCGAAAGGCGGAGGCTGTTGTAATTTGCCCATATAATTCAATGAGATAGAGCGGTTGCAGCCCAATTCCGAGCTGTCGGCGGCAACGCAAATTCCCGCGCGCCAGTGAAAAATCTGACGCGCGTGCCGCGAATATCCGGTGCACGCCTCCACAAAAATGGCGGTGAAGCTATGGCGTTAAAGTGGCTCAGGAAGCCGGCAGGTCCTCGCGGTATTTGCGGCCCCGATAGTCGGCGTTGATGAGCTTTTTCGGGTGCACGCCGTCGACGTAGCCCATGAAGCCGGGTTCGATGACGTTGTAGCCGAGCATGTTCTGGATGCGTTCGCTGTAGCGCGCGGCGATCTCCGGCGGCACGGCCAGCACCATGTTCTCTATCTGTCTCAGGCCCGGTGCGCAATATTGCGGCGTAACCGCCAGACGCGGTGCAGCGGAATTGTTGGCGCCGCCGCGGTGCAGGAGACGGCCGTCGAAGATGAGCACGGAACCAGCCTGCATGATGACCTTGTGGATTTCTGACGGCCGCGGCTCACGCCCGGCTGGCCAGTGCTGGCTGCCGGGAACCACCTCCGTGGCGCCGTTGGTGGCGGTGAAGTCGTCCAGCGCCCAGATGGTGCTGACGCCGAACATGGGGCGTGGTTTCGGCAAAGGCAGGCCGCCCGCGCCATCGTCGATGTGCATCGGCTGCGGCGTCTCGCCCGGATGGACGTTGATGGCAAGCGCCGCGGACAGGAGATAGTTCCTGGGCAGAAGCGCGTCGAGCAGGGGTATCACCCGCGGGTGCTCGATCAATCCGGCCATGGACGGCGCTTTGGCCAGAAGCGCGTAGATGCGCTCGCTGTTGAGGCCCTCGAAGTCGTTGCGGCCCATGTGCTCACCTTTGAGGTAAGGCGCAAACTCGGCTTTGACCGTGTTGATTTCCGCTTCGCTCAGTACCCCTTCGAGCACGCAGAAACCGTCGATCTTGATGTCCGCCAGGTGTGCTGCAATGTCGTTCGCCACGGCTCTCTCCCGGATGTCTCTTGGCCATGATACTGTGCTCGAGATACAGGGGAGAACAATATGCTCAGAGATTTGACCGGAAAGATTGCCTGGATCACGGGCGCGGGGACCGGAATTGGTGAGGGCGGCGCGGTGGCGCTGGCGGAGGCGGGCATGCACGTGGTGCTCTCCGGCAGACGCCGCGACAAGCTCGAGGAAGTCGCGGCACGCTGCCAGGGCCGGGCGTCCATCGAGGAACTCGACGTTGCCGACAAAGATGCCGTGCAGGCCGTGGTGTCGCGGATTCTCGGAGCGCATGGACGGATCGACGTGCTGGTGGCGAGCGCCGGGATCAACGTCAAGGATCGCAACTGGCACAACGTGACGCTGGAAGATTGGGATCAGGTCATCCGGATCGACCTCGACGGCGCGTTTTACTGCTGCAAAGCGGTATTGCCGACCATGAAAGAGCAGGGCGACGGGCTCATCATCAACATCTCCTCCTGGGCGGGCAAACACGTCAGCATCGTTACCGGTCCCGCATATACGGCGGCCAAGCACGCCATGAACGCCATGAACGAAAGCCTCAACATGGAGGCCTGCACCTATGGCGTTCGCGCCTGCGCCATCTGCCCGGGCGAAGTGGCAACGCCCATCCTCGACAACCGGCCGATACCGGTGAGCGATGAAGACCGGGCGAAGATGGTGCAGTCGGAAGACTGCGGCGAGGTCATCCGCTTTCTGGCCCAGCTGCCTTCACACGTGTGCATCAACGACCTCACGATCAGTCCAACCTGGAACCGTGGCTACGTTGCTGCCGGACGGGCGCAGCTGCCGCAGGATTGAGGGTTCAGCGCCCTTTGAACGCGGGCGCGCGCTTCTCGCGAAACGAAGCCAGACCTTCGGCAAAATCCTCCGAGCCCGCGGTTTTCGCGCGCATGGCGGGAA
>JAAUXY010196138.1_pt1 | contig 11491 bp, 10 predicted proteins | sample 7278121 | NCBI WGS metagenome assembly JAAUXY01 (sample SAMN14350117, study PRJNA611818) | marine sediment metagenome | isolation source: surface marine sediment (1.8m) | place: French Polynesia: Moorea | collected 2018-08
CCGCCTTCGACGAGAACGCGACCGGCCTCCGCGAAGAACCTCGGGCGATCGAACCAGTGCAGCGCCTGGCCGACGCTGACCAGGTCGAAGGCATTGTCATCGAGTCCGGAGCCTTCAGCGGGCGCGACGCGATAGCGAACGCCGTCCCGGGCAACCGCGGCGTTGACCTGCTCGGCACTGGCGTCGGTCGCGATAACCTCATCGAAGTAATCCGCGAGGGCGATGGCCGCCTGGCCGCTGCCGGTCGCGCAGTCCCAGGCCCGGCGGGTCTCTTTGGCGAGCCCGGCGAGGCACTCGAACAGTGCGGCAGGATAGGTGGGGCGGTATCGCGCGTAGTCCGGCGAACGGATCGAGAAATGATCCTTGAAGCTGCCCGCCAAACCGTCAGCCTGGTTAGTCAGCGGCTACGGGCCGCAGTTCGGGTTCTTGCCCTCGGCCTTGGCCTGGTTGTACAGAGCGAGCGTCTCGCCGAACAGCGAGACCAGCGAATCGATACGTTTCTCGCTCGACGGGTGCGTTGACAGGAACTCGGCCGGCGCCTCGCCAGCCTGCTCCGACATGTTCTGCCAAAGTGGCACGCTCTCGCGCGGATCGAAGCCGGCGCGGGCCATGTACTTGAGGCCGACCACGTCCGCCTCTGTTTCCTGCGACCGCGAGAACGGCAGCAGCAGGCCGAACGCGGCACCCGCGCTGAGCGCCTCGTAGGCGGTATAGGTGGCACCCTGGTTGCCGCCGCCGAGCAGTACCGCAGCCACCTGAACGCCGATCTCCGAGGGTTTCGCGCGCGACGCGCGCTCCGCGGCATGGTCCTCAGTGACGTGGGCGATTTCATGGCCGATCACGGCGGCCAGTCGATCCTGGTTGTCGGCGGCCTTTAGGATGCCGGTCATCACGCCGATCTTGCCGCCCGGCATGGCAAATGCGTTGACGGACTCGGAGTCGAAGATCGCCATGTCCCAGTTCAGGTCGCGATACTCCGGCGGCAGCTCCTGGACCACCGCCACCGCTACGCAGTGAATGTAGTCGATGGTCTCGCGGTCGGTTTCGAGCGGAATCGAGGCGCGCATCTCGGCGAACTGCCGCGCGGCTTCGGCTTCCATGTCGATCTGGTTCGGTGCCGCAGCACACGCGGCGAGCAGAACGCTTGTGGCGACCAGCAGCAACCGGGCTTTGATACGCTCGATAAGCATGAGAACTCCTGACATTCGAGGGGTCATTATAGCCGCTGCATAGCGTCTGCGACCCATGTGGATTGGACCGAAAAAACGCCCTCCGGTTCCAGTCCTCAGCGTGGCAGGCGCGACTCGAATCGCTGCTGCCAGCGGGCGGAGACGACCCGGTCGAGGGCGCCGTCCACACCCGACATCAGGCGCTTCTGCAGCGGCTGCTTGATCTTGTATTCCAGCCGGAACAGTTCGCGATCCTCGGCGCGGCTGCGCAGCAGCTCGTCGCTGGTCAGCAGTTCGTCAGCGAGGCCGAGCTCGAGCGCACGGGTGCCGTACCAGTGCTCGCCGGTCGCAACCTTGTCGAGATCGAGGTCGGGCCGGTATTTCGCGACCGCTCCCTTGAACAGCGTATGCACGTCTTCGAGTTCTTCCTTGAGCTTCGCGCGGTCCTCATCGGTGTTCTTGCCGAACATTGTCACCGTGCGCTTGTACTTGCCGGCGGTGACCTGCTCGAAGTCGACGCCGTGGCTGTCGAGGAAACGATTGAAGTTCGGGATCTGTGCGAGCACGCCGATCGAGCCCAGGATCGCAAACGGTGCTGCGTAGACGCGCGATGCGACACAGGCCATCAGGTAGCCGCCGCTCGCCGCGACCTTGTCAACGCAAGCGACCAGCGGGATACCCGCATCGCGAATACGCGCAAGCTGCGACGCAGCGAGGCCGTGCTCGTGCACCATGCCACCGTGATTCTCGAGCCGGACTATGACCTCGTCGTCCTCGGTCGCGACATCGAGAATGGCGCTAACCTCCTCGCGCAGCGACGGGACCGCGCTCGCCTTGAGATCGCCCTTGAAATCGATGACGAAGCTGCGCGGCTTCTGCGCGTCGCTTTTCTCCTCGGCCTTGTCCTGCTTTTTCTGCTCTTTTTCGGCCTGCTTCTGCTCGGCCTTTTTGAGCACGGCCTTACGCAATGAGCGGGCGAGCGCTTTGTACTTCTTGTTGAGGCTCTCGACCTCGAGTCCGTCCTGGGTTTGTTTGCGGCCGGCAGCCGCCGCGAAGCCGATAACGATCAGGATCGCGATGACGATCGTCGCGACCTTGAGCAAAAACAGCCCGTACTGGGAGAGAAAATCCATCGTTGAATCCGTGTGGCGAGGGGCCGGCCTAAACGGCGAGGCCGACGTTGTTCTTTTCGAGGACCTGTTCGGCGCGGTAGCTCGAGCGCACCATCGGCCCGGCCACCACTTCGAGGAAACCGCGTTCCAGGCCTTCCTGGCGATAGGCCTCGAATTCGTCCGGGGTCACGTAGCGCTCGACCGCAAGGTGATTCGGCGTCGGCCGGAGATACTGTCCGAAGGTCAGGATATCGACATTCGCGTCGCGCAGGTCGTCCATGGCTTCCAGGATCTCGCTGTCCTTCTCGCCGAGGCCCAGCATCAGGCTGGTCTTCGTCAGTACGTCGGGGCGGTGAGCCTTCGCGTGTCGCAGCACCTCGATGGTCTGCTCATAGCTTGCGCGCGGGTCGCGCACCGGGTGCGTGAGCCTTCTGACGGTCTCGACGTTTTGGGCGAAGACGTCAAGGCCGGAGTCGACGACGAGCTCGACATGCTCCGCGACGCCCGAAAAATCGGGCGTCAGCGCCTCGACCGCGGTGCCGGGGTTCAGGCGCTTGATCTCGCGTACGCACGCCGCGTAGTGCGCGGCACCGCCGTCTGCGAGGTCGTCGCGATCTACCGATGTGATGACAACATACTTGAGGCCCATCAGCTTCACGGCCTTGCCGGTGTTGAGCGGCTCCTCACGATCCAGCCAGCCTTTCGGGTTGCCGGTATCGACGGCGCAGAAGCGGCAGGCGCGCGTACACACCGAGCCGAGGACCATGATGGTCGCCGTACCCGCGTTCCAGCATTCGCCGATGTTGGGGCACATGGATTCCTCACAGACCGTCGACAGCCGGTGCTCGTGGACGATATTGCGGGTCTTCGAATAGCCGTGACCGGCCGGCATTTTCGCGCGCAGCCATTTCGGCTTGTCGCCGCGCGGAACGGGCGTCACGTCGGCGCGCTGCTTGACGCCGTTCTTGATGGCCTTGAAGCCGGCATCGGTCTCGTACTTCGTACCGCTCTGGACGATAGGGATACCGCGGAACCTGGGATCGGATTTGCTCACGTCGCCTGATATGCCTTGGGTGTGGGCCGGGCATTTTCGCATAGATCCATGCAAAAAAAATCCCGGCATACGCCGGGAGAGTCAGGGGGAATCGTTAAAACGCCAGAAGTGTTTAGTGCAACCTGGACCAGCTGACGAGCTTCACGTCACTCTTGTTCAGGTCGAAATTCCGTGCCAGTACCGCTTCGATGTCGCGCCGGTCCGTGTTGCCGTCCATCGGCTGGCTCAGCTCGACTACACCGCTGAATTCGTTCCCGCCGCGATATTTGGCGTCCGTGAGAATGAATTGCGTGTAGTACTTGGCAGACATGGGACACAGCCTACCGACGGCCCCCGGTGCGGACTGTGAGGTACAGCACAATTCACCGCATTGAACGGAACCAAACGGCAATTGGTGACTCCCGTCACAATCGGGTCATCGAACTGGCACCACGGTTTTGCGTCGATCTTGTCCAAGAGCATAAAATACGGGGTCGAAACTGGACGCAGGCGCCGGAGAACGGGGAGTGCCGGCGCGAAAATTCGGGCGCGGCGCACAGAATTGGGCTTGCGTCATATGTAACATCGGTCGGAATTGCCTGCCGCTTGGGCTTTGCGGGCGGGCACTGCCGACATGGGGAACATGCACATGGTCGCTATAGCGAATACTCTCGGCGGGGTCTGGCGCCTCGCTATCATCGTGGCTGCGCTTCTCGCCGCCGCAGCCACCGCCACCGCACAGGACGAGCTTCGCAAGACGTTCTTCCGCGACGCCGATGCCGCGAAGGCGGCTGCCGATGCGCAGAATGCCGAGCTGCTGGCGCCGCGCAACTACGCTCGCGCGGTCGACGAATATCAGGATGCCGAGGAGGCGCTTCGCCGGGGTCGCAACATCGAGATCGTCCGTTCGAACGCGGCCGAAGCGGCGAACTACTTCAATGCGGCAGCCGAGGCTGCACAGCTCGCCAACACGGCGCTCGCACAGGTCATGAAAAGCCGCCAGGACGCGGCCAACGCACGTGCACCGGAGCTGGCGCCGGAGATCTGGGCCGAGGCGCAGCGCAAATTCGGCGACGCAATTCGTCTGCTCGAGCGCGGCGACCTGAAGGGTTCGAAGCGCCGGGACATCGAAGCCACGACGCTATACCGCGATGCCGAGCTCGTTGCGATCAAGTCGCAGTACCTGAGCGAGACGCGCCGGCTGCTTGCCGACGCGGACAGGGCACGCGTCGGCCGCTACGCACCGATCACGCTGGAAAAGGCCAAGCAGCTGCTGGCCGACGCCGAGCGTGAGCTCAACGAGAACCGCTACGACACGGACCTGCCGCGGAGCCTCGCGCGGCAGGCCAACTACGAGGTCAAGCACGCGATCTACCTGTCCGAGGTCATCCGCAAGGTCCGCGATCGCGACATGACCACCGAGGAACTGATCCTGTCGTGGGAGGCGCCGCTCGCTGCCGTCGCCAATGCGGCCGACGTTCTTCCGATCATGGAGCAAGGCCCGGACGATCTTTCCGCGGAGCTCGTTGCCTTTATCGACAACGCACTGCGCGAGAAGCAGGCGCTCGAACAGGAGCGCTCGGAGAACGAAATTCGCCTTGCGGACCTCGAGGAAGAGCTGCGGGTACTGGACGAGCAACTCGGCGGAGCCACAGCCGAACGTGCGGCGCTGGTGCAGCGCCTGGAGGCCCAGAACCGGGTCCGTGAGCAGTTCGTGCAGGTCGAGAAGATGTTCAACGACCAGGAAGCACGCGTGTTCAGGCAGGGCAACACCATCATCCTGAGGCTCGTCGGCCTGACCTTCGACAGCGGCCAGTCACAGCTTCGCCCGGACAACTTCGACCTGCTCGCCAAGGTCGAGAAGGCGATCGACGTCTTCCCGCGCTCCGAGATCGTCATTGAAGGCCACACCGATGCCTACGGCGGCGACGACTCGAACCAGAAGCTGTCGCAGGAGCGCGCAGAGTCGGTTCAGCAGTACATGATCAATGCGATGCGCATCCCGACGTATCGCCTGATCGCAACGGGCTACGGCGAGACGCGTCCTGTCGCGAGCAATGAGACCGCATCCGGTCGCGCCAAGAACCGTCGTATCGATATCGTCATCAAGCCGAATCTCGATAACGCGTAGCCGCCTGCCACCACTCGGCGACGATCCCGCCCAGCGTCTCGTTGGCGAGGTAGCCGTACTCGGCGTGCACATTCAGTTCGCCTTCGAGCCGAAAGAAGTTGAACACGGGTTGGTCCTCGATCGACTCGACCAGTCCGTGCTTTAGCATCGGCGCGAAGTCGTTGGCGAGTGTCGGGTCGATAGCGGTCAGGTCGCCGACCGCGGCGACGTTCCTCCAGCGGCGCACGTTAACCGGATAGCGCTCGGCGCCCTGCCGGTCGCTACCCTTGATGCGGCTCTGTACGTAGTTCTGGCCGAGCGGACTGCCCATCGTCAGCAGCGTGTCCAGCACCAGCGCATCGCCGTGCACGTGGCAAAGCTCCCAAAGGGTGTCCCAGGCGATGACGGAGCCCATGCTGTGACCGATCAAGAGCACGGGCCGGCCGGCTTCCCACGCGGCACGCAACGGCAACTTCAGCATCTCGCGAATGTGCGTCGCGATGCCGTTCTGGTCGCGGTTGTAGCGACGAAGGTCCGCCATGTGGACCTCCATCTTCTCGTTCGCGAGATGCGGGATCAGGAACGGCAGCCGGTCGCCCAGGTGATACAGCCAGCTCGTCGCGCGGCGTTTCCACGAGGTCGCCTCGCGAATATCCCGGTCCGTCGCGCGAACCTGGCGCAGCAGGTCCTCGATCGCGGCTCGGTCCAGCTCGTAGTCGCGGTGGGTACGGTAGAAGTCGTAGGTCCACGCGACGATGTCGAACGCGTGTTCGTCGCTCGCGATCTGTTCGGCGACCGAGGCATCGGCTTTGCGGACACCGTCGATCAGGCTGCGCCCGAGTGCGTCCCTGTGCTGGTCGGCCGGCGGCTTCGGCAGCAGGCCCGGCACGTACAGAATCAGCGGTGAATGAATCGCCTGCACGTCAACCTGCCAGCAATCGTTCCAGCTCGAACAGGTTGGTCACGGTGCTGTCGGGCTGCTGCAGTGCCTCGGGCCAGACCGCCCCGGAGCGATTTACCCACGCGGTCCGCAAGCCAGCGTCGCGAGCGCCATCGACGTCGTATTCGGGATGGTCGCCGACGTGCAGCGTACGCGACGGCTCGGCGCCGCCGGCGGAAACCGCCGCGTCGAATATAGGCCGCGCGGGCTTTGCAGCGCCCGCCGAGCGTGCCGAGACATAGCCGTCGAAGAGTTCAGCGATGCCGATCTTCTCGAGATTGGCGTTACCGTTGGTCACGGCGATGACCGTGAAACGCTGCTTGAGCGACGTAAGCGCGGGCCGGACGTCAGGGAACAGCTCGAGATCGTTGCGAAAGCGGTCGAAAACGGCGAAGGCCGCGTCGACGTCGAGATCGTCGTAGCCGGCCGCGACGGCCATACGGCGGATAACCTCGCAGCGCAGAAAGGTCAGATCATGGACGCGATCCGCATGCTCGACCATGACGGCCTTGCGTAGCTCGTACGACGCCTCGACCGAGAACTGCGCTGTGATTCGTGGATAGTTGCGGTCGAACCATGCCCTGAGTTTGCGTTCCGCCCGGATTATGACCGGGGCGGTTTCCCAAAGCGTATCGTCGAGGTCCAGTGTGATGGCGCGAATGTCGTTCAAGTGTTGCTCAATGCCGGGCAATGGCCGACCATTGTGGTCCCTATCAACGAACGAGTTCAACCGGCCTCACGCATGAAATACCTGCACACGATGGTACGCGTTACCGATATCGACGAATCGCTGAAATTCTATTGTGGCGCGCTTGGCCTCGAGGAACTGAAGCGCTACGAAAACGAGAAGGGGCGCTTCACGCTCGTGTTCCTCGCCGCGCCCGGGGACGAGGACGCGCAGGTGGAGCTGACCTGGAACTGGGATCCCGAGAAATACGGCGAAGGCCGCAACTTCGGCCACCTCGCCTACCATGTCGACAACATCTACGAGAGCTGCCAGCGGCTTCAGGACGCGGGCGTCACCATCAACCGGCCGCCGCGCGACGGGCACATGGCGTTCGTGCGCTCACCCGACAATATCTCGATCGAACTGCTGCAGAAAGGCGATGCACTGGCACCCGAGGAACCCTGGGCCTCGATGCCCAACAGCGGCCACTGGTAGCGATCAGCTGCCGCGGTCCGGGTCCCTGCGGCTCGGCATCGTCGTAATACCGATCGGCCCGCGCGGCATCGACACCTGCACGATCTGGCCGTTACGCATGACCTCTACCGCGACCGGTTGTCCGGACTCGCCCGAGCTACGCAGCTCGAGGAGCTGCTCGGTTGTGAAAACGCGCTGTCCACCGTAACTGACGATCGTGTCGCCCGCCTGCAGCCCTGCCGCCTCGGCGGGTGACGTGCCAATCACTGACTGGATACCGACCCGGTTCGGGCTACCGTTCGCGTACAGGTAGCGATCGTAATCCGCGTCACCGAGGTAATCGCGCACGGTCGAGGCGGGATTCGGCAGGTCCTGCACGGCCTCGACATAACGCTCGGTATCGACCCAGCCCTCCCTGCGCGCACGGTCATCCAGCTCCACGCGTTCCATAACGGACGACGCCGCGACGCGCTCGATTTCCTCGACCCTTGCCGGCGGAAACCCCGCGGCGAGCAGCCGATCCTCGCGGGTTTCTCGAACCGGCTCCGGTTGCGGCGGCGAGTCGGTGACTACGCCAGGTCCTGTGAAGCCGCTGCTGCCGCTGTTGTCGGAGATGAATGCGGCGCGCAGCTGGGCGACTTCCGCCTCGAGCCGCACGATCTGCTCGGCCAGCGCATCGCGTTCGGCAATCTCCTCATCGATCAGGCGCGCCAGCGAGTCGACGATCTGAACGAGTCGCTCCGGATCGATCTCGTCGTTCTTTGCCAGTGCGTCGAGTTCCTGCTTGTAGTCCGCGACCGACCCGGCAGCCGATGTCGGCTCGTCGGCCGAATCGGCGAGCATGAGAGCCCCGGTCGCGCCAACCGCGACGCCCGTCAGGAGACCCAATACGACAATGAGCGGATGTTTGACCATGGCGACACCTCTGTTACCAGTATAGATGCTCGTCGACTCGCCTTGGTCGCAATGGCACCCCTGGTAGGAGCGGCTTCGCCCGGAGGGGCCACACCGTGAGCCACGATCGGGCCTAAAGGCCCTCCTACAATCCCGCGAGGGCCAACTTGTAGGAGCGGCTTCAGCCGCGATGGCGCATAGCGTTTTCGAGAAACCACGCCGCAAACCTGGGAAATACGCGAAGCAAGGTGATGCTTTGTGCGCGAGTCTGCGCACATGAGACGCCCGCAGGCATTTCGTCTACGCAAAGGCCGTGTTTCTGAACAAGGTCGCATTTACTTCATCACGACCTGCTGCGTATCGAGGGTACCGATATTCGCAAGCCCGACGCTCGCAAGATTGTTGTGTCGCCAGCTTTATCAGGAGGATCGCTCCCCTCTGCTCGGAATATTGGCGTACGTGGTGATGCCGGACCACGTGCATGTGCTTCCTGAACTGACCGGTAGGAAAGACCTTTCCACCGTGGTCGGACGGCTGAAGGGGCGGGCCGCGGCTGCGATTAATTCAGCACGCCATTGTCACGGCGCTGTCTGGCAAGAAGGATTCCACGACCATGCGTTGCGAACGGACGAATCGGTTGCGAGAAGTGCCAGTTACCCGATCCAAAACCCTGTAAGGGCCGGCCTCGTAACAACCGCAGACGATTACGCATACTGGGACACGATCTGGCATGACCGGTCGGTGGTGGCAGGCGAACGGCTGAGATCCGCCCGGCAGGAGCGGCTTTAGCCGCGATCGGGCCTCACGGTGTGGCCCCTCCCGGCGAAGGCCCTCCTACAGCCCGCCATTTGTAGGAGCGGCTTTAGCCGCGATCGGGCCTGAAGGCCCTCCTACAGCCCGCCGGGCCTGAAGGCCCTCCTACTGGGGCATTAGCGGCGGCAGCAGGTCGGTTGACGAACGATCGCCAGCGTCGCTGACGGCGCGGATCGAACGTATCGCGCGTGCCGTTGCATCGCCGTTCCAGCCCGAGTCGCCGTTGCCGTAGCTGGCGCTCGACAGGGTCGCAAGCTCGTCGGACAGCGGCGGCGCAACGCGTTGTGCCAGCGCACCGATGCTGCGTGGTGCTGCGTCGGGCCATTCGAGTCGGCCCCACTCCAGCAGCGCATGGCGCACGACCTGCGCGTCGTTCTCCGCGGCCGCTTTCCGGGCACGCTTGAGAACCCGCGCCTGCTGCCGGTGCACAGGCTCCGGCTCGGGTTCCCGCTGCTCGCGAGTCGGGCGGGTCGACCACCACCAGCCGACGATGGTCAACAGCCAGAGACCGCCCAGGATCTGTGCGACCAGCTTCCAGAACTTCACCGATGCGAGCTGCTCTGTTGTCGCGGGCGCCGCATCTGACTCCGCGCTGTCCACCGGCTCGGGCGGGTTGTCGAGCACGGGATCGGGCGGCGGCGCATCGGGGCTCGGCAAAATACGCACGGATTGTTCCGGCAATACAGCAACTTTCCACTCGCTGTTGACGATGTCCCACCAGGGAATCCGGATACCCGGCAACACGATGTCGCCATCACTGCTCGCGATCATCGCGTACTGGTCGGTTCGCAGTCCGCGGATTCCGTCGGGCTCGAAGCGGCGGCTCAGTCCCGGCTTGTCGGAGTACACGTTGACGCCGTCGACTTCGGGCGGTTCGATGACCGGGATCTGTGTCTCGAGCTGGCCGAGCGCGCTGATCGTGATGTTGCGGCTGATTGGCTCGCCGGCGCGCAGCCGATCGGGCTCGCGCGACCACTCGTCGCTCAACGTTACATCGCGAGCCGGCAGCCAGACCGCGTCGGGAAACTCGGCGGGCGGCGCCGGTATCGGCTTGACGTTGATGACCTGCGCCTCGGACTGGAAGACCTTGCGACCCGTGATGCGGCCGTCGCGCAGCACGCGCGCCTCGAAACGCGCTGGCGATATCGTGACCTCGCCGCTTTCCTGCGGGAACACGGCGAATGCACGCTCGATGACGTTGTACGAGCGTCCGCCGATGACCGCTTCGTAGCTGCGCTCGTCGCCGGCCAACTCAACCAGCACCTCGGCGCCGCCGAATACAGGCTCACGCAGCGCGGGCTGGCGTGTCGACACGGCACGATAAATTTTGATCGTGTACAGGACCTGCGCCTGCACGTAGGTGTCCGAAGAATCCACCTCGGCCGTAATGAAGACGTCCGCCTCGCCGGGTGGCGCCACCGAGGGCTCGCGAACCTCGATCGTCAGCGGCTGGCTGCGCTCGCTGCCAACGGTGATTGCCGGAATCGTCAGCGTACCGGCAGAGCGTGCCATCAGCGCGACCTGCCACGTGCGACTCCGGCTGATGTCGCCGTTGATGACTTTCGTATCGTAGCGATGGCTCGACTGGCCGATATAGAAGTCCTGCTGCAGGACGCTCAGGTCCGGTTCGCTGCGCACGTCCGAATCGACCACGATCTCGAGCGTGAACGACTCGTTCTGCTCGACCCGATCCCGGTCGACGCGGGCAACGACCGCGGCCTCGGCCAGGCCGGCAAATAGCGTGATGATCGAAAGCCCGACCGCGAGGGCATTGCGAAGTCTTACCATGGTTGTGCCTCGTCGTCGGGCCACAGGCTGTTGCCGTCCTGGTCCCGACCCATGCGCTGGTACTGGTAGCGGAACTTGCGGCGCAGCAGTCCGCCGGGGTCGTTGGGGATACGCCGGAGCCACTGTTCCATTGCCTGCTCCTGCTCCTGCATCCGGCGCAGCTCGGCCAGCTCGGCCTCCGTCAGCTGCTGCTCGGTCTGCTGTTCCTGCTGCTGTTCGGCGGCGCGCTGCAGCTCTTCCTGCAGCGCCTCGAGATCGTCCTGGTCGCCTTCCTCGTTCGGATCCTGCGACGGGTCATTCTGGTCCGAGTTGCCCTCGGTCTGGCCGTCGGCACTGGCTTCCTGGTTCGGGTCGGGATTGCCCTGTGACTCGTCGCTCTGGCCCTGCCCTTCGGCGTTCTCCTGCTGCTCGCCCTGCTGTTGCTGCGCCTCCTGCTGCTGCTTGGCTTCGAGCAACAGGTCGCGATTGTAGGCGGCGTCGACGTCGTCCGG
>JAAUXY010077211.1_pt1 | contig 11485 bp, 8 predicted proteins | sample 7278121 | NCBI WGS metagenome assembly JAAUXY01 (sample SAMN14350117, study PRJNA611818) | marine sediment metagenome | isolation source: surface marine sediment (1.8m) | place: French Polynesia: Moorea | collected 2018-08
AATAATATAAAACAACGGAAACAACGAAAAAATAAGCAAAACGATTATCGTCGGAAGCGCCATCAACCTGGGGCTTCGCTTGTCTATGGCAACTTGCACCGGCTTTTCTCCTCATATCATGGGGTCCGTCAGAAAAACAAAAAGCGCTCGAACACGAATTCATTGCCAACTGGTTCCCGCTGATGGAAGGACGGGTAAGCGTCCTGTCCAACAACCTCACCAATGCTGATAAAGGTCCTCCCGTATTCCCCTCTCGTCCCGCCAAATGCGGATCTTCGACGAGGGAGGGGAAACGAGTTATTGGATCCGCCTCAGGCGGATAAAACCCGCACCCCCCCTCAGCGGTCATTATTTCAGGATGGCTTCCCATTTGGCCTGGGTATCGTCCAGGGCCTGTTTGGGAGACTTCGCTCCGGTTAATGCCACGGAAAGATTTTCCGTCAGCACATCCTGAAGCTCGGCCCATTTAGCATCTGATGGCCAGGGCGCACCGCGCGTCAAAATAGCTGTTTTCGCGGCATCAGCAAGCTGGTCGGTAACATGCTTGCGATACACCGGAGAGTCGTATGTTGACAGTCGCGTCGGGTCCAGCCCACCGACAATCGTGTTGGCCCTCACGTTGATATCAGGTCGGGCGTTGAACTTCAAAAATTCATAGGCCAACTCTTTGTCAGGCGCCTTGGTAGAAATACCCAGGCCAAAGCCAGCATTTAGCGCAGCAATATGCTTGGCTTTGGGCCCTGAGCCTTTGGGTAAGGGAACCACTCCCCATTGACCGATGATCTTAGACTGTTCCGGATTGTCGGTCATCTGGCCCAGATCCGTCCAAAACTCCACCATAGCGATCTTACCTGTCAGCCAACCGCCTAAAAGCTCATCGAATGCCACAGCAGAAGGCTTGGGCAGTGCGTATTGCTGCTGGGCTACCAGTGCTTCTAAGGCTTTGATCGCCTCAGGACTGTTTATATTGGGCCGGCCATTTTCATCGAAGAAACCTCCACCGTATCCGCCCAGACGGTTAAGGTAGGTCCCGATAAGGATGATCGGAATCTTAGCCCCCATAATACCGCATCCATAAATTTGATTGCCCTTTTCCTTTTCGGTGATGTATTTGCAAATCTCAAGATAGTCATCCCAGGTTACCGGGGGTGTTTTATTGTGCTTTTTAAAAAGCGTCTTATTGTACCATAGGACATGCATGTCACCATCATAGGGGACCCCATAAAATTTACCATCAAGCTGAGCAAGGGTTTTGATGAAAATGGGCACAAAATCATCCGCATTAATGGCTTCGGCATTTGCCTTCCACCAATCGGTAATTTCTTCCAAGACACCGTTTTTTACCATCACACCCAACATAGGATACCAGTATTCAATCACATCATAGACGCCGGCACCGGAGGCCACATCCAGGGTTGCCTTTTCAGTGACATTACCATAAGGAACAACCAGCACGTTCACGCGCGCACCGGTTTCTTCCTCAAACCATTTGGCGACGGCCTTGGATGCAACTGTATGGGGCTGAATGGTGAGAAAATTAAGTGTCCGTCCTTCAAACTTTTTCCCGGCCGCATCCGCAGCAGATGGCAAGCTGGCGTTCATTGCCAGTGAAAAGAGAAATACAAAAATAACAACAGCGTAAATAGTTTTTTTCATTTTTGCCCTCCTTTTGCCTTGAGATTAATGATTTTCCGGACTTTTCAATTTGCCAATTGATACCGGATAACGATACTCTCCAAAATTAGTACGTTTCAGGTCTTATTCATAAGGAATCGCTCAGCGATCTTCCGCGCTGCCAGATATCCGGCCGGCTACCAATCGGCGATACCCATTTCCCAGCTGCGTTCCCAGACGGGCCACACAGCTTCAATGAGGTCTTTGTAAACACCGTACAGTTTTTTGTATTTTCGAGTACTTTCAACATCGGGCTGATATTCTTTTTCGATCTGCACCATCTGACGCTTGGCTTCACCATGGTCCCCAAAAACACCAACCGCCACACCGGCATTCATCGCAGTCCCTTTGGCGCCAAGCTCAAGGCCGGAAGGAATTTTCATGGCGTTACCGGTGCAGTCGGCTAAAATTTGGGACCAAACCGGACTGCGCGCACCGCCGCCGGTTAAATAAGTTTCCTTGATCGGTTGCCCTTTCTGCATGCAGACGTAACTGTCACGCGTAGACAGTGCAACCCCTTCGAAGACAGCCCGCAGGAGGTGGCCATTGTTATGCCAATCGCCCAGCCCAAAGAAAACGCCCCGGGCCTCCTGTTTCGCAAATGGAGCTCGCTCCCCCTGCAAAAAGGGCAGGTACATCACCCCGCCGGCGCCCACCGGAACATCAACGACCTTCTTGTCGATAATCGTATGAATATCTACACCGCTCTGTTCGGCTTCCAGCTTTTCTGGCAGGCAGAAATTTTTTTCAAACCAGTTGAGGTTGCCGACCGCCAGCATGGTCATGGCATTTTTGACAAAACGGCCAGGAACCGCATGGCACATCACACTGTAGTTACGCTCGGAATCCAGATCCGCCGTCGCAGAAACCACCCCGTGCACACCGGCCGTTCCCATAATACTGGCCGCCTCGCCGACGTCAATGCAGCCGGCTCCAAGGGTAGAACAGGTGCCGTCAAAAGCACCCGCAGCGACGGGTGTACCGGGTGCCAGGCCGGTCTCCTGAGCAGCCTTGGCGGTCACATGGCCGGCAATTCGCCAGGAGGGCACAATCGGTGGAAAAAGATGATGATATTGGCTTATTCCGCTCAGTTCCATTACGCGTTCAGAATATTGACCTGTTGTGGTGTCCAAGTGCGCAATGGAAGCCATTGTCGGATCGGTGTTCTGTTCGCCGGTCAGACAAAACTTGGTCCAGTCCTTTGAGGTCAGGTTAACCTTGGCCCGCTCCAGGCTCTCTTGCTCATGCTCCATGAGCCACGGGAAGATCGTACAGGCGCCGATTCCGGCAAACAGCGTCCATCCGCCGGCGTCGTATAGCTCAGCAAAGCGACCGTCTGCGACCCAGCGGTCCAGTATAGGTTTTGCGCGTCCATCCAGCCAGATAATCGCATCACGCACCGGTTGACCGTCAGCATCCAGCAACCACACCCCCCCTCCGTGGCCACTTAGCGAAATGCCGGCGATATCCACAGGGTCAATTGCGGATTGATCCAGGCACTGCCGAATGGCAAAGACGGTCGCCTGCCAGATTTCCGACATGCTCTGCTCTGCCCATCCGGGCTCAGGATGAGATACGCCAACCTCCTGGCTGCCGATGGCCACCTCGCGGCCGCGAAGGTCAAAAAGTGCTGCCTTGGTTACGGTGGTGCCATTGTCAATTCCCAGCAGATATTTCGTACTCATAGCTATCTCCACGAGAAAGTAAAATAATACTTTGATTAATTTTGGGAGAAACGGACGAATCCTGCCTGATTCGCTGCCGTGCGACTTATTTTACGTCATAACTGCAGACTTCAGAATCCGGTTAGCCGGATATGTTCGAAGCGAGCCAAGATTGCGTGTTTGAAGTGATTCCGCCTCGGTCGCGCCGAGACAGATAATGCGTAAAAATAACGAATATGCAAATATATTGTTATTCTTATTACAGAATGGACATGTATGAATTTCCCGCCTTATAAAATAAAATAATTTTCTTGTCAATATTATAATAAAAAAATTTTTTTATTTTCGATTGACAGAAATTTTTTTTGCTATTAGTATCCAATTGGTATTGTGAGAAGAACTATGCAAGCTAAAACCTATCAACATATGGATCCTAAATGGATCGGTCCTCGACAGGAATGCCTGATCAAAATTGAATCCATCTACCGTTCCCTGAACACGGCTGAGCGCAAAGTCGCTGAGTTCATCCTTGATAATTCGGACAAAATTCTTAACATGACCATATCCGAAATCGCCGCTCAGAGTCGGGTGAGTGAATCCTCCGTATTCAAATTATGCCAAACTTTAGGATTCGGAGGTTTTCGTGACTTCAGAATTGCCCTTGCCCGCCAAGGGGTGGTGCCCGCAGAAAAGCCATACACCCCGGTGAAAAAATCCGACGATGCAAAGAAAGTCGCATCAAAGGTTTTCAGCATTTCCATCCAGACCTTACAGGACACGCTCAAAGTTTTGGATTATGATGAACTTGAGCGCGCATATCAGGCCATCAAAACCGCCAGGAAAGTTCTAGTGACCGCCTTATCAATCTCACGAACAACAGCTATTTTTGCAGCAGACAAGCTGACATTTATGGGTATTGACGCCCAGGCTGTCACCGATGCACATTTCCAGCTTATGCGTGCTACCCAGCTTGGCGCCAAAGATGTCCTCCTGGCGTTTTCCCGCTCCGGAGACACCCGCGACATTATTGACGTCACGAAAACGGCCAAAGGGATGGGTGCCACCACCATCGGCATTACCAACAATCCGCGATCATATTTTGCGACCACGGTGGACATCATCTTGTTAACCAAATCTATGGATACACGGTTCCGTGACGATGTTCTGGCATCAAGAATCGAGCACATCTCGGTGGTTGACGTCCTATATACAATGCTGGCCTCCCGCAATTCGAGACAGGCAAAGCTCCATCACAAACGCATGCACGATGCCGCGCTGGGCAAGCAGTATTAAGTTTATCAAATTATAAGGCCTTAACCATAGAAGAATACTGGAATATTGGAACAATGGAATAATGGGTCCTGATATACTGAAATATCGAGTAACAGGACCGCTGAAGGCGAAACGAGAGAGTTAAAAAAGGCCAATATCCTTTTAATCACAATATTCCATCATTCCATTTTCCAAGATTGAGCCAAAAGCTCATGCTTCAATTAATATCCCGTATATCCACACAATTATAGAAATTCCGATATCAGAGATGAGGAGAGATTCATGTATGACGTAGCTATAATAGGTGCCGGCCCTGCAGGCTATGTCGCCGGTATTCGTGCATCGCAGCTGGGGCTCAATGCCTGCATTATCGAAAAAGACAAAGTCGGTGGCGTTTGCCTGAATGTGGGGTGCATTCCGTCTAAAAGCTACATACATCAAGCCGGGATTTTTGCCTCCCAAAACACACTCAGCCAATTGGGTATTCGCCTGGATAACAGCGGATTTGATTTTGGCAAAGTGGTTTCAAATTCCAGGAGTGCCGTCACCCGGCTGGTCAAAGGCGTTGAGCATCTATTGAAAAAGAACAAAGTTGAGCTGATCCGGGGGCATGCCCAAATTGCATCCAAAAATTCTATCTTGATCGATGACGGAAAAGAAGTCAACGCTAAACATATTTTGATCGCAACCGGCTCACGGCCCACCAAGCCGGCAGACATTGAATTTGATGAAAAACAGATACTTTCTTCAGATGGAATACTCAAGATCCGAAAGCTTCCGAAAAACTTGCTCATATTGGGTGCCGGTCCTATCGGATGTGAATTCGCCTACATCATGAACTGCTTCGGGGTAGATGTCCACCTTGTAGAGATGGCCCAACAAATCTTACCGCTTGAAGACGCTGATACCGTGCGGGTACTTACGAAGTCTTTCGCCGAAAGTGGTATTAAAATTCTGACTAAGACCCGGGTGATTTCAATCCAAAAAAATCCCCGATCCGTGACGGTTACGGTTGAAGAAAATGGCGGGTCGCGCAAGAAACTAAAATCCGAGATGGCCCTGTGCGTGTTTGGTCGAACACCCAACACGGATGGTATAGGGTTGGAAAATATTGGTGTTAAGACAGAAATGGGGCTTATCCCTATCCGTGAGTATTATCAGACCACGATAGACAATATCTTTGCAGTAGGGGATATTGTTGGTACGCCGCAACTTGCGCATGTCGCTTCAAAGGAAGCTGAAATCGCTATCGAACATATCGCCGGCCAGGAGACTGCGCCTGGCATAGACCCCGAAACGATTGTTTCAGCAGTCTATTGTGAGCCTGAGGTTGCCAGTTTCGGGTTACAGGAAAAAACGGCCAAAGAGAAGCAGATTGATTGCAGGAAGACAATCGTCCCATTTGTGGCGGCGGGAAAATCCATTACCATCGGGAAGACCGAAGGACTTGTGAAAATAATTTCAGATCCGAGGACCCTCGAAATATTAGGCGCTCAGGTTGTCGGCCATAATGCCACCGAACTGATTCATGAAATGCTGCTTGCCAAAACGGCGCAACTGTTGCCCGAAGATATTGTTAACATGATTCACGCACATCCAACATTATCAGAGGTTATTCTGGAAGGAATGCGCGAAGTTAAGGGTCAGGCTATACATGTTTAATTAAAGATCCGGATCCAAGGAGCCCGGAATTATTGTGCGAACACACCGCCATCAATGATCATCGTATGTCCTGTAACAAATGAGGCAGCATCAGAGCTCAACCACACCACCGCCTCGGCTATCTCTTCCGGCGTCCCCATTCTACCCATGGGATGTAAACCACTCAACTGGCTCTCCACCTGAGGATCATCTTCGATGAGGCTGTCGACCAGCGGTGTTCGAACAACTCCAGGGCAAATCGCATTGATACGAATACCTGCTTGGGCGTTTTCCAAAGCAGCTGATTTGGTTAATCCCACAACGCCGCTTTTGCTTGCAATATACACGGAAGCGTCCGGAAAACCTACCATTCCAAATACCGAAGACATATTTACAATGGCTCCCCCATTTTTCTTGATCGCGGGTATTTCAAATTTCATGCACAGCCACACCCCTTTTAAATTGGTGTTAATCACACTGTCCCAGGTTTCCTCATCCCAATCGGTAATCGGTGCGAAAGTAGGATTGATACCCGCATTGTTCAGGGCATAATCCAGACGGCCATGGCGTTTTACGATTTCATTGATCAATGTTTCAACATCCGCGGCTTTACTAATATCAGCCTGTATATAAGTGACGTCGCCACCTGCATCGGTAATTTGCTGCACGGTTTCCTCGCCGGATTCCCGGGTGCGACTGCAAATAACAACTCGGGCACCTTCACGTGCGTACGCAAACGCGGATGCTTTGCCGATACCGGCACTACCACCGGTTACAAGGGCCACCTTACCATCAAACTGTCGTGTCTCTCCGTTAGCCATTGGTATATCCTTTTCTATTTTTGTAGGTTGATAAGATATTTTTAGTGCGCTCAGTTAAGCTGTAGATTAGATATGTTGGCGTGTTGAATGAGCTGATAGCATATTTATTCCATTACCAAGGCCGTCTATGCTTGTCAATATCCTTATCCTGCAACGATTGGCTATCCATTTATCTTAGCGAATTACTGCTCCTATTATGGATTATGCATTTCAATACACAAATTCTTAGCTACTTAAAAATTGTAAATAGCGTACCTTCTTCGAATCATTCAAGGTGGGCTAAAAATTTATGATTAGCGGACGCAAGACGAAATTTATCGAAATTATAGATCTATAGCCGGAATCTAAAATTAGGCAAAAGTGTGGATATGAAAGTGATATCCCAAGAAATCGGCAGGTCTTCGACTTGGGATATGTTTACAATACCTGTACTTTAGAGAGTCGCAGTTTATTACAGATATATAGCAGGTATCGGCAATTGTGATTCCCTTGCAAAAAGTAGGAAGAACCATAAATCTCAAATACGCATTAGCAATATTCTTCTATCAATGCATCAAGGGAATTACGACTGCTCTGTTAGTTGTAGCAGTGCCAGAGTTCTTCAGATCTATGACGTCTGTTGGGTTTTCCACGGTGGAGGCCCTCACTTCGCCAACGTCAGGGCAATAATACTCGACTTCTTCATCATCAGGATCAATAGGTGATTTATGAAAACACGTTGTCTTGATGCAGTTGGTATAGCTACCATAATTGGTAGTTATCGGGATGTCTACTTCTACGACTTCACAATAATTGTCATCATCTTCCGGTATAGTTATACTTGCAGAATCACCAATTGCCGGTACGGCTGGCATAAACATTGATTTAAATAAGATTCCTTTATTTAAGATTCCGAGCAAAAATGTATCATTATCAGGGAATATGTAAATTTTCAAAATCCAAAGATTACCCTCGGTGTCTTGGGCCACCCAAACGGTAATGAAATCATCTTCCTCCTCTTCCCCATCTTGCTCTTGCTTGGCCATAATCATGTTGACTTTTAGGCATTGGACATTGCTAAAGGTGTCCGGATCAATCTTGGCACCACTTACCTCTTCGATGCCCACTACATTTGCATAAATGAATCTTCCTGCCCAATTAGTCCCAGCCCCTTGCATATGGCTCCAGCCACCTAACGTAGCAGGATAATACCGATTGGTGATTTTGGCAGAGTGAGGGCCAAACTCAACAGCAAAGGCTAGGGACGAAATAAATACTGAAGTTGCTATGATTACCGAAACAATTAGATGCTTTTTTTTCATATGGCCCTTCCTCCAATTTAATTTTATTTTTTTTGGTTGGCTAATATCTAAGTTGAAAAACCATTTTGATCAAAATTCGATGTATTTCGAACTTGCACTATCTTGCCAATACCGCAACTATTACCAAAGTTGAGATATGTAGAGAGACTGTCGGAAAAGTAGTTTTTAGATACCCATCTATGGCGCCGAAGGCCACAATTTTCCAATATTGCATTATCGAGGTGTAGGTATCTCTACTTTTATGCCATGAGCATGATTTCACACGCTAACCCACCGCACGCTTGCCCCAGCTCTATGCCATCGCAAAATTCATAATCTTTTCTATATTATGCACCATACAATACAGCATCCATTGGATGTTGACTTTGATTTTGCCTCTGAGTGTAAAACGGTCCAACCGCTTTTGCGTTTTTATATTGGCAAAAACCGGCTCTACAACGGCAAAGCGCTGCGGATATATTTTACGACCTTTTTCACTATCGACTTTGTTCTGCATAGCTTTGGAAAAATTGGTCTTTGCAGCGCCGATAGGCACATCCAGCGAGCGGCGCTTGGTGTTTTTGCGATAAAAGCATCGGCGCTTTAATGAACAGATGCTGCAGTCTTTCTCATCTGCCACATAGCGGCGGTATATGTTGTGATCCCGAATGTGTTTTTTTACCTTGAGTTTTAAAATCTTGCCATTGGGACAAATATAGTGATCCTTTTGCTGGTTATGTTTAAAATCTTCCAATACTAACTTTTTACTCTTCTTGGGTTTATTCCTCGGCCGGGTGGCAAAACGCGAATCGCGGTTGCGAAATTTTAAATCCGGTATGTACGCATCAAGCTTTTCATCGTGACACTTTTTTATATTGCCTTGATTATGATAGCCGGCATCAGCGGTTAAAATTTTGCCTTTAAAATAATCTGCTGACTGACCGATTTTTTGCATGTTGGCTTTGGCCCCATCAACCATGGGCTCAAGGTGCTTGGCGTCCTGTCCGCTGCCAAAAGCCTCAGCATGAACGATAATCTGGTGCTTGTCATCCACCAGCGCCTGACCGTTATAACCTTGGATGCTGCCCTGGGCAGTGTACATCAGCGCCGAGTCATTATCGGTTAGATTACTTTTGAGTTCTCTGCCGTTTGAGCCGATTTTGGCCTCATGGTCCTTGAGCCATTTTTCGATGCGCTCAGCTTGCTTTTGAAGTTTGTCAATTTGTTGCTCGCGCTTGGACCCAGCGCCAAAATCATCATCGTCATCTTTATCCGCGTCGATCTGATCCTCTAATAGGCGTTTGACCTTTTGCTGTATTTTATCTTTTTTGTTATTTAATTCCGATATCCTGCCACTGTTGTCCTTGGAGGCATTGGCCGCAAGCTTAACCCCGTCCAACGCAAAAAAGGTTCCACCCAATAAATTTTCCTGTTCACAGACCAATAAAATGTTGCAATACAGGGGCAAAATCTGATCTTTCATCGAGGACACAAACGCTGCTATGGTGCTGTGATCCGGTCGCTGATTGCCTGAAAGCGCCATAAAGGTCACATTCTCACAACACGCTCGTTCAATTTGACGAGACGATATCAATCCCCGAGAGTAACCCAACAACACCACTTTCAATAAAATTTTGGGGTCATAGGCGCTTCGGCCGGTCTCATCATTTTTGTATTTGTCTTCAAAAACCGACATGTCCATGCGCGTGTCAATCAGCGTATGGATGGCAAACTCCAGGCTACCGGGAACCAACTGCTCCTCTAAGCTAACCGGGATTAAAACCTTTTGAGAATAATCATACCGCTTAAATTTGGCCATCGTTTACTTGGCTCCATATTTGCTAGGTTCGTTGTATTAACAGCTAATCAATTTCTAGCAATACGACTAGTCATTGTCAAATGAAAAAACACACGGTTACACAATCTTTGCAGAAAATTGTTTTGAGAGATGTGGAGGATAAACAATTGATCGATTTTACAGAAATATGACCTTTAAACTGCACCTTTTTCGACAGTCTCAGATGGTATCGCGATTTTATGATTTTTTGGATATAAAAGCTATATCACAAAAATTCTGGAGATTCATATGTATAGATCTATAGAAAAAACTATATCTGTGAAAAGCCTTTTCTAAACCATCGCAACTCAATCTATTTAACTGATTTAGGTTTTATAAGCCCTCCCCGCAGCAAACCACGAGGATATCAGGTCGACTTCACTACGTTTCGCCGATCTAATTATTTTTGAAATGCAATTCATAACATGCTCTATGGAGCGGGAAAATCCAAGCTAAACAACATTTTTTTAAGGGACTGTCACCACGATCTTGCCGACCTGTTGATTGGACTCCATGAAGCGATGAGCTTCAACAATTTCATCCAATGAAAATGTGCGTGCAATGACGGGATGCAATGCCCCAGAAACCAAACCGTCGTATACGTACTGTTTGCCACAGGCAAGTTTCTCGGAATTTCCTGTCATCTCAAAAAGAGTGTACCCCCGCACCGTAAGGCCTTTTCCGAGGGCTTCAAACAAAGGAAAAGGTGTTGGCGCTAAAGATAATGCCCCGTATTCGAAATTCATAGCGCCGGGAGCGGCAGTAAGGGCAAGTTTCTCTAAGAAGGGCCCTGCAACTGGATCAAAAATGATATTAGCGCCTTTTCCAGAAGTTATATCCCGCATCCTTTTTGCAATATCCTCCGTTTCGGTTACAATGACATGATCTGCTCCGGAGTCGATTAGAACTTGCTTCTTGGCCTCTCCCCTCGTCGTGGCAACGGCTATAGCACCGGCAGACTTGGTGATTTGAATAGCAGCCAGCCCAACACTGCTGGAGGCGGCGGTGATTAGCACGACACCCTCTTTTTTAACTGGCCCAGTTCAATCAGGGCCCCGAAGGCCGTCAGGTATTGCATCCAAATGGACGTGCCTTCAACAGCTGATAACGAATCAGGGTAACGGGCCACCGCACGGGCCGGAACAATAGCACTTTCACCATACACCCCATATTTTCCCATCTGAAAAGCGGGGATGGTGCTTACACGGTCGCCGACATGTATGTCACTAATATCAGGACCCACTTTTTCAACAACCCCCGCAGCCTCATACCCGATACGTGACGGGAACTTGGGTG
>JAAUXY010093399.1_pt1 | contig 11473 bp, 11 predicted proteins | sample 7278121 | NCBI WGS metagenome assembly JAAUXY01 (sample SAMN14350117, study PRJNA611818) | marine sediment metagenome | isolation source: surface marine sediment (1.8m) | place: French Polynesia: Moorea | collected 2018-08
GTGGACAGCGCGGAAGCCGTAATCAACCAGCCGCTCGAGATTGCGATGGGCAAAGGTGCCGCCGGGATGGACGCGGCGGTCATGGCCCGTGTCGGTGTAAACCGTTGCGAAACGTTGAGCGAGCGCCTGGTTACGCTGTACCTGGCGCGCCGGATCGCTCGCCGGCGTGCCGGCAAGCCCGCCGTTACCGAACATGTACAGGCGCCCGTTCCAGGCCAGCGGGAGATTGAGCTCGAAGCGCACTTCGCTCGGCACCAGCGCGCTTACCCGGCAGTGGGCGGGCACGTTTGACCGTGCCGGGATTTCCACCGCGTCCAGAATGCTGTAGCGAAAGTTGCTGGTGGCCTCGAGGTCCTTGCAGCGCAGCGCCGCCGTGGTCTGGGTGGCGGTGTAGTCGACCGCGCCGGTGCCTGCCAGGGAAAACGCATCCGCCTGGAGATTACTGGTGAGGATCAAGCTTAGAAAGACAACAAAACTGCGCATGCGTGGGTTCCGCGGGAAAACGAAAGTGTGGCCAATTGCGTAGAGCGGGTAAACCGGATCGGCTTAGACTGCACTAACTACTGTCACCCGTTTACGGATGGTGGATTGTCATGGGAAGCGTATTTGAGCGGCGTTGGATGATGCGCTCGTTGTCCGGAATTCTGCTCCTCACCCTCGTTGCCTGCGGTGGCGGCGGGGGTGGCGGCGGCGGTGGGGGCGGACAACCGCCCAACCCTGCACCACAGCCGCCGGCGCCGCCGACGGCGGCGGAAATTGCCGCCGCGTCGCTGAGCGCCTCGCAGGCGACGTTCGGGTTGCCCTACGATGACGTTGTCGCCATGGCCGAGGTGGGGCTCGACGACTGGCTCGACCGGCAGTTTGCCTTGGCGCCCACGCTGCACGCACCGGTAGTGACGGAGCTCCTTGGTATGCTCGATCGTGGCGAGCTGCCCGACGTGGACGACGACGTCGAGCATTTGATCACGTTTCGGCGCTATGCCTGGTGGAATCGGGCCATGACGGCGCCGGACCTGCTGCGGCAGCGCGTGGCGTTTGCGCTGTCGCAGATTTTTGTCGTTTCCGACAACGTCGACACCCTCATTGTCTATCCTTACGCGCTCAGCACCTACTATGACGCGCTCCTGCGCAACAGCTTCGGCAACTACCGCGACCTGCTCGAAGAGATCACGCTGCACCCGGCCATGGGGATTTACCTCAGCCACGTGAACAACGCCAAAGCCGATCCAGCCAACAACATTTTTCCGGACGAGAACTTTGCCCGGGAAATCATGCAGCTCTTTTCGATTGGGCTTTTTGAGCTGAACCCGGACGGCACTGAGGTGCTCGACGGCAACGGTCAGCCCATTCCGACATACGACAACGACGACATCCGCGAGATGGCGAAAATTTTCACCGGGCTGTCCTTTGGTGGACCGAATGCCGCGTTCGGCAGGCAGCAGCCGCGTTTCGTCGATGCCATGGTGATGTTTGAGGACTTTCACGAGCCTGGCGACAAAGCGCTCCTGAACGGCCTTGTTGTACCTGGCGGCCAGACCGGCATGCAGGATATCGATGCGGCGCTCGACAATCTTTTTAATCATCCCAACGTCGGGCCGTTCATCGGCAAGCAGCTCATCCAGCGGCTGGTGACCTCCAATCCCTCTCCCGCGTATGTGTCGCGGGTAACGGCCGCGTTCAACGATACCAACGGCGTGCGCGGCGACATGCGCGCGGTGGTGCGTACCATTCTCACCGACCCGGAGGCGCTGAATCCGCCGCGGCCGGACGAAGACGGTCGCCTGCGCGAGCCTCTGGTGCGCTTCATCAGCATGGCGCGGCAGCTGAACGCCACCGCGGAGGACGGGCTTTTTTACAACAACGGTTTCCTGCAGCAGTACTTCCTGCGCCAGCATCCGCTCTCCGCGCCCAGCGTGTTCAACTTTTATCTGCCGAATCATTCGCCGGCGGGTGCCCTTGCGGATGCGGGTCTGGTTGCTCCGGAGTTTCAGATCACCGACAGCACCACCATCGTTGCCATGACCAACCTCGTCGATTTTGCGGTGATTGGCGACTTTGTCATGGACATTCAGGAGCCGTTCGGCGCCGTCAGTCTGGATCTGACGGAGTTCATTGACCTCCTGGACACCAGCGACGCGGCGCTGCTCGACCGCCTGGACGTGTTGTTTACCCACGGTGAACTGTCTCTCGATACCAGGAACGCAATCCTGGGCGTCATGGCGGACGTTGCCGATCCCGAGTTCAGAGCCAGGGTCGCCATTTACCTGGTGCTGGTGTCGCCGGATTACGCGGTCAGCGTATAGGAGGAGTTGCAGATGAGCAGTCGAAGGAAATTTCTCAAAACCTCAACGCTCGGCTTTGCGGGGTCCAGCGCGGGCTTGACGGCGCTGCAGCTAGGCTTCGTGCGTCAGGCGAGCGCCATGAGCTTTGATGATTACAAAGCGCTGGTGTGCATCCTGCTTGCGGGCGGCAACGATTCTTACAACATGGTGGTGCCAAACGACACCGATCAGTTTGCCGAGTACCAGGCGATCCGCGCGGATCTTGCCCTCGAGCAGTCTGAGATTCTGCCGCTCAACGGTACCGTTGGCGGACGCAGCTACGCGGTGCATCCAGGCATGGCGGAGGTGCGTGATCTGTACAACGCCGGCGAGCTTGCTGTGGTCGCCAACGTCGGCCCGCTCGTCGATTATGTCACCGCTGCCGACGTGGAAGCCGGAGCGCCAATCCCGCTCGGCGTTTTTTCCCATGCCGACCAGATTCAGACCTGGCAGACGGCCGTACCCTATGCCCGCATAGCGCAGGGCTGGGGTGGCAGGCTCGCGGACGTCATGCAGGATGTGAACCCGGCGAACGGGATATCCATGAACATCTCACTGTCCGGCAGCAACGTCTTTCAAAGTGGTGCGCAGGTGTCGCCTTACAGCATCGATACGACCGATGAGGGCGTGCCGGGGATTGGCTCTTACGACGACGGCTCGGACTACGGCGCGTTGAAAAAACGCATGATCGACGACCTCTTTGCCACCTCCCACTCGAACCTGCTGCGCAGCGAGTACCGTCAGCGCATGGTTGGCGCCATCGAAGCGCGGGAGGTGTTCGTTGACGCGCTTGCGGCGGGCACGCCCTTCACGACCAGCTTCGGGGAAGGACCGTTCTCGACGAGCCTCAGGCAGATTGCCCGGGTCATCGCCGCGCGCAGCCAGCTTGGCGTCAGCCGTCAGGTGTTCTTCGTCACGGTAGGCGGCTGGGATCACCATGACGACGTGCTCGACAATCAGGCGGCCATGCTGCCGGGCATCAGTCAGGGGCTCAGAGAGTTTCGCGACGCCCTGGTGGAGCTCAACGTTTTCAACGACGTCACCACGTTCACGACGTCAGACTTCGGTCGTACGCTCACGTCCAACGGCAAAGGCTCGGACCATGGCTGGGGTGGGCATCACCTCGTCATGGGCGGCGCTGTCGACGGCGGCCAGTTTTTTGGAACGTATCCGGAGCTCTCCTCAACGAGCCCGCTGGATGTCGGGCGGGGTATTTACGTGCCGACGACGTCGGTGGATGAGTACTTTACCGATCTCGCTTTGTGGTACGGCCTTGCGGCCTCGGATCTGGAGCAGGTGCTGCCGAACGTACGGACGTTCTATAGTCCTGAATCAGGCGTGCCGGCGTTGGGTATTCTCGGCTAGCGGCGGACGCGCCGCTTCAGCCGGTCCAGACGCTCCTTCCAGTACTGGAAAACTTCGGGATCACCGCCGCGGTCGGGGTGATGTTCCTGGCACTTCTTGCGCGCTTCCATGATTTCGTGAATGGGCAGGACCAGCTGCAGCCCGAGCGCCTCGATTTCCGCTTCCGAAAGCGTGCGCACCGGGCTCGGGTCTTCCGGCGGCCGATAGAACCCCCGCCAGTTGCTCATGCTGCGGTTGGTGTACGAAACCGGTCCGGACAGTCCCAGTTTCCAGGGGTGATTTTTTGCTGGCTTCGGCATACTTGTGCTTTAGTACTGTTCCCGGCCTATCGGCGCGTGCCAAAACGAGCACGTTAACACAAACGGGCAGGCAATAGGCCAGCCCTTTTCGCCGTTGTGGGACAGAACATGCAAATCAAGAGATTGAAGCAAATGCAGGAGGATCATCTGGTGAAGGATAGTTACAGGTACGGGCGTTGGACCAGCTATTTCGGCTCGGCGGTAGTTTTTTGCCTACTATCGGCGGTTTTGCACGCTGACGAAGGCGGGGCCGGGTATTACGCCGAGCCAAAAAAGCTCGACGCGGATGGCTTCCAGGAGATATTTGCGGAGGTGGCGCCGGGTGTTTACATGTCCGGGCAGCCCGATGAAGCAGGTCTCGAACGGGTCAAGCAGCTCGGCGTCACCCGCGTGATCAATTTACGCACGTCTCATGAGATGAATGACCGGGACATCGTGTCGTACGATGAAGCTGCGGCCATCACAGATATGGGTATGGACTATGTGCATATTCCGTCTGGCGGACCGGATACGCCCTATAGTCCCGCGCAGCTCGAGCAGTTCGCCGAGGCGGTGGAAGGCGCTGATCGGGTGCTCCTCCATTGCACGGTCGCGTTCCGCGCAACGCACATGTGGACGGCTTACCTCATCAGCAAAAAGGGTGTGCCGTTTGCCGAGGCGGTTGACATTGCCCGGCAGCTCAATCTGGGACGCATGCCGCTGGAAGGGTTTCTCGATACGCCGCTCACCATTGAGCCAAAGTCATGAGCGCGCCGGACATCAGCCGATTCGACGTGCCGGCCCTCGAAGAGATGCCGGAAGACATTCGTACGCGGATAGAAGCGGTGCAGGAGAAATCCGGTTTTGTGCCCATCGTGTTCCTGGCGCTGGCCCGACGCCCCGATGAGTTCCGCGCGTTCTTTGCACATCACGATGCGCTGATGGAAAAGGACGGCGGCCTGAGCAAGGCGGAGCGGGAGATGATTGTCGTGGCAACCTCTGCCGCCAACAGCTGCCAGTACTGTGTGGTCGCGCACGGCGCCATTCTGCGCATCCGTGCCAAAAATCCGCTGATTGCCGATCAGGTTGCCATCAACTACCGCAAAGCCGACATCACGCCGCGCCAGCGCGCCATGCTCGACTTTGCCATGCGGGTGGCGCTGGAGAGCGCAACGGTAGACGACGCGGCAATCGAAGCGCTGACCGAGCACGGCTTCGACGCGGACGACGTCTGGGACATTGGCGCCATTGCCGCGTTTATTGCCATGAGTAACCGGATGGCGAACCTGACGGCCATGCGGCCGAACGACGAGTTTTACGGTATGGGGCGCTGAGGAAAAGCGGGAACCATGGGGTCAGAGTCAGGTGCCAGAGTAAATTACTCTGGCACTTGACTCTGACCCCAGAGATAACCGAACTCCCGTCTCAGCACCGCCTCCGGATCGTCGGTAAAGGGCTCACCGTGGCTGAAGATCAGCTGACGGGGTGACCAGGCGAGCAGCTGCTGCACGCAGGCGCGTGCCGTGTCTTTGTCCGAGGTCAGCCAGCGATACAGCCGCGGCACGCCGCCATTGGGAAAAGTCACCCCTTCGAACTCGAGAAACCAGCGCGCGAGACGCGGTGCGCCGTCAGCGCGCAGGTTGATCATGAGGTCGGTGAAGATGAGCGTGCGGCTGGGTTTGTGGAAGAACACGGCTTCTTGAAAGAGCCGGTTGCCGGCGAAGATGAGTTGCTCGATGTCGCGGCCGTAGAGCGCTGGTGCTTCGTTGGTAATGTTTTCGGTGTCCGCGAGCGCCGCCACCTTCTTTTTGAGGTCGGCTTCGGCAAACACATGCGCCTCGGGAAAACGCTCGCGCCATTGTGCAACCCACAGGTGGTGGAATTTGTTGGGCGCGACGATGGCGCAGACTGCGCCGCCGAGACCGTCTATGAAGCCCGTGACGTCCTCCGTCAGCGCAATGGGTGAGTGGATCCACAGCGTGCCGTCCTCGAGGTGCACGACCGTCATGCGGGTATGCATGGGCGCACCGGCAAAGACGAGCTCTGGACCGTCGACCGTCCATATCCGATCGCCGACGGTCACCGCGTTCAGCATGGCCGAGTGCCTTCAGGCGTTGGCCCGGGCGGCTGCCTCCCGGGCGGCGCGGACCTTTTCGTTGGTCTGGTTGAAGAGCAGTTCGCGCCGCGCTTTTTCCTCCTCCTCCGTGAGTTCCCGTTTACCGAGCTCGCGCCCGACCCGGCGTCCGGTTACCACAGCGGGACGCTCGCCAACTTCATCGACCCAGCGTTTGAGGCTCGGAAACTCGTCCCAGATGCGCTCGTCCAGCATGCGGCCGATCAGGAAAGCCCACGGCCAGGTTATGATGTCGGCAATGCTGTAGTCGGGGCCTGCCAGATACGGATGCACGGCAAGCTGAGCATCCATCACGCCGCTCAGCCTGCTGACCTCGCCGACGAAGCGTTTGGTGCCGTAGTCCAGCTGGCTGGGGTCGTCGATGATGTTTTTCGCGTAGTTCTTGAAGTGATTGGCGTTGCCCATCATGGGTCCCAGATTGGCCATCTGCCAGTGCACCCACTGCAGCACGCTGTACTTAGCGGCGGGTTCGCCGGGCAGAAACCGACCGGTCTTCTCGGCCAGGTACTCGAGGATTGCGCCCGATTCGAAGAGCGCCAGAGGTTCACCGCCGCCGATGGGCTCGTGATCGACAATCGCGGGCATGCGGTTGTTGGGGCTCAAGCGCAGGAACTCAGGTCTGAATTGATCGCCGCCGCCAATATCCACCGGCACGATCTTGTATGGCAGCCCGCACTCCTCGAGCATGATGGTGACCTTCCAACCGTTGGGGGTCGGCCAGTAGTGGACGTCGATCATCGTGGTGACTCCTGTGATCCTGCATGCATGTGGCCTCTGTATAAGGTAACTTGGCGGTGCTTGGCAAACGCTTCGCGTTGTCAGGCGCACTGGACACAACGGAGTTCTTGATGAAGTACAAAGCGCTGGCGCTCGATCTGGATGGCACCACCCTGGTCGGCGAGGACCTGCCCGAGGCCAACAAGCTGGCGTTGCAGCGTGCCGCTGATGCGGGTTTTGAGATCATCATGGCCACGGCGCGCTGGGTGCACATGGTCGAACGCGTCTCAGACGAGATTGGCGTGAAGTCTGTGGCGATTGCCTGCTCCGGTGCCCAGGTGCACGACATGCACAACGGCGAGGACATCATGGATCTGCGTCTGCCGGCTGATTTTGTCCACGATCTCTACGACATCTGCAATCACAATCGCTGTATCGCCACGGTCACGGTTACCGACGATGTCTGGCTGAAGCTCGACGGCGAGCCCGACCAGAGTCAGATGGGTGACGAGATGACCTGGGTGCCGCAGCTCAAGCTCGACCAGGGTAACCTGCCGCGGATAGCCGCGATTCAGGGCACCGCCGTCTGCGAGGCCATCAAGAATGAGCTGCATCCGAAGTATGTCGATACGGTGCATCTCTTCGATTCCATTGGCCCCACCGGTCGGCTGGTCATCACGTTGACTGCCGAAGGCGCCACCAAGGGCACGGCGCTCACCGCGGCCTGCAATCACCTGGGTATCGACACTCATGAGGTGGTGGCATTCGGCGATGCGGAGAATGATCTCGAGATGTTCAAGCTGGCCGGTGCCAGCGTCGCCATGGGACAGGCGGACGACGAAGTGAAAGCCGCCGCCGATTATGTCTCGAGAGCGAACTACGAAGACGGCGTCGCCTACGCGTTGGACCAGCTGCTCGAGCTGGGAGACCTGCCGGGCTGACTTATTTCTTGAACCACTCGACGATCGCCGGCATCTGATTCTCAAAACCGCCCGGCGCGTTGAAGCTGATGAAACCCGCGCGTGCTGAGCTGCGGTTTTCGAACGTATGTTCCGTCCCGCCGGGGATGAATATGTAGGTGCCGCGCTTTGCGGTATGCCACGTGTCGTCGAGCTGGACGCTGACTTCCCCTTCGATCACATAGAACGCATGGTCTTCAGGATGTGCATGCGGGGGCGGCGTGTCCGGCGGGACGGTATTCGGTTCGAGCCACCACTCCGAGATCGACAGTCGCGACTCGGTCTCAACACCGTCGGCCACGAAGCTTGCCGACATGCGACCCATCGAGTATTGACGGCCCTCTTCGGGGCTGACGACCAGTGGTTTTACTGCGCGCGTCATGATTGCCCCCTGACCTCAGCGGCTCACGCCGCTCGTGATTTTCCGAACCGTCGGGTGGCGCATCATCTGCTGAATCTTCGGGTGTTTCATGAGCATTTCAAAATCTCCCCGGGCGATTGCAGCCTGGATTTCCGGATCGGCAACCACAGCCTGAATTGCTGGGTCGTTACCCAGCCCCATGATGAGCGACAGGGTCTCGGGATCTCCGGCCATCTCCTGCTGCAGGCTCGCAACCGCTGTCGAATTTGCGTTGGCCGCCGTGGCGTTACCTGCCGTCGTTGTCGCTGTCTTGTAGCTCACCAGAGCAATGTCTTCCTGCGGAATCCGCAGCGTGCCGAGACTTTGCGTTTTGATCTCATAGGCGCCGCCTTTCAGTGAGAGGAGCTCTCCTCTGAGGGTTGAACCGTCGATGAGCTCTATCGTGGCGGTTTCCGCGGCGAGAGGTGCTGTATAAAGAAGGGTAAGACTCAGCAGGGCAGCGGTGGTCGTTTGAACATAGCGTTTCATAATGCGGCCTCGAATTGATGGTCTAACCGTAGCGACGCGCACTGCGCAATCCCGTGACGCAGCGCACGGGCTGTAAACGTGTTGCACGACCAGACTGTAACACGGTGGCTCCAGAGAAACGCTGGCGGATTGCGGGCGGCATCGCGGTAACGTCTACTTCGCAACTGTCGGCCACTTCGCACGTTTAACGCATTTACCTTTCGCTGGGTCTACGATTAGTGCAACCGATGACGAGAGTTGTGCGTCTATAAGAAGTGAACGTCTAATTTGCGCGACGGTGTACTCCGGGAGTCGATATTTTGCATTGGAAACAGGAAGCGAGCGGAATAGCGCTGATTGCGATACTGATTTGCTATGCATGCTCCGCCCATGCCAAACCGGATCTGAGTCTCCTTGATGAGCTCGTCAGGCAGGAAATGCAGTCGTCCAACATTCCAGGAATCTCACTTACGATTTTTACTTCGGACCAGATTGTCTACCACGGAAACTACGGTGACGCTTCGCCTTCCGGAATAGCCGTTACTTCAGAAACTCCCTTTGTGATTGGCTCCCTCAGTAAGTACATCACCGCATTTGTAATCATGCAGCTTGTCGATGAGGGACGAATCGTCCTGGATGCTCCCGCAGCGACATACCTACCCTGGTTTCAGCCTTCAGGACGACACGCCGTAACCCCAATCACGTCGCGTCAGCTCATGCACCATACTTCCGGTATGCCGGCGATAGAGGGCATAGATTTTCGTGCGGACTATGCAGAGCTGTCTCTGGAGGAAATGTGCCGAATCCATGCGACAGCAAAGCTCAACAGGCCAATCGGGAAGAGTTATGAATACTCGAACGCCAACTACAATTTGCTTGGCTGCGTCGTAGAAGCCATCACGGGACAGCCGTTCGGCAAGGTCGTCTCGACCAATCTCTTCGATCCCATTGGCATGAAGCACAGCCATACGTCGCTCGCCAGTGCTGCGAGGGATGGTCTGGCCGTTGGGCATCATGCCTGGTTCCAGCAAGCCGTTCCCGTTACGGATTACCCATACGTAGATGGATTTCTCCCTTCTATGACAATCATGTCCAGCTCAGAGGACATCGCCCGATTGGTCATGGCTACGCAGTCCAATATGCTGCCGGATGGTGGATCGATGCTTTCCCCGGCGGTGTGGGAAGCCTGGCGCCGACCAGATCCTGCAGGCGCGGAACTCGATGGCTTCCTGGGTAACTATGGAAGCGGATATCTCGCGACTGCTATAGCGGATCATCCAACAGTCTTCGTGCAGGGGGGCTACAGCACTTTTCGCGCGTACATCTTCTATATGCCGGGAGACGATGTCGGCATGGCAATACTGATGAACAAGAACACACTGCTCGCCGATGGTGGCCTGACGTCGATTCCACGCGCCATTGCCCATCGCTTGATTGGTGAATCTCTTGCCACCGAATCTTCAGATCGCGCTTACTGGCTCTTTGTTGCCGCCTCCATCGCGATTGCGTTGTTGATTGTGGTGCACCTGGCGCGAACCCTGAAAAACAAAAAGAAAATGAACAGAGACAGGCGAAGCCTGCTCCGATCCTGTCTGCCACCGATGATGCTGGATGGCGCCATTATTTTCGGTTTGTTGGTGGGACTACCTGCGGCAGTTGGCATACCCACTACCACCATGATGTTCGTGCAACCGGACTTGACCTGGATGGTTTACGCTCTCAGCGTTCTGGCCGCCTTTTCGTTGGCCATACGGTTTATCCGGTTGTGTTTTGATTTGTCCGCCAGGTGACGGTTGATAGCCGAAAGCTGCCGCTCAGGCGTTACCGCGGTAACGTCCGTTTCCGACCCATATGCGACATTCACCCATGCGGGTGATCTAATTGGTGGCCATGACGATCCTCAAGAAGCTGCTTTTTTACCTCGCGTCCATTCTATTGCTTCTCTGCCTTCTGGTTGGTGGATTGTGGTTGGGGGTTTCTGAGCAAGAAGTGGAGTTTGAGGGCGCCGGGCCGGTCCTGCGCGGCACGCTACTCTCCCCGCTGTGGCGTGATGCAGCGCCTGGTGTCGTGATGGTTCATGGCTCCGGCGAGGTTACCAGGAAGTCGATGCTGGCATACGCGTGGCTGTTTGCGATCAAGGGCCATGCTGCAGTCGCGTATGACAAGCGCGGTCTCGGCGCGTCCGATGGACAACCTCACGAATGGCGAGAGTTCAGTATTGTTGATCTGGCTGGTGATGCTGCTGCTGCGTACCGCTTTCTCCAATCGCAACCCGGAGTCGACTCAGGCAGAGTCGGCTTTTTTGGAGCGAGCCAGGGTGGCTGGGTGGTCTCCTTAGCGGCGAATCAAGTTGAAGCACCTGCCTTCGCCATTATGGTTTCGGCATCACTGTCCACAGTAGCGGAAGACCGAGTCTTCGGACGACAAGCGCAGGTTCGGTACGCTGGCTTCGATGAAGAAGCTGCTTCCGAAGCCGCCCGTTTGATCCTGGCTGACCATGCAGTGACTAGAACCAATGATCGCAGTGACCATGCGAACTTCGTCCAGCTCTGGAATTCTCTAAGGGATCGGCCTTGGTTCTCCGAAGTCTACGGCGGCGCTGAGCCCGAATCATTGGACTCCGCGTACCGCCAATGGGAAAGAACCGTTTTAGACTTCAACCCGCTGCCGTTGATAGAGCAGATCACTGCTCCCGTGCTGTGGATTTTCGGTGACCCTACGCTCGATAGGTTTTCGCCGGTAACCCTGAGCATGGATCGTATCTCGAAAGCGCAGGCTGCAGGAGCCTGCCACCAGGTGATTCAGTTGAATGGCGTGGGGCATACTCTAGA
>JAAUXY010209643.1_pt1 | contig 11470 bp, 8 predicted proteins | sample 7278121 | NCBI WGS metagenome assembly JAAUXY01 (sample SAMN14350117, study PRJNA611818) | marine sediment metagenome | isolation source: surface marine sediment (1.8m) | place: French Polynesia: Moorea | collected 2018-08
ACACGCGCAGCACGAACAACAATGATGACCAACGTGATCATCGTCAATGGAATCACGAAGCCAATCATGATCATGTTAAAGGTGCGCGTAATCGTTGCCTGGGTTGCAGCCAAAACCAGATACGTTGTGTAAGCAACGTAGTACCCAAAGAACAAACCACCTTTCCAGCGAGCGATCACGTTGTCAGTGAAAAAAATCGGCAGGCACGCCACGGCTACAGCTATCATCACAGGGATATCAAATCGCAACACCACGGTAGAATTTTGACACCATTTGGAGCAACCATGCTCGCCAAACCGAGCACGCAGAGTATGTTGAAGATATTGCTACCGACCACGTTTCCGACGGCAATGTCTCGCTCGCCCCGCAAGGCAGCCATGATGGATGTAACGACTTCTGGCAGCGATGTTCCCGCCGCGATAATGGTCAAGCCAATGATCAATTCGTTCACTCCCAACCGGGTTGCTACAACCACGGAACCACCGATCAGCCAACGCGATCCCACACCCAGCAAGATTAGCCCGCCGATGATGAAAACAATCTGAACGAGCATGCTCACGCGATTCGATTTCGACACCGGATTTTCGTGAACAAACTCTGTTTTGACCTCGTTGCTATCGCGACGGCTTTGGCGAACGCACCAGTAGGTGTATGCTAGCAGCCCGCTAAATAATACCAAACCATCAAGCCTGCCGATTCGGCCATCTAAGCCAAGGAGCAACAACAGCGCCGACACCGCGATCATCAGGGGCACATCCCAACGAATCAACCGGCTGGAAACGACTAACGGAACAATTAGCGCAGAAATTCCAAGGATAAAAAGTATATTGAAGATATTGCTACCAACGGCGTTGCCCAAGGCGATATCCGCCTTGCCCGTAAAAGCTGACTGGAGCGAAACTGCCAATTCCGGCGAACTCGTTCCAAATGCAACCACGGTCAGTCCGATCACCAAAGGTGAAATATTCATCGCCACTGCTAATCGTGACGCTCCGCGCACGAGCAGCTCTCCGCCTAAGATGAGCAAAGCCAGCCCGAATATGATTCCTAGGAATGCCGGAAGCCATTCGTCCATTTTTGTCGTTTGCCTAACTTTGGATCGACGGAGCGGTCATTGAGTTGTTGCACCAACTCTACCGCGGTAAACCGAAAAGGTTACATAATGTCTTGTCTGCGATGCATTGGAGTGCTTCACGGTTAATAACGTTTGATAGAGTGTTCAAACAATTTTTTTAGACGTCTGTGTTTCGATGTTTTCACGCGTCACTTGTACAGGTAATCGCCAGTTGCTTTAAGTTGGTTGTTCTGGCTCAGAGAAACGCCACCATTAGACCATCAATCCATTTAGATCATGTTAATTTCAACTAAAAAATCATTAGTAGCATATCTAAAAGAAGGTCTGTTAGTTCCATAGGGATAAAAGGGCTGCGAATAAAATTGTCATTTACAAATCAATAAGATAACTGGGCCCGACCCCATCAAGGGATTAAGCACAAACGCAAAACCCAATTTACCTTTAATTTTCAATGAGTTGTAACATTAGTCGTGGACCGCGATTATACACTTACTACTCTCGCTAATATCTGGTGCTACACTACTATTGCCAATTTTACTCTAGTGGTTTCAGGCTTGTATGTTTAGCGGACAATACCACCACATATCCAAGCGCTACTGGTGAGAACAGGACAAAACCAGATACCGATCTTGAAAATATAAGAAATGAGTAACAATAATGTGGACAGCGTACTCACCCAGCGAGTTTTACTCGCCGCGTTTTTCTTTAGCCTGCTTATAATCAGCTACCGCGTGCTCTATCCGTTTTTCGCGCCTATCGCCTGGGCAATAATTCTTACCTACGTCACTTGGCCCATCTACCGACTTCTGCGTGATTGGCTCGGCCAACAGGCTGCGGTCAGCGCGCTTTTAATGACGCTATTCTTGTGCGCTTTCTTTGTTATTCCAATAATTTGGTTAATTACGCTGCTACACACGGAACTCCCTTCAGTGTATCAGGCGGTCGCAAATTACCTTGCTCAAGGACCGCAAGTAATCCCAGAGTCCATCGCTCGCATCCCCTGGTTCGGATCAGAGCTGCAAGCTCTCTTCGTCCAGATGGCCGAAGATCATGACGTGGTGACTGCAAAACTAGTTAAATGGGCTGAGCCTTGGATTGATGAGTTCGTGTCGGTACTTGGCGGTGTAGGTTTAAATACCTTCAAATTTGGCTTTGCGATTCTGACATCGTTTTTCTTATATAGAGACGGAGAGGCACTTCTGGATCAAATACGAACGGTATTGTCTCGATTTCTAGGCGAAAGAACTAAAGCTTATTTGCCCGCCATCGGTGACACAGTGCGCGCAGTCCTTTACGGTTTAATTCTTACTGCGTTGGCTCAAGGATTACTCGCCGGTTTGGGTTATTGGGCAGCGGGGGTGCCTGCGCCAGTGCTGCTAGGAACGATCACTGCAATGCTTGCCCTAATACCTTTTGGCGCTCCTCTCGTTTGGGGTACGACTGGGATTTGGTTGCTATTAGCTGACCAGATCTTCGCTGGCATCAGTTTGTTGTTATGGGGTGCACTCGTAGTGAGTCAAATAGATAATTTAATTAGACCCTTAGTCGTCAGCAGCGCTACTCGCATCCCGTTTTTGCTCGTACTAATCGGTGTGCTTGGAGGCATAAGAACGTTCGGGCTGGTTGGTATGTTCCTCGGACCCGTCGTCATTGCGGTATTGCTGGCTGCATGGCGAGAATGGGTGGAGGAGCAAGTGCCGTCAGAACCATTTGCCTAGAATGCATTACATCATTGATGGAGTGGTGATCGAGACCGTGTTGCTGGGACCGGAAATGTTGCCGGCGAAATCGCGTGCCGTGATGTGAAATGTGTATTGTGTATTTGGCGACAGTTCTTCGATGGTGGCGGAGGGCTTGTTGCTGTACCCGATGGGGTAGGATACGCCATTACGGTAGATCCGGTAGCCGCTCACCGCGACGTTGTCGGTTGCTGCACCCCACGTAAGCGTAACACTCGTGGAGGTTACGTCGGCAACCACAGCGTTCGTTGGAGTGCTCGGTGGTACTTGGTCATCGCGAAGCCAGTTGACAGCGTTCATATGGGTCCGACTGGTATGATAGGCAACAAACCAGTTGTGCCCTTTGTCCTTAAACCACCCGTCTGTTGACGAAACATAGCCGCGATAGGTTGGATCCAGGAAATGGCCTTGGATGTACAACCACTGCTCGAGGAATTTGCCGTAGTAATTATGAGGGTCCGACGGATATAGCCGTGACATGAACAGAAAACAGTTCAGCGCTTCGGACTGCACCCACCAAGTTTCCGACGCATCATGTACCGACACCTGACCTGTGGATTCATCATAGTATCCGACTGCCGGCACGCCACCGCCCGGATTGAATCCGTAGTTATCGAGCGAGAAGTCGACCATCTGCTTAATTTTGGCGAGTAGTTCTGTGTTGTCATTCCAGCCCAGGGCTTGCATGGCGTCCCAGAGCAGATATCCGACCTCGAGATCATGGCCGTAGCTGAAATGATTGTACTGTTTGTTTTCGTTTGCACCTGAAGGATAGCCCGGATACGTTCGCCAATCGCGCGTGAATGTCTGCTGAAGGAACCCGTGTTCGCTCTGGATCTTATTAGTGAATATGGTCACCATCTCCACGAGACGTGTCCGAAGGTTAGGTGTATCAGGGGCAACCCTGTACAGCGCGGAAAAGGCCTCCATGAGGTGTAGAGAAGCATTTTGGTCTTTATCGAAGGGATCGCGGCTGATCACATTACCCTGACGATCGGTCCACAGATGATAGCCGAGGTGCACATCATCATGAACATGGTCTTCGAGAAATTGAAAGCATTCCGCCGCGAGCTGCTTCGCCTCGGGATCGCCTGTCAGTTCATAGTAGTATGCCAGGGCGAAGATCACGAAAGCGTGGCCGTAGGCAAATTTGTCGGTATCCACAGGATTTCCGTTACGCGATACGAGATAGTAGTACCCCCCGTGTACAGGATCACGCATCTTGTCGCGTAGGAATTGATAGCCATGCCTAGCCCAAGACTCAAAAAGAGGGTCATCGGGATAGAATTGGGCGGCCATACTTGTGGTGTAAACGTGGCGCGCCTGCGACACAATCATTTTGTTGGTTGTCGTGGGGTTGATCAGAGTCCAGTCGTGTTCAAAGCTTACATTGTAGCCACCTCCGATCTCGTCGATGCTTCTTGGAAAGAATGCGTCGAGGACGTCCACTTTGAGCGAATTCTCGATGTCATTCTGCACCGTTGCGAGGGCCTGACCCGCAAGGAAGAGCACAAGAACCCCCACGGTTGTCGGTAAAAGAAAATCCATTTTTATTCTATGTTTCATATTCTCACCTCCCCTTTGTCCGTGGTCTCGGATAAGGATTACGAAAAGCTGAGGAACAGTGTTCAGGACCTTTATAGGGTTCTAAGGTGACTCGGTCGACATCCCCTCTAGCTGCTACGGATTTCATGCAATTTCACTGGAGAATACCGGTAGTGGCTGAGACCGGGAAATAGTAAACTTACTCCTATGCATTATTGTATTGCTGGGGAGTCCTCAATTACCAGGAACGGTTAGAATTAGTATTCGCGTTTACTTGTTGATCTATCATTGTATTGAATGGTTTGTGAGAAGAGAAGGCGCGAAAAGATAATGTGTTCTTACACACAACCTTTGGTGATGGTACTGAGATCAATCGATTTGAGAGCGAGGAGATTCAGAAGACAACATGGGCGAAAGCCATCGCATACCGCTGGTTTCCTGGCGATATGCCAATCCTGAACGACATACGATTAGAGCACGCTCGCCGGGTTCGTAAAGGTACAAGTTGAGTAGCCTTGGGGAGTTTCACCCTGAGGCCCTCATAGACCCGGATATGACGTCTCTCTATTCATCCTAGGGCAATCGCATACATGTAAAAACAAAGGGTTAGCAGAGTGTTGTAAAATAGGTCAGAATTTACCTTGTATCTGAACCAGGAGTCCTCCATGATTCTGCTTCCTTATCCCGAACTCGACAAGCAAAAATTGTTACCCAAGCCATCGAAACTATCTCTCGCCGTAGCGGCGACTAGCGCCGAGATGTCACAATCCCAGAAGAGTCGGCTTTGGTCGCCAGCTTAAGAGAGCACTTTGGTCGCTTAGGCGATCCGCGCGAGGAAGAGCTCCATTGACGGGCAAATTCGCTCAGTACCCTCAATACCGCTCCGATACATTGAACCTATCGAGAAGCATCCAGCTGAGGTCCATCCGCAGCAAAGTCACACTGATGAACATGAAAGTTCAAGACTTATTGCATGAAAGTACTCATAACTCAAAAAGCAAGGCTGAAATCGCGCCGTTAGGATCGGGCGCGTCTTCAGCCAGGCATGCAAGGATCTGCAAGGATAGGAGAAATCGGAAAGGAGTAACCGATGAGGAGAACAATTGTAATTGCGCTAGCACTTTTCCTTTGCTTTGGTTTAGGAAATCAGCCACTAGCGGGAGATATCAACGGTGCTGTGCTGAAATTGGACAGAAAACAGGGGAAGTGCCCTTGTTTCGATAGAGCAGACTTGGATAAGTTGATAGATGAGATATATTCGTTTGGAGGTACACCAGCTTGCACTTACACTTTTAACGTCGATAGGAGAATACGGATATTTGACAAAACTGACTCAACTCCGGGTCCAAATAATCAGGCCTTTACTCGAGCAGGTGTCGCCTGTTTTGGGCCGAAGGTGAAAGCAGGCAATGCACCGGGGTTACCCATAACTATAGGCAGCTTTGCCATGTATGACTCGGAAGGGAAAAACTGTCGCAAAAGAATAATTAAGGCCGCAAATAAAAATTATATCGAATGTAAGTGCATTAACCAGGACGGAGAAACCGTAGCTTGCCCAGATTTTTTATAGAGGATTTTGTCGACTGATAAGAGCAAATTCAGAAAAAATCGAGCATATAGACTACTACAAATGGTGTTTTTCTGATTTCTACAAGTATCAGTGGATACGGCAGTAATCCAGCCTACTCCCACTAATGGATAACTCGCGGAGGTCTACAGACCTCCGTTTTACTTCTGCTTTTCGTTTTCTATAAGGGCAGTTAGTTGCCTACCCATATTTCACCTCTCTGCTGCATATTCTTTATTTGCGCAACTGGTATTCAACGGGCAGTAGGTTCGTATATTAAAATCCCGTTTTCTACCTCGTTGTCCCGATAATTGCCGTGAAAACCGCGGCTTTCACGGCGGTACCAAGTAATTTTGTCGAGAATATAGGGACCCGTTAAAACTTGAAAGTCGTGGTTTGTTACCTCAAACTCATGGCTTTTAATCAATCGCTGAATTGAGGAGTTACCTATCTTCCAAGTTTCGTAAATCTTGTTCTCTTGATTCAATCTGATTTGCGGGATGACAATGGCAGTTCAATCTCCGTACCGAGGCGGCCTAGCGGTTCAAGCTGCGCCCGCAGGACAGTATGCACACTACCAACGCCGGCGACCTGAGGTAACGAATCTGTTCCAATAGGTACAGGAAGTTGTCGAGACTTTCCTCGCTGAATTCGAGTCTAAAAACGGTATGGGTCTGCCCGATTTTGTCAAAGACGAGTGATACTTATGAATACCACTAAAGGCGAAAAGCCAGGTTTGCTGGGACACATTTCGAGAACATTTCTCGCCGGTTTGTTGGCTGCCTTGCCATTAGCCCTAACCCTGGTCGTGTTTTTCTGGTTCGTTGAGTATATTCACCGCTTCCTGGGGCCCAAAAGTGCCTTTGGGAAGATGCTCGGATCGATCGGACTGAGGTTTGTCACATCCGAAATCGCCGCCTACTTGATAGGGGTCATCTTTACTCTGGCGTTGATCTATTTTCTCGGTCTACTCGTAGAAGCCGGTATGAAGAATCGCTGGCACACACTGGTGGGTAGTGTGATTGATCGTGTTCCGTTGGTAAGGTCGATCTATACCACCTTGAACAAACTGATGGGCGTGCTCGAGCTCAAGGACGAGGCGGAACTGAAGGCAATGAGCGCGGTGATGTGTCACTTTGGTGGCAAGGGAGGAACGGCAGTCTTGGCACTGATGCCGAGTCCGGAACGCATTCATCGGCATGGTCAGGATTACTACTGCGTCCTGATACCTACCGCACCGGTCCCTTTTGGAGGTGCGATACTATATGTGCCCGTCGATTGGGTGGAACCCGTCGATATGGCCTTCGATGAATTATTCAATGTCTATATGTCGATGGGTGTCACTTCTGCAGATTATCTGCGACCAGAAACAACGACCCGCGTGGATGTTTCAGCCGGCAACTCTAGCCCGCAATTCTCACCTGGTGGCCCTGGATAATTGAGGTATTTATTAAAGTTAAAATACTTAGGAGTGCTACCGAAATAACTTCCCCATCTGGCTTGCCTTATCGCCCGTCTTCGGCGTTGCGATAACAGTTACATAGCTCAGCTATGCGCCTGTTGTCGCGCCTTGAATACGAACGATCGTGCGGCGCCAGCTGGCCAACTTATTTCGTCCGCATTCCTTGGCTTCATAAACGGAGGGTAGTTAATTTACGCTCTGTCCTATTGGGTTTTTGGAACAATCTAGCCTCGCATCTTAAACGATCGGGCTTGAAATAAGGCTACGGCTATACTTCGGCGGCCGATCGTCCAACCTGCTTCACCAGCTTGCCCCAAAATTCCAAATCCTGGTGAGAAATGCGGGCTAGTGTAGTCTTACATCTTCACAAGCTTCGGGCTGATCACCGAATTCCTGTAACGTGGCGCCAAGTGATGCCATATATCGCATCCAATGGCGCACTGGCATATGGCATCGATAAACTGGGTCACGTCCAGGTGTTCGGATGACCACAGTTCCCGCACGAGCTGAATTTCAGCATGCGCACGATCGATACACTGATCGTGCAAGGCCGTCGATTTTTCCACGGCCTCAGCGATGGCCGAGGTTTGTTTAGACCAAACTGCCACAATATTTTTCACGCGCACCGCTTGCTGGTCTTCCTTAGTGAAGGAAATTAAATCATTGAAGTAACCTATGGATTCTTCAAATGCGTAATACAAACGATCAATACTTTCCATCAGAACGTCATTGCTAAGTACTTCTTCAGGCAAGGGGCCGATGATTGCTTCGGCAGGAAGGAGGCAGTAGGTCACGATACCAGTCGTGTCTCGCAAGCGATCGAAATTATCCAGTGTGTGGTCGGGGAATTCACCTTCTGCCTTGCAGCCGCGCAGGTACCTCAGGTGACTCTTGCTCCAACGATCACACCAAGACTTAATGGCTTGCCGTGGGACAAGACGCCCTCTCATGTAATGGGTTATTTCCCAGAGAATAGCTAAAAACCAGGCAGTCACACTTTCACAATACCAAGGACAGTTCTCATGTTTGATCTGATACAAATTAAGTTCCACGTGGTCTCTTGAAGAGATGAGTTCGAGTTGCTCTGCAAGTGTCCTACTCCAACAGCTCATATAAGCAGCGAATCCTTCATTGTCCGTGTTTGACACTTGCTCAAAAATGTCATCCATGAAAAACGCAATGAGTTCGAGTTTTTCCATTACTGTTTGCATGAATACATCGTCACAGAATGGGAAATACATTCGAGAGGCCACGAACGGGTTAATTGCCTTGGCGACGGCCCTGATGAATTCTGCTTTGAAACGTTCGGACTTACGCGTGGTCAATACCCACGTTATGTTCTGCTCATTCCTCGTTTCGTCACTCTTAATTTCAAGCCTTGGTTCGATAGTCACGTTCCATGATTCGGGGACACGAAGTTGAGGGGACAGTAGCGGTTCTCTCCGCACTTTGCTACGAGACATTGCCTAATTCCTATAGTAAGGGACTTGGAAGCAAATACTATCCCCATCTTATGGGTCTTTTTGCCCGTCTTCAGCGTTGCGGCTTCGGTTACAGAGTCCCAGCTATGCGCCCTTCGCCGCGCCTTGAAGACGAATAAAAATCCGGCCTCATATGGGGAAATCATTTATTTCCAAGTCCCTAAGACTTCCTTCAATAGTGTTCGCCGCGACTATCGACAAAGCCGTAGTAAGATGCCGACAAGCCAGATAAGAGCACCCAGGTGCTAACGGCGGTGTTTCTTTTAGACGCACTATTATACCTATGCCGGGCGAATTATTCGCACGACCCCAATCTTGTTGATTTCATGGTCTTGTAAATAACAGAACGGCCCCTACCATCGTGTCCGCATAAGGAATGCTACCGAAATAACTTCCCCATCTGGCTTGCCTGATCGCCCTTCTTCGGCGTTGCGACAACAGTTACATAGCCCAGCTATGCGCCTGTTGTCGCGCCTTGAAGACGAACGATCATGCGGCGCCAGCTGGTCAACTTATTTCGTCCGCATCCCTAAGAGAGTTGTACGTATTTTTTGGTATATCTTTTGGCTAACGTCGCAATTGCGAGTCCATTACGCATAAGTGTGACGTGGCTACAGGTCATCCGACAACCAGACTAGTATCGGGGTGGGGTGATGCTCCGCTAAGGCAGACCGCCCTGGCCCGCGGTCCAGACGAACCGTAAGAGGATAGGTGGCGGCGCTCAACTCGGCCTCATGCATCTGCTCCGAATTATCGAACCGATACTCGACACGTTCATTGGGAGAACTCGAAAAGCTATGACAGGATCGCCTTTGATGACAGATTTGCCGAGCAGCGAATCCCGATTGTGCCAAAAACCAAATAGGGCAGAGCGTAAATTATCCACCCTCAGTTTAGAAAGTTAGTTAATTGAATTTAATAAATTTCTCAATTAACTCGTGCCGCCTGGTGAGAAATGCGGGCTGGCCCTGCGCAAACTACCTAGCGGGATCCTTAGGAATGCTACCGATTCATGATTTCCGAAATCCCGTGCGCAACAATGCGTGACGGCTAATCATGCCTTTGAAAAAGCCGTTCGCATCTACGACCGGTAAGCGTTTGAGTCTTTTCGTTGCCATCAACCTGATTGCTTCGTCGACGCCCGTCTCCTCGCTGACGGTGGGCACATCGGTTAGCATGACCTCGGCCGCCGTTTTCGATCGGAGTTCGTGGCCTACCAATTTGTGCCGCTCGCCTTTTTGAGTAAAAAGCAGTTTGCTTGCGAACTGCTCCCACAGGCCGGGATGGTGCTCAGAGAACGCCGCGAGCAAATCCCGGTCGGTGATAAGACCCAGATATCTGCCTTGCTCGTCCGTTACCGCAACCCGTTGGATATCGGCGGCATCGATGATTCGAATGACTTCTTCGATCGACGTGTCGGGTGACACGGTTTGGGTATCTCGCTGCATGATGTCTGATACGGTGCGGAGATTATCGACTGCGACATGCTGGCTTTCGATGGTTCTCCAGTTCGGCGAGGCTTCCGTGATGGTTCGAAAAACATCGAAGCGGGCCAATACACCGACGAGCTCACCTGTCTCGTTCACCACGGGTAGCCGCTTCAGGCCTTTCTCCAACATTCGGTCTACCGCGTTTGTCACCAGCTCGTCGGCGCCGATGGAAATCACCGGCTGGGTCATGATATCTCCGGCATTCTTGTACGCGATGGATTCCAGTGCCGGATCGATGTGTGCCCATTCGGCACCTGACAGGAGGCCGACTCGAAGCGGCAGATTCGCTCTGGTAATGAGATCGGTTTCAGTGATGATGCCGATCGGACGACCCTTTTGGTCAACGACCGGTACGCTGTAGAAATGTGAGTAAGACAAAAGCTGAATGATCTCTTTTATTGGAGTCGACGCCATTACTTTCTTCGGGGAAGGCGTCATAACGTCTCTGACTTTGATTTGTCGCGGCAGGAGTGACCCTCGAGTTTTGAAGGAATAAAGATCCAGCTCACGCGTTGCAACAACCCCCTCGCTAACCATTTCCTCCAGAACGTGCAATGCCTGATCTCGTTCTTGGGATGGCAGCAAAACCTCGACCTTAAGGGGCATGTTGTAAGAGAGCTCTAGGATCTTCGGGGTGACGACTTCTCCATTCTCATAACAGCCCTCGGCACCCCTGAAAACGATGCAACGTGCCGCTATTTTCAGGCCGCGGACGTAGTCGATAATGGCTTCATGCAAGGGCTTGTGTTTGTACCGCGCTTCCTCGCTGCTGTAGATCTCGATGACAGTGTATTTAAGTGACATGCCCGGCCAACCCTCTTTCTAGAATTAATTGGGTGAGCCACATGCCGGCCAGCACGAGTAACGCACCCCCAATATTGTTGGCAAGGAAGTTGGTCACCGCGATGACACTCGCGCCGGTGCGCCAGGCACTGACCATTTCCAACGCGTAGGTTGAGAAGGTTGTCAGTGCACCGAGAAACCCGGTCATGAGCATGAGTCGCGTCGAAGGACTTAACAAGGTGCTGCGCTCAGCTAGGGCAAAAATAACGCCGATCAGAAAACAGCCAATGAGATTAGCCAGTAATGTCCCCCAGGGGAACCGGCTGTC
>JAAUXY010172296.1_pt1 | contig 11467 bp, 11 predicted proteins | sample 7278121 | NCBI WGS metagenome assembly JAAUXY01 (sample SAMN14350117, study PRJNA611818) | marine sediment metagenome | isolation source: surface marine sediment (1.8m) | place: French Polynesia: Moorea | collected 2018-08
CTACGGCCTGCGCCACACCTTCTCCCGCGACACGACGGTCGCCACCGTCCCGATCGGGTATGCCGACGGCGTCCCCCGCCGGCTGTGGAGCACCGGTGGCGAGGTGCTCGTCGGCGGGAAGCGCTGCCCGATCGTCGGCGTCGTCACGATGGACCAGCTGATGGTCGACTGCGGTGACGCCGAGGTGCGGGTGGGCGACGACGTCGTGCTGATCGGCGAACAGGACGGCCCTGACGGTCCGCAGCGGATCCGCGCCGAGGAGTGGGCGGAGCGGCTCGACACGATCGGGTACGAGATCGTGTGTGGCATCTCCGAGCGGGTGCCCCGGGTTCCGCGCCGTAGCATCGACGGCTGAATGTTGCAGCTCCATGCGGCGTCGCTCGCCGACACCCACTCGATCGCTGGTGCGCTGGCGGGACTGTCGCGCCCCGGCGACATGGTGGTGCTCTCCGGCGACATGGGCGCCGGCAAGACAGCATTCGCCCAGGGCTTCGGCCGGGCGTTGGGCGTGACGGAGCCGATCACGTCGCCGACGTTCACGCTCGTCCACAGCTACGACTGCGGCAAGCTCACGCTGCACCACGCCGACCTCTACCGCTTGGAGCGGACGACCGAGGTCGCCGAGTTGGCACTGGGGGAGCTGGCCGAGTTCAACGGGATCGTGCTCGTCGAGTGGGGTGACGTCGTCGAGTCGTCGTTCGGGGACCACTTGGTCGTGCACCTGGAGGCCGACCCCATCGACCTGACCGCCCCCGACGAACCCGACGAGTCGGAGGTGCTGGACGGCGTGCGGTGGATCGAGCTCCACGGCGTCGGCTCGACCTGGGCGGCCCGGTGGTCGCGCATCACGGCGGCCTGCGAGGCGTTCCGATGCTGATCCTCGGGATCGAGACGGCGACCGAACGGGTCAGCGTGGCCATCGGCGGACACGAGGGCGTGATCGGGCTGTTCGAGGTGACGAAGGGGCGGCGCCACGCCGAGACGCTCGTGCCGTCGATCGAGTTCCTCTGCCGCCAGGCGGACATCGAGCTGGCCGAGATCGGCGTCGTCGCCGTGGACGTCGGCCCCGGTCTGTTCACCGGCATGCGGGTCGGGCTGGCGTCGGCGAAGGCGATCGCCCAGGCGCTGCGGGTGCCGATGATCGGGCTTTCGTCGCTCGACCTGCTCGCGTTCCCGAGCCGGCACGCCGACCGAGTCGTCGTCCCGGTGATCGACGCCCGCAAGGGTGAGGTCTTCAAGGCCATGTACCGCCAGGTGCCGGGCGGGGTCCAGCAGGTCGTTGCGCCGTCGGTCGGGCCGGTCGAGGAACTGGTGGCCGACCTGCTCGCCCGGAGCGAGGACGCGTTGCTCGTCGGCGACGGCGCGCTGCGCTACCGGGACGAGATCCTCGACGGCTTCCACTGCGAGATCGGCGGCGACGCGCACCCCTCGGCGGCGCCGCTCGTCCAACTCGCCCACGCCAAGGCGCTGCGCGAGGAGTGGGTCAACCCCCGCAACATCGAGCCGATCTACCTGCGCGCGCCCGACGCCCAGATCAACTGGTCGACGAGGTCGACGCGATGAACGAGGCGAGCCGATGAGCGTCATCGAGCGGATCCTGCGGCGGGACCACGAGCCGGCCGGGGATGTCGTCGTCGAGCCGATGAAGCGCCGCGACCTCCGCAAGGGTGTGATGGACATCGAAGCCGGTGCCTACCCCCGGCCCTGGTCGCAGGGGGTGTTCACCAGCGAGCTCGAGCAGGCCCGTCGGGGCGCTCGCCACTACCTCGTTGCCCGGAGCGGCCGTGAGATCGTCGGGTACGCCGGGTTGTGGTTCACCGACGAGGAGGCGCACGTCACCAACGTCGCCGTCAAGCCGTCGTGGCGCCGGCGGGGCGTGGCCACCCGCCTGCTCCTCGAGCTCGCCGAAGTGGCGCGCCGGCGGGGGTGTGCGGCCTGGACGCTCGAGGTCCGAGTGTCGAGCACCGGCGCCCAGGAGCTCTACCGGGCGTTCGGGTTCGTGCCGGCCGGCATCCGCAAGCGGTACTACGAGAACACCGAGGACGCCATCGTGATGTGGTGCCACGACATCGACGGCGACGACTATCGACGCCGGCTGGAGGTGCTGCGCAATGGACGTGACTGACTCGACGCTGATCCTGGGCATCGAGACGAGCTGCGACGAGACCGCCGCCTCGCTCGTCATGGGCGGCTACGACGTGCTGTCGAGCGTCGTGTCGACGCAGGTCGACCTGCACGCCGAGTTCGGCGGAGTGGTCCCCGAGATCGCGTCGCGGGCCCACCTCGAGTTCCTCAACCCCGTCGTCGCCCGGGCGATCGTCGAGGCGGGCGTCGACGAGTCCCGGATCGACGCCATCGCCTGTACGGTCGGGCCGGGGCTGATCGGTGCGCTGCTGGTCGGCGTGTCGGCGGCGAAGTCGCTCGCCCTCGCCTGGGACGTGCCGTTCGTCGGCGTCAACCACCTCGAGGCCCACCTCTACTCCGCCTTCCTCGAGGATCCGTCACTCCAGTTCCCGCTCGTCGTGCTGCTCGTGTCCGGGGGCCACACGATGCTCGTCGAGATGCAGGGCCACGGCCGCTACCGGCTGCTCGGCCAGACGATCGACGACGCCGCCGGCGAGGCGTTCGACAAGGTCGCCCGGTTCCTCGGCCTCGGCTATCCCGGTGGGCCGGCGATCGACCACGCCGCGCTGACCGGCGACCCCGAGGCGATCCGCTTCCCCCGGGCGATGCTCGACGACGGCCTCGACTTCTCGTTCAGCGGCCTCAAGACGTCGGTGCTCAACTACGTGCGCAAGCATCCCGACGTCGCGTCGGCCGACGTGGCGGCCTCGTTCCAGGCCGCAGTCGTCGACGTGCTCGTCGCCAAGTCTCGGCGGGCGGCTCGCGAGGTGGGGGCGACGGGGATCGTGATCGGCGGCGGCGTCGCCGCCAACACGCTGCTGCGCGAGGAGATCCTGGGCGCCTGCGGGCAGGACGGGATCCAAGGGTTCCTCCCGAGCCGCTCGATGTGCACCGACAACGCGGCGATGATCGCTGCGACCGGGTGGCAGCGCCTCCACGACGACGGGCCGACGCCGCTCGACGTCGGCGCCACCCCCAACCTCCGCCTCCCCCTCCTCGAGTCGTAGTTGTGTCAGACACAACTGTGACTCGGAGTCGACTGAGGCTCAGAGGTCGGGGAGGGTGATCGGGATCTCGACGATGTTGGTGGGCCCGCCGTCGGCGGGGGAGACCTCGAACACGACGACGGCGCCCCGGCCGGGCAGGTAGCTGTCCGGGAACTGAGTGAGGTCGACCTCCGCCTCGTAGGTGCCCCACGTCCCGTTGCCGGCGGTCGCCGTGGTGAAGCCGTCCATCACGACGAGCCCGTCGCCACCCCCGGTCAGCACCGAGAACTGCACCGTCGCCTCGAACGTGTTCGACTCCCCGGCGATCACCAACGGGTTCGCGACCGCCGCGCCGGGGTATGGCTGCTCGACCAGGATCGCCGGTCGGATGTTGCCGAAGTCGTCACGGGTGAGGCCGTCGCCCACCTCGAATCCGTGACTCAGCAGCGCGTCCTGCGGCTGCCCGTCGATGTGGAACTTCACCCGGTCGATGCCGTCGAACTGGGTGACCGTGAAGACGACCTGGGCGATCTGCATCGATTCGGCGAGCGTGCCGCCGATCGAGTTCTCGAACTCACCGGACAGATCGACGGTGGCGGTGGTGTCGTCGATGGCGATCCCGAGCACGCGGGTGCCGACCGGGATCAGGCTGCTCATGCCGATGTCGGCCTCGATCGCGTCCGTCCCGGCGAGGAGCGCCTCGAGGCTGTTGCGCACGGGCGTGTCGGCGGCGACGGTCCTGGCGCCGGCGCCGATCCGCTCCTCGTTGCCGGGCACTGGCGACAGCACGATCGACGCCCAGTAGACGTTGACCAACGTCGTGCCCACCGGCTCGGTCGTCGCCGGCTCCGTCACCGGCGGTTCGGTGGCCGGCGGATCGGTCTTCGGCGGTTCGGTCACCGGCGGTTCGGTTGTGGGACGGTCGGTGGCGGGCGGGTCGGTGGCAGCGGGATCCGTCACGATCGGTTCGGGCGTCGGTGTGTCCGCAGCCGGTGGTTCGGTGTCGGCCGTGCCGGTGCCCGAGGCCGGGACGAGCGCCGGCTCGGTGGCGCCGGTCGTGGGACGGTCGGTGGCGGCCGTGTCCGACGACGCGCCATCGCCGGCGCACGCCGCCGAGGCGAGCGTCAGGACGGCCACCATGGTCGGTGCGAGCCGACCGATCCGGGTCGTGAGCATCATGCACCTCTCGACGTCATCGTCGCGCACCTGAGGTGTTGCGCCCAGGGCACAACGCACTCCCGGACGTCGAGTTGAGTCCGTCGGCGCCAGGCCCCGGAGGACTCGACTCCACCCGGTCGTCGAACCGGGCCGATACCGTTTCGGGCCGTCATGACGTTCACGATCGGCCAGTTCGAGCTCTCCGCTCCCGTGGTGCTCGCCCCGATGGCGGGCGTCACCAACGCGCCGTTCCGCGCGCTGTGCCGGCGGTTCGCCCCCGGCCTCGTCTACGTCAACGAGATGGTGATGGCGACCCCGGTCGTCCACGGCAACGCCAAGACCGACCGGATGATCCGCTTCGCCCCCGACGAGCATCCCCGCAGCCTCCAGCTCTACGGCAGCGATCCCGAGATCATGGGCCGCGCCGTGCACCTGCTGTGCGACGCCGGCCGGGTCGACCATCTCGATCTCAACTTCGGGTGTCCGGCGGCCAAGGTGACCCGCCGGGGCGGTGGGGCCGCCGTCCCCGCTCGGCCCGAGCTCCTGCGAGCGATCCTGCGGGCCGCCGTCTCCAACGCCGCGCCGTACGGTGTGCCGGTCACCGCCAAGTTCCGCATGGGTCTCTTCGACGACTGGCTGACCCACACCCGCACCGGCGAGGTCTGCGCCGAGGAGGGGGTCGCTGCGATCGCCCTCCACGCTCGAACCGTCGAGCAGCACTACTCCGGCGACGCCCGCTGGGAGGCGATCGCCGAGCTGAAGGCGACCGTCGGCACGATCCCGGTCCTCGGCAACGGCGACATCTGGGAGGCGCACGACGCCGTCCGGATGATCGAGCAGACCGGCTGCGACGGCGTCGTCATCGGGCGTGGTTGCCTCGGTCGTCCGTGGCTCTTCGGCGACCTGGTCGACGCCCTGTCCGGCAGGCCGGTGCGACCGAGCCGCAACCTCGGCGAGGTCGTCGCGGTGATGGCCGAGCACGCCAGGCTGCTCGCCGACCACATGGGTGAGGACCACGCGATGCGCGACTTCCGCAAGCACACCGGTTGGTACATGAGCGGCTACCCGGTCGGGCCGGAGGTCCGGCGCCGGTTCTCGATGACGAAGTCGCTGGCCGAGCTCGACGACATCCTTGCCGCCGTGCTCGACGAGCGGGGCCCGGAGACCGAGATCGTCGCCGGTGGCGAGCGCATCAAGCGGGGCCACACCAACGGGCCGATCAAGGTCGCCGTCCCGGACGGCTGGCTCGACGACCACCACGCGGCGAGCGTCCGTCTCGCCGACGACGTCTCCGTGCCCGACGACGGCGACGTCCTGGCGCTGTCCGGTGGTTGAGCCCGAAGCCTCGGCGATTCGTGTCCCCGCTGGCACCACGCTCGTGTTGGCCTCGGGCTCGCCGCGCCGGCTCGAGCTGCTCCGCCGTTGCGGCCTCGACCCCGAGGTCAGGCCGCCCGGCATCGAGGAGAACGCGGGAGCCGGGGAGCGCCCGACCGAGTACGTCCGCCGGCTCTCGGCGGAGAAGGCGGCCGCCGTCGCTCGACCCGGGGACGTGGTCGTGGCCGCCGACACGACGATCGAGATCGACGATCGGATCCTCGAGAAGCCGGTCGACGACGACGACGCCCGGCGGATGCTCCGGTTCCTGTCGGGTCGGCTCCACCACGCCCACACCGCCGTGACGGTCCGCGGACCGGGCGGCACGGCGACGCAACTCGTCTCGACGGCGGTTCGCTTCGTCGAGCTCGATGCCGCCACGATCGACTGGTACGTCGGCACCGGTGAGGCGGCCGACAAGGCCGGCGCGTACGCCATCCAGGGAGCGGGCGCTGCGCTCGTCGCCGGCGTCGACGGCAGCGTCAGCAACGTCATCGGGCTCCCGCTGGCCGAGACCCTGGCGATGCTGCGCCACGCACTCGGCTGACTCGCTCCGAAATCTGGCGCGTGGTGCCCGCTGAGCGGGCAGTCGGGTGCAGATCTCGGGTCGGGTCGGGCCTCGCTTCGAAATCTGGCGCGTGGTGCCCGCTGGGCGGGCAGTCGGGTGCAGATTTCGGGATGAGACACCCGGACGCGGCGACGATCCGGCCGGCGCCCCGTCGTGCGCCAGGCCGGATCGCCACGGCGGGTCAGCTCTCCTCGAGCTCACACCAGCCGTACTCGTCGTCCCAGTACCCGGGGTCGTCGAACCCGTCGTCCGACGAGCCGTCGTCGAACTCGTCGTCCCAGTCGCCTGCGAGCTCGTCGTCCCAGTACCAGTCGTCGGGGTTGCCCTCGAACTCGTCGTCCCAGTACCCACCGTCGTCGGCCTCGTCGTCGAGCCACTCGTCGTTCCAGTCGCCCTCGACGTCGCCGGCGTCGGCCGGCAGGCGCTCGGGCGTCGGGGCGTCGGGGTTGTCGACCCGCTCGGCGATCCAGTCGGCGAACGTCGGCACCTCGGCATACACACCGGGCGTCGGCCCGCCGCACTCCTCGCCCCAGCTCACCACGCCGGCGAGCACCCGGCCCCGAGGCGTGTCGATCGTGAGCGGCCCGCCGCTGTCGCCGTAGCACGAGTCCGTGCCGGTCCCGCCTGCGCACAACTCGTCGTCGGCGTCGATGCCCAGCTGCGAGTCGCACGCCTCGTCGCCGACCAGCGGAACGTCGGCCGACTGCAGGACGGCCGGTGTGTCGTCCGCGGTCTCGCTGGTCGAGCCCCACCCCGTGACCCGGGCCGTCGTTGCGGCAGCGACCTCGGAGGGGGTCGCCGTCGGGATGGCGGCGACGTTCGTCGATGGGTCGAACGGCCGGTCGAGCACGAGCATGGCGATGTCCGCCGTGCCGGTCTCGGCGTACCGCGCGTGCTCGACGACGCCGGTGACCTGCCGCACCTGCCCGCTCGAACCGGTCAGGTCGGTGACACCGGCGCGCACCTGGATCGCCGACTCCGGCATGCCGACGACGCAGTGGGCAGCGGTCACGACGACTCGGTCGCCGACGAGCGATCCGCCACAGAACTGGCCCTCGCCGTCGACGAGCGCCACCTGCCACGGGTTGTCGTTCGCCGTGGTGGCGGTGCCGTCGACGATCGCGCCGGCGTGTCCTGCGCCGAGGCCGACCACCCCGACGCCGGCGGTGAGCGCCGTCGCAAGCAGCAGCCGGCTGCGGGTGCGCTTGTGTGTCCTGCGCCCTAGCCGGCCGCTGGTGTCGTCGTGCTGGCCGTACTGGTCGAGCGTGGGGGTCCTGCTCATCGTGTCCTCCTTCGTCCTCGCCGCCTGTCGGCGATCTCGAGGACCACGATGAAGGAGCGGTCTGTCGTGTCCCTGAACGACCCTGAACGGCTTCTCAGGTTCGGTGCGTCATGCGCCGCCGGCCGCGGCGACGGCCGTCGTCGGAAGCTCGACGGTGAACCGGGCCCCGCCCAGGTCGCTGTCGGCGACGGCGATCGCCCCGCCGTGCAGGCGACAGATCTCGGCGCACAGCGCCAGCCCGAGCCCGCTCCCGCCGGCGTCCCGCGAGCGGGCTTCGTCGAGGCGGACGAACCGTGCGAAGACGCGCTCCCGGTCGGCGGGGTCGATGCCCGGCCCGTCGTCGTCGACGGTCAGCTGCGCCACCCCGCCTGTGGCGGTCACGCCGACCGCGACGGTCGAGGCCGCATGCCGGCGGGCGTTGGCGACGAGGTTGACGACGAGCCGATCGAGCTGGCGGGCGTCGCCCGTGACGTCGACCCGCCCCACGGCCTCGGTCGTGATCGTGACACCGTCGCCGGATGGGGCGCGGGCGATGGCATCGAGGATCAGATCGTCGAGGGCCACGGTCTCGCCCCCCGTGCCTGCCCCGCCGCTGTCGGTCCGTGCGAGCAGGAGCAGGTCGTCCACCAGCTGCTGGAGGCGGGTCGTCTCGGCCCGCAGCGCAGCCGCGGTCACCGGCCAGTCGACCGTCTCCGGGTGGGCGAGGTCGACGTCGAGCTGGGTCGCCATCGAGGCGAGCGGGTTGCGCAGCTCGTGGGAGGCGTCGGCGGCGAAGCGCCGCTGCTGGTCGAGGGAGCGCTCGATGCGGCCGAGCATCCCGTTCATCGTGACCGCGAGAGCCTCGATCTCGTCGCCCGTCGTGGGTTCGGGCACCCGCCGATCGAGGTCGCTGCCGCTGATCTCCTCGACCTCCCGCCGGATCCGCTCGACGGGTCGCAGCGCCCGGCCGGCCATCAGCCACACCAGGACACCCACGACGAGGACGAGCAGCGGGCCGGCGATCAGCGCCCCGATCGTCGCACTGCGGACCGTGCGGTCGACGGCTTCGGTCGACGCCGCGACGAACACGAACGTCTCGAGGAAGTCGTCGCTCTCGACGACCTCGGTCGTGATGCCCCGCATCTGTTCGGAGCCGACGACCGTGTCGAGGTCGGGGAACGACACGTCGAACGGACCATCCGTCGTGCGGTAGAGATCGACGAGGCGGGCGCCGTCGAGATCGTCGGTCGACGACAGCACGACGCCCTCGACGTCGACGACGGCCGCAGCGGTCGACGGGTCGAGCCCGGCGCCGACGAACGGTACGACCTCCTCGTCGGCGGTCTGGATCTCGATGTCCAGTGCCCGGGTCTCGATGCTGCGGTCGACCTCGTCGATCAGCGACGCCTCCAGCAGGTTGACGCCGACGATCGCAGTGACCGCGTAGACGACGGCGAAGGCGGCGGCAGCGACGAGCGCCGTGCGGAGCCGGACCGACATGGCGGTCACCCTCCTGCTGCGTCGAGGCGGTACCCGACACCCCGCACGGTTTGCAGCGCCCTGCGGCCGAATGGCGCGTCGATCGCCTGGCGGATGCGCGAGATGTACACCTCGACGATGTTCGGGTCGCCGTCGAAGGCGTGGTCCCAGACGTTGGCCAGGATCGAGTCCTTCGACACGACGTTGCCCGCCTCGCGCATCAGGTACTCGAGCACGGCCATCGCCCGGGGCGAGAGCTCCAGCTCGACCGCCCCTCGCCAGGCCTTGTGCGCGGCGGGGTCGAGCCGCAGGTCGCCGACCTCGATCGCGGAGCTCGCGGGCTCCTGGGTGGCGCGGCGCATCAACGCACGGACCCGGGCCAGCAGGACGACGTACGAGAAGGGCTTCACCACGTAGTCGTCGGCCCCGGTGTCGAGGCCCTCGGCCTGGTCGAGGTCACCGTCCTTGGCGGTCAACATCAGGATCGGCGTGTCGTCGCCGGCGGCGCGGAGGCGGGCGCACACCTCGTACCCGTTGAGCCCGGGGAGCATGATGTCGAGCACGATCACCGAGTACGGGTTGTTCTCGGCGAGCCAGAGCCCGTCGGTCCCGTTGGACGCCACGTCGACGGCGAACCCGTCGGCCTCGAAGCCCCGCTTCAGCGACGTGGCGATCCCGATCTCGTCCTCGACCACCAACAACCGCACGCCGCCACGGTATGGCGCTCACCTGTACGGAAGCTGAATGGGGGTCGAGTGGCGGTTTCCAGGTCGCCGGGCGGGTTCGGGCTGGTCCAACCACTCGTGTTTGCGGGGACGGTCCCCTTCGGACTCAACGGGGTTGCGCTGCTGCTGGGTCGAGCGGATTGTTGAGTCCTTCGAGGACAGTCCCCGGTGGACGTCACGTTGTCGGGCGGCCTCGGACTCAACGGTCTGCGGCCATTGAGTCCTCGGATTAGCACTCTCGTGCTCCGGTTGCTAACGACCCGTCCAGAGGCGTAGCCTTAGCAGTCGCTCGAAGCGAGTGCTAACGAGCTCGACCCATCCGTGAGATCGCCAATGGAGGCAACGTACTCATGAATCTGAAGCCGCTGGACGACCGCATCGTGGTCCGTCCCAACGAGGCTGAGACCCAGACCGCATCCGGGCTGGTCATCCCCGACACCGCCAAGGAGAAGCCGCAGCAGGGCGAGGTCTTGGCCGTTGGCCCCGGCAGGCGCTCCGACTCAACCGGTGAGCTGATCCCGGTCGGCATCGAAGCCGGCAACACCGTCCTCTACTCGAAGTACGGCGGCACCGAGGTCGCCGTCGACGGCGAGGACCTGCTCGTACTCAACAGCCGCGACGTCCTCGCGATCGTCGAAGCCTGAGAAGGGAACCCAACATGGCAAAAGTTCTGAAGTTCGACGACGACGCCCGTCGCGCCCTCGAAGCCGGCGTCAACCACCTCGCCGAGGCGGTCAAGGTCACGATCGGCCCCAAGGGCCGCAACGTCGTCCTCGACAAGAAGTTCGGCGCTCCGACGATCACCAACGACGGCGTGTCGATCGCCAAGGAGATCGAGCTCGAGGACCCGTTCGAGAACATGGGTGCCCAGCTCGTCAAGGAGGTCGCCACCAAGACCGACGACATCGCCGGTGACGGCACGACGACGGCGACCGTGCTCGCTCAGGCGATGGTGTCCAACGGCATGAAGAACGTGGCCGCCGGCGCCAACCCGATGTCGATCAAGCGCGGCATCGAGGCCGGTGTCGAGGCCGCCGTCGAGTCGATCCAGCAGCAGGCGAAGGATGTCGACGACAAGTCCGACATCGCCAGCGTCGCGACCATCTCCGCCGCCGACTCGTCGGTCGGCGAGGTCATCGCCGACGCCATCGACAAGGTCGGCAAGGACGGTGTGGTCACCGTCGAGGAGTCGAACACGTTCGGCACCGAGCTCGACTTCACCGAGGGCATGCAGTTCGACAAGGGCTACCTGTCCCCGTACTTCGTGACCGACGCCGAGCGCCAGGAGGCGGTCCTCGAGGACGCGTACATCCTGTTGCACAGCGCCAAGATCTCGACGGTCCAGGCGATGCTCCCGACCCTCGAGGCTGTGATGCAGACCGGCAAGCCGCTGGTCATCATCGCCGAGGACATCGACGGCGAGGCGCTCGCCACGCTGGTGGTCAACAAGATCCGCGGCACGTTCAACGCTGCCGGCGTCAAGGCCCCCGGCTTCGGCGATCGCCGCAAGGCGATGCTCCAGGACATGGCCGTCCTCACCGGCGCCCAGGTCATCAGCGAGGAGGTCGGTCTCAAGCTGGAGAACGTCACCCTCGACCTGCTCGGCACCGCCAAGCGGGTGATCATCACCAAGGACACCACCACGATCGTCGACGGCGGCGGCTCCCACGAGGACGTCGAGGGCCGGGTCAACCAGATCAAGGCCGAGATCGAGAACACCGACTCCGACTGGGACCGCGAGAAGCTCCAGGAGCGCCTCGCCAAGCTGGCCGGCGGTGTGGCGCTGATCAAG
>JAAUXY010127217.1_pt1 | contig 11454 bp, 15 predicted proteins | sample 7278121 | NCBI WGS metagenome assembly JAAUXY01 (sample SAMN14350117, study PRJNA611818) | marine sediment metagenome | isolation source: surface marine sediment (1.8m) | place: French Polynesia: Moorea | collected 2018-08
CGCAATGGGTGGAGGGCATGATTTACTTGTTAATCGTCTTCGATATGGCCTGCTATCGCCATAACATCATACCGTGCGAGCCGCTATATCAAGACCGGCGTCCGATGTCTTTTGAAGCATGTTATCTGCTCAGGCGAGAACAGGAAATCGTTTATTACTGGTTCACTGAAAATCGGGATGTTTTTGTGAGCTGTCGGAAAATCGAGAGGATGTTATGAAACAAAAAACCTTCTGGGAACCGCTACAAGGTAGAAACATAGATCACCTGTGGCGAGTCAATCCCTTTAATTCCGACTTCAGGGATTCGGCTTGCGGGATGATTTATCAATCCAGGCTAAAGCGATCCGATACTCTCGGGGACAGGCGCTGCCTGAAATGCATAAAGGCGGTTAAACAGTGAGCTATTCAATTCTATATATGGTTTCAATTGTTCTGGTTAATTACCTGTTTACGATTGTTCCGTCTATCGGGATATTTCAACCCGTTTCTATATTAGTTGGATTAATCTTCGTTCTGCGGGATTTCGCGCAAAGGGAAATAGGGCATAAAGTTATTTTCCTTATGCTATTAGGTGGTGCGATTTCTTATTTCATGGCCGACCCCTTTGTCGCTATTGCATCCGTTACCGCGTTTTTAATATCCGAAGGGATTGATTGGCTGATTTACACAACAACCAAAAGGCCGCTTAAAGACAGGGTTTTAATATCTTCCGGGGTATCGACTCCGATAGATTCGGCGGTATTCCTAGGCATGATTGGTTTTTTAAATTGGCCGACCTGTCTGGGTATGGTGGGGAGCAAGAGGGTTTCTGCATTATTGGTTTGGTGGAAATGGAAATAATGCTCGATTGTAGTGGGGCTAAAATCTCAGAGCAGGAATTAAAATTCAATATGAAATTTTGGCAACTGCGCACCCCTCTATCCAGGCATCGAATTGCCAGAACCTACGGGCTGGATAATGGCTGTTTTACTGAGTTTAAAATTAAAACGTGGATGCGGATGCTAGACGAGGCCCGCGAAGAAAAGCCTAAGTTTGTTTGCCTGCCTGATATTGTTGGAGATGCGAGGCGGACGCTGGAATTATTCGATCACTTCAAACCGAAAACCAAAGGACTGCCAAGAGCCCTTGTTTTACAAGATGGCATAGGCAATTTTAATATCCCGTGGGATGAACTAGACGCGGTTTTTGTCGGTGGGTCCGATGCGTTCAAAATATCGCCAGAGTGTATTAATGCCTGTAAGTCGGCAAAAATACTCGGCAAGTGGGTTCACGTCGGGAGGGTAAATACCCCCGCGCGTCTTGATAATTGGCTAGGATTTGGCGATTCTTTGGACGGCAGTGGAATTTCAAAATACGACCACATGCTAAAAGAGTTAGTTCATATGCTTTGGGTGGGGTCGAATCAAAGCGAGTTATTCAATGACCACTAACGAACAAGCGCTATTAACAAGATTGGGGATTATTCTGTTTTTGATCCTGGTCGGCCTTTATCTTTCAGGCTGCACGTATACGGGCAAAAACGACCCCTATATCCAGTTTTTTAACCATTACGAAATCCCGAAAACTCCGAGACAGATTTACTTTTCGAATGAGTCTATCGAAAGCAGGTATGTCGGGAAATATTGTGATTATCGGGCTTAGACGAAATAGTGACCAGAAAACCCTAAAAACCCGGTCGCAAGTTCTGTGTTTTGAAGTGATGTCTGTCCCCCTGCGGAATCCCACAAATACAGCGCTGCATAAGTAGCGTTTGATACTATCATCGCGTCGACAGATTGGCCAGATGTCACCACCAAACCGCCACCATAATAAACATTAAGCCCACCAATACTGCCGACCACTTCATTGGCAGAAGTAAACGGAAGCCCCGCGATATATAAAGCTCCAGATAAGGTGCCTAAACTTGTCGGATCAACAAGCCCAGATATAAACACCATTCGCCCTATTTTGGTATAGTGCCCGACTTGGCTAGAATATAGTTGCCCTTCAGCGTCTGAAAAGGAATTATCTTGTATTGTTGGCGTCCATGTCCCTTCGCTGCTGTCTAGCGCTACCGTTAGCGTTTCATTGCCGCCGTCGTTGTTCTCGGTAAAGGCAATATCCGCCCCCGCGACTAGTTTCCCGTTCAAATAACCCGCAGTCGTGTCATTGCTCGAAACAGTCGCTAAGATGTCTGTATCCGTATCGGTCAAATCTGGTGGCGATAAGTTATCAATCGTCCACACTGCGCCAGAATTGGCGTCCGCGCTCGCCTGGTCGGGATATAGCGACATTTTAAACGCTTGGTCAATATGCGGGATAAACGGGCTGCCGCCATTGCTCGGCGTACCGTTCGAATCATAGGCAACGCTGGCCAATTGAGTCGCGCCAGTGTTATCGGTCGCCATGTTCGTCGGCGTCGAGGTGCCGTCCTGGTAAAACTTCAGAACGTAACCGCTGGTATAAGGCGGGGGTATAAATCCTACAGCTAGCCAAGCCATTACTGATCCTCGGTTAGTTTGCGCTCTTTATCCAAATCAAGCGTCTTTCGGTTGTCAATAATTCCGCCGCACAGAAAATCCAAAATAGCAAATGTCACTGTTCCGGCAATAAATAACCAAGCTGGTCCGCTCATTCGTCACCTATCAGGTTTTCGAGGTTTTCTTTGTGGTTTTCAATTAACACGGCAAACGCTTTTCTCAGTTCAGGCGGTAAGGTCTGATTAACCTTCTCCGCTATCTCGCCGGTTTTTCGAATATTCTCAAGGGTAATCGCCATTCTGGCCTTTACTCTTGGGGCCCCCAAAGCACTAGCGCCAACTCCAGCCGCCGTGCCTGCCGGCGAGCCTGTTGCGGCACCTGCGGCAATCTTCGCAGCGGTATCCAGGCTAATCAGGTTTCGGTTATCCAGCCTACCAACCGCCCGCTCAAGTTCGTCACCGAGTTCTAATAACTTTCCTTCCCTTTTATTAATCTTCTGGACATCTGGGCCGATTTTCTCAAGGGATTTTTTAGCACCTCGGATAATCGCCTTTTCGGTTTCGGTTGTCGCAAATTGCCCGCTTTGCTGACTAACATCAAATCGAAGCTGACGATAGGCCGAGCGCTTCAAGTCTTGAACTTCTCGCGGGGTTAGTTTTGACTTATTCAGCTTCTTTAGTTGCTGGTCAAACGTTTTGGCAATCTGGTCTATCTGGCGAATGTTTTTAGCCCCTCGCAAGTTAACCCTGCCAAGGTCCTGGCGCAGTTTCTTTAATTCAGTAAATAGCGCCTTTTTGCTTATCATAATCCCCCGGTCGGTCGCGCCATCAATAATTTTATTCAACCCTCTATCAAGATTGGATAATTTCATCGAGATGAGTTCTAGCCCGTTGGTTGTGGGCATAATCCCCTCATCGAGCGCGGTTCGAATCATGCTCGCCCGCTTGTCATTCGGAACGCTCGGACGGATTTTAACGGCGGTTTCCATTAGCGATTCGGGTAGCGCTTTCGGGACCAATTTACCCGCCTTTAATGCGCCCTTAATCACCGTCGGCGTTGCCCCGCCGAGAATAGCGGACAATGCCCCCGTTTTGGCGGCTTCTTCTAAAGTCTCTTGTGAGAAAAATGCCTCTTGGTCAGCAAACCCCGCACCCGCAGCCGCCCCCACAACCGCGCCTGTCTTCGCACCCTGAATAGTGGCTTGACCTAATGTTTTAGCACCGACCAGTTTGGAGCCGCCCGCAATCCCGCCAGTCGCTACGCTACCCGCTATTTCAAGGCCCGTTGAAACAACCGGATTTTCCGCTTTGAAGCGCTCGTTTTCTTCCCTTAATGCCTTGCGGGCATCAATCATCAATTGAGAAAAGGTTTTGTCGGATATTACGGGATTATCAGAGAAAGCATCGATTAATTTGGCTACACCAGCGGCAACACCAGCCTGCGCTTCGTCGGCAAAACCCAATGTCGCCCCTTGCAAAAGAGACTGAACCGCGCCACCGGCAAAGCTTTGGTCTGATGGAATCTCGCGGGGCGTTTGGCCAGCAACACCGCCGCCGCCCTCGGTCAAAAGGGTCCGCCCTGTTGTGGGTTCTGTATCTTCGAAAAGATTACGACCCGCCACTTTCGAACCTCCGCCTGATTTCTGCTAGTACCTGTGACCGATCCATATTGTTTGCGGCCATTGTGGCCTTGATGTCGTCTTCTGTAGCCCCGAATGCCTCTAAAGCCCTGTCTAGGGCCGCTTTCTCGGCCTTTGCCCAGTCGGCTTTAGTGTTTTGCTTGCCATCGGTTTTTTCGCTCAAGAAAACCGCTTGCCGCTGTAGGTAATCGGCTTTTTTCTGCTGAGCGGCTATGCGGTCATCAATCCACTTGACCAATTCGGGGCCATCAAGGCCGGTTGGCAAGGCAACGCTTTTAGACAAATCAAGCTCGCCCTTGCTCAATGCGCCGAATGTGGTGGCCCCGACAATATCAAGCCCTAAGCGGCCCTGCATGTTGTCCAGTCTGACCGACTCGGCCCGAAAGCTTGGCCATAACTGCTCGATAGGGCCTGTTCCCGCACCGTCTAATACAGCCTGTCGCGCTTGTTGTAGATTCGAGATATTGACATTCATTTTGTCAATCGCCTCAAACAATTCATCAGCCTTTTTAACCGCCGCTTCCGATTGTTTGGTATCGGCGGCAATCTCCGGTTTAATTTCGCGTTCGGCTTCTAATTTATCGGTGATCTTTTCAAGGTTCGCTAACACATCAGCGGCCCGCTTTTGTTCCGGGGTTTCTAACGCTAGTTCAAACCCCTCGGGGATTTGGGCCGGCTCTAAAGTCGCCTCTAGAGTGCTTTTGTTGATTGTCGGGAAAGCCAGCATTTTATCGACCACGTTCCCCTCGGCGTCTTTTTTAACCAGTGTTACCGGCGCATTAACGTGGTTTTGCTGTCCCCTCGCCCCTGGCAATGGTTCGATAAATCCCAACTGCGTTAGCCCGGAAATTTCATTATCCAGCATTTTCAAAGCTTGATTTGGGTCAGCTTCTAACGCCTGCAAGAATCGTTCGGTATGAATCGCGTTAACATTTTCGCCCGCTTTTCGCCGTTCATTCAACGAGGTCACGCGATTAATCGCAAAATTCCGCGCTCCCTCAATATCGCCGGATTGCAGCAAAGACCGAATTTGCACACTATCGCGAGCCATGTCGGTCAAGGATTGTGTTTTCCCCGCAGAATCTATTTGCTGCAAGATTTGCTGTTTGTTTAAATCAAAAGTTTCCTGCGCCCTCGTTTCTTGTTTTTGGGCCAAATTCATCCGTTCCCTGGTTGCAATCGCATTAGCCAGACTTCCCAACTTTCTGCTAGGATTGGCGACTTGTGTCTGTAGAGGTATTCTCGTATCAAGCGCCATTACACCGCCCCGTAATCAAGGTAAAGTTTACCACCCATATCCAAGACAGCATGCGGGTTTTCCTGAGCCATCTTGCCGAGCTCCATTTTAGCCGATCCCTTATAGCGGAAGAAATACCAACCGCCGCCAATGTGTTTGATATCTTCTTTTTCCCTTCGGTCTGATAAAGCCATGATAGTGCCAATCCCTACCGCAGTATCAGCGGCGCTCTGTAGGGCTTGGGTCTGGGCATTCGCAGCGCCCACAACGCCCGCCGCCTGCGCATTCGCGCCCTGTAACGTAAGGTCAGCAATGGACCGCCCAGTCTGTTGCGTCGACGTAGCCTGACCCGCAGCGGCATTAGCCCCAAGGGTAGCCGCATTAAACTGCCTGCCAATTTGTTGCCCGACCAAGTCATTGCCAAGTAATACAATGGAGTTTCTCAACGCTTCCGCCGTGCCGCCCGAGCCTTTCTTGCCGACCGCGCCAGCTTGATTAAATATCCGCCTTTCCGCATCGTCCGCCAATGCCTCGAAAAACGGGTTATTCGACACAAATTCTTTTTGCGCATTGGGGTCGTTTAAAAGCCCTTGAAGGGAGGCAAGATTCGCCTGCCCAAATTCGCGGAAAGGCTGCAAGTCAGCGCGTGTTGTTTCAAGCGCTTCCTGTTGGGCCGCTATTCCTTCGCGGACACCCTTTAGCTGAAGCTTAGACGCCTTAACCGAAGCATCGGCCGCGTCACCACCTCCAAATAAGTCGCTTACGAGTCCCATAACAATACCTTATCGTATAGTTTACCGTTTTTGCAGTAACTGTTGAACCTTCTTTCAATCTCGGTAAAACCGGCGTTTTTGGCGAAATTAATCACCGATTGATATTTCGTCGGTATTTCCACGTAAATCGGCCCTTCGTACAACAGTGAAATGTCCAACAAATGCCGCGCCATCGAGCGATAGGGCTTTAAGACATGAAAGTGTATTTTCAGCCCGTCCCGAAAAGGGTGGTAAATCGTAATCGATGCGAGCTCGTCCCCGATATACCCGCCCCAATAATCAATATCCGGCAAGTCTACCGTTAGCGGGCAGAGATCGTCTGAAATCCGGTCGTATATCTCCGGGTCAAACAAGACCTTTTCTGCCTCTTGGGTTGTGACTTGGCGCAGATTAATCATGTATAGGTTTTCCGAAAAATGCGTAAATATGTCGCCGAAGTGTCAAGATTATTAACCCCTGCCGCTGTTTGCGTATCAAGGACCCGATTTAAAAAAGTAATATCGTCGTTTGCCTCAACCACTAGATTAAAGTGTCCCGCGCATAATCCGCTATCATAGGATGACGCATCGTCGCGAATATAACTACCGCTCGCAACCGTGTAAGTAAACTTTTCCACATCGCCAGAATCGCGATGCCTTAAATCAAGCGCCCAAGTTTGGCGATTGTTTGCCGCCCCGTTAGTGACTTCTGCGTTAAAATAAAAATCATATTCCCCTGCCACGTCAAAACTAATCACTGAATCCCCATCTGTGTGGGTGATATCGGCGTGTTCCGTGGCATCGTTCCACGGTAGAGCAATGTTGTCATTCGTATCCACTGCGCTGGTTAACGTCCCCTCAAAATAGAGGGTATGAACTGGGGTTGCCCCTCCCCCGCCGCCAGCGTGAGTATGCGATGAAATTTCACCGGTTAATACAGCCTCTACGTCCGCTTTATTCATTAAAGCACCCGCCGCAGCAACGTTTACTGCGTCGGTAACGTCTGCGTTGGCCTCTATCCCTGACAGTTTTGATTGCTCCGAATCGGTAAACGCGTTTGTGTTCGCTTCACCTTCATAAGCAGATTTTATCTGTGCGCCAGTCTGGTCGGCGGTCGCGTTTGCCTCTATTCCATCAAGTTTAGTTTCATCTGCTGTGGTGAAACTTGCCGTGGTATTTTGGAGTACCGCTGTATAGCCTTGAACCGTTGAGCCTATATCCGCGTTTTTTAATATCGTGGCATTAGCAGGCTCATAAACCCCGGAATGATTGTGACTAGATAGCGAATAACTTTGCAAGTCTGACACTTGGGCCTCTGTGATGCTTAAAGCCGCTTGATGCTGTGTTACGCTGGATTGGGATATCCGCGCATTCGCAAACGTTCCAGAATTAACCCCCGATGCCGCGTGATTATGCGAACTATTCGCCTTGCCGTCTAAATCCGCTTGCAAGTCGGTCTGATTTGGCACTGAACCGGTTATATCACCCCAAGCCGTTGATCCGCCGCCCGCAATTGTGATTTCTATCTCGTCGTCTTCGATTTCAGTTATCACACAACCGGACCCCTTGAAGTTTAACTTTTGGGCCGCAGTCGTTACAGATACACTGTCATCTTCAACTTCAAGATTCCCTCCGCCGCCTTGCCCTGAATTGGGATGATAGCCCATCAGATCAAATACCAATTCTGTCCGTCGAAAACGGGGTGTATTGATTCATATTGCGTTGAAATTACTTTGCTAGTCGCGCCATCAATCGTCCCTGCCTGGGGTTCTACCGTTATTGTTCCGGTCCCTATGTTTTTGATATGAAAAAAACCATCGGAGTTTTCAGGCAAATAAACCGTTCCCGTGCCAGAACACAGAATGACTTGTTTTTTCCCTGCGTAGTGCGGGAAGCTTGTAATATTTTCAACCGATTCGGTAAACGATATCCAATCAAAAACAGAATCATTGAAATTCGGGCTATTTGGGGCAGGCTTCAGGCTCATATCACCGGCTCGATATCCGCAAACATGGAATGCACCGAGAATAGAATATCCTCGGAACACTTTACCCGGAACACGATTTCCTCGCCGCGCCCCATATTCCCATAGACGACTTGTTGATTAAAATTGCCCTGCTTTCCAATCTTGCGCCAGGTTTCGGTGCCAAAAGTCTTTCCCCCGTTTCTCGAAACCTGCAACGATACCACCGGATCGCCTGCCGCTTCGCCGCGCTCGATGTTCAGCTCGACCCTGTGAATTTCGACTTCCGAGCCGGAATATCCAAGTAATTTAGAACTTAAAACCCCTGAATCACGGAATCTTTGGATTTCCTGTGAGGTTTCAACTACCCGCCCCTCCCTTAAATCGCCGCGCCACGCGACAATTGAGCCTGTGATTGTGCCATCAATCAGCCAGGTTTGGGACGAATACGCCCCCCTCGATGGGTAAAGATAGCATCTTGCCGTGGTATTCGATTGATTTGTACTCTGCCCGCTTAGCCAAACAAGCCACCAGTTTTTATTAAAATCAATGACCCCGCCATCAACATCGGTCGACCCTGTCTCAAGGCTATAATCGCCGTTTGAAGTGTCAAAAAATATCCGATTTGTTTCTGTCGTCGGGGTGAAGGTCAGCCCAAGCTGCGCAAATCGCGTTTCCCTGTCTACCGTGTCTTTTTCCACAAACCATGAATAAACATAATGATTCGCGGGGGCTATTGTTATGTCCTCGTAGACCCCCTCGGCTAAACTCGCGTGATTGTCCTCTATCGTGTCGGCGGTTACTGTCCCGTTCGGCGCGGTATCCGTGTTAGCCGTAATCACCGGGGTTTGAATAACAGTCCATCCGGCCCCGCCCAGGTCTTCGGGGTCAGTCACAAGGTTATCGCCAGTGCTCCGCAGCAGAGGATTAACCGCCTCGGTAAACGTATTGATATCGAGGTGATAAATATTCGAGTTTCGATAGTCAGAAACCAAATTTTTGCCATAAGCAAAGGCATGAGAATTAACCGGGCTTCTCCCCGTACCGATCGCCATTTCAAACCACATCCCGACACCCTCGGGATACAGAAACGTTTTATTTTCACTAGGGAATGTCAGAATAATAAAGTTCTGATTCTCCCAGGATAGCGCCTGCATTTTGGCGTCCGATACCGTGGCATAGTTTTCGATTTTGTTGGCTAGCCCAATATCAGAAACAATCTGTCCATTTTGATAGATACGCCGTGAATTACCCAACCAGTATAAACTTCGGTCGTTGTTGGTGACGGCCATTCTGCCGGCGATACCTTCATTGATTGACGCGCCTCTTACGCGGTCAAATGGCGGTCGACCGACGCCGGATTGCCACCAAACCTCGGTTGTTTTATCCCCAAACAAATAAACCTGTTCTTTAAAGACATAGCCCCGAATCAGATCATCGGCGTCAATTTCCGCCGTCGCGAAGTCTAGCCCGTTGATGTCGGTCGCGTCACCGCTCGCAGATACCCAAAACCGACCATTTTGCCCGCCGAATAACACATGACCGCCAATCGCGTCTAGCCAAGTCGGGCTTTCAAGGTCAGTATCGGTGATTTCGGCCGTTGTGGTACCGTTATATTGATAAGCCTTGCCCTCGCCCGTCGCAATCACAACATTATCGCCAAAACCGCGCATAACAACAGGCAGCGAGCCTTGAACCGTCCCTAAACTGGTATCGGTGCCGTTGATGTCGACCGAGTAAAGCGTAATCCCCGAAACCTTGTATAACACGCCCTTGTGCTCCAACATCCCCCGGTCTGAGCCGGTCGCGCCCGACCCCCCGAATAACTTATAGCCGGGGGTTGAATGCAATACAAAACTTTCTTTGCCGGCGGGGTTTTTTATCAACTCGGGATATAGATTAACCGTGCGCTGATTCGATAGCGACCGACTACGCGATTGGTAGGTGCCGCCCGTAATATTGATTGGCACTCTCACAGATAGCTAGTCGATTCTTCAAGGTCTTCATAGTCTTCGACAATCATCCGTCGAATGCCCCATTCTGCCAACTCACCAAACAAGCCGGTAATCGACAAAATCTCGTTTTTGGTCGCTTGGGATGTTTTGACAATGCTCATTTTCTGCTTTGCCATCAACCCCACAAAATAAAGCGTTACCTCGTCGGGGATAGGGCCGGCACTGTCCCAGGTCGCGATTTCGTTAACCTGCTCCATTGCGTTTACCTCGTCCCAAGCATCATCGAGGACAGAATCATACTCAGCCGGAACACCTTGCCCCACCGCGACAAGGCTTAGGAGTTCCGCTGCCTGCTGTTTGGCTTCGGCCTTGGTGGTCATTTCTTTTTAGCCGCCTTTTTGACCGTCTTTACCACTGCTAAGGCCGGATTATTCATAGCCTTATCTGCCAGCCTGCCGGTCAATTCAATCGTTTTGCCGGTAGAACCCGTCTTACCGTAAAAGGGCGCATCTTTCAAACCTTTCTGCACAACTTTAAATTTCATCGTAAAAATGGGGGACATTGCTGCCCCCCACCTCGCTTAGTCAGCTACCGAAGCATGGAAGTGCGTCAGTACGCCGTGCTGCTTGTTGTTGTAGAACGTTTTCTTGATATCGAACTTCGCAGTAATACCAACTCCGTTCAGATGGCCATAGTCGTCGTCCGCACGGCGGTTAATCCGCGCATTGACGCCCATACCAAAACCAACAGCCTGAGCTCCACATAGAAAGCCCATAGAGCAGCGAATCGCGGCGGCACCGGCATTATCCAGACCGTCACCAGCCGCACCTGCACCCCATTCACCACCAAAAGCACCGCCTGACCCATCGATGAACAACGAATCGATTTCGGGGACTTTCTTGATGATGACGCCATCAACCACGAGATCGCCACCGGACCAAAGCGGATTGCCTTCGACACTGCGCGGCATTGCGTTCTGGTGTTTGGTGGCAAGGTCAGCGCGGAGATCGCGAAACGCATAGGTGCCGACGAACATCACAAACCACGGCTCGTCGCCCTTGATCATCACCGGACGGATCAGCGGGTCGGCGTTTTCAGCCAATCGCTTACACAGCTCGACCGTATCGCCGGTCAGCTTGTCCGCCGTGTTGTCGAGGGTTGCCAAGGATGTTGTATGGTTGCCGGCAGTATAATTGGCAGTCGTCGCGCCATACAGAATCCGATCCGCGTTGTTGGTGTTCCACGTATCCATATTGGCAGCGGATGCTTCAGTCGCACCATATGCGCCTTCCGCGCCGCCGTAGTTATAGTACGTGCCGCCGGCCTCGATGGCTCCGAGTGCCTGGATGATGTGGTCGCGCTTTTTTTCCATCAGCCAGTTTACGAGAGCTGGCCGCGCTTCCGTGAAAAGTTCAAACTCCGACTTTTCGTTTTCCTCGTTGTCGACAAG
>JAAUXY010126366.1_pt1 | contig 11442 bp, 13 predicted proteins | sample 7278121 | NCBI WGS metagenome assembly JAAUXY01 (sample SAMN14350117, study PRJNA611818) | marine sediment metagenome | isolation source: surface marine sediment (1.8m) | place: French Polynesia: Moorea | collected 2018-08
CCGACAACGAGAAAGGCCGTCTTGCTCGGTGCGGCTTCCCCGCGCCGCAGGGACGGCGGGGCGCATTGGGAGCGGAACGCGATCCAGCGATATGAAAGCGATCGGGCCCAACCGGAACACTTCGGTACCGCGCCCATGCGGTAGCCAGAAAGGAGGCCTGCCGGACGCACCGTGATGCCTGCAGCCATGACGACAGCGATTGCCTTCCAGACACCCTGCGAACCCCGCGATTTCCTGGATCCGCTGGAGTTCCTTCTGGCCGACCATCACCGTCAGAGGTCGCTGTGCGATACGCTCGACGCGTTGGCCGAGGGGCCGGTCGACGGAGACACGCCGGCGACAGTCGAGGCCGTGCTGAGCTATCTCATCGAGGTCATGCCGCTGCATATCGCCGACGAGGAAGAAGACCTGTTCCCCTTGCTGGCCCGGCGTTCGCGGCCGACCGACGGGTTCGACGACATCGTGACCGTCCTGCGCGCCGAGCATCAGGCAGACGAGGAACTGTTCGAACCGGTGATCGACGCGATCCGACGGCTGACCGATCCCGAAAGCCCGGTGCGATCGCGCCATATCCGGCCAGTGCCGGCCTTTGCCGAGGCCCAGCGCCGTCATCTTGCTTGGGAGAACGCGGTGGTTCTGCCACTGGCCCGCAAGCGCCTTGCCGCGGCCGATCTGGTCGATCTGGGCCGCGCCATGGCGGCGCGCCGCGGCCTCGCCTATCCGGACTGAGCCGACCGTCTCCGATACCTAGTTCCTCAGCTTCCTCGACGCCCTCGACGCCTTCGCCCCCGCGGTGTAATCAAGGAGTGGGCAAAACGGGGTCTGGGCATGATCACCGCGGAGCGTAGGCGTCGCTGGTACCACTATTACACCGAAAAGCGCATCGTCCATCAGTGGTTCCAAGTGCATCTCTTGGAGGGGCTCGGCGTTGAGACGGTGCTGGAGGTAGGCCCGAACCTGGGCCTGGTGACGGCCATGTTGACCAATGCGGGCTATGACGTGACCACCCTGGACATCGTCCCTGCGGAACTGTCGAACGGAGCGTCGGACCATATCCAGGCGGATCTGCTGGAGCTGGACCCGACCCGGATTCGCGGCTTCGACTGCATTCTGTGCTGCGAAACGCTCGAGCATCTGCACTGGGACCGGGTCGGCGATGTGCTCGACGCCTTCGCCGCTTCGGACGCCCGCTGGCTGGTGCTCTCGGTCCCCTACGAAGGCACGCAGATGGGGCTTTACCTGTACGCCAACGCGCATATGGTCCGGAAGCGGTCTTTCTTCAAACATCTGAAGTTTCTCAAGCCGTTCCAGATCTCCGATCCCGACGCCATCGACGCCCACAAGTGGGAGGTCGGCTATAAGGGCTACAGCCTCAAGACCCTCCGGGACCGAGTCCAGGAACACGGCTGGACGGTCGCGAGACAAGACTTCACCTCGGGCTGCCGGTCGGTCTTTCTGGTATGCCGCAATCGCGCGGCGGCGAACGGCTAGAATGGCGCGGCTCGGACAGCGGCTCGAACGGGCGGTCAAGACCACCTCGGTGCGCTTTCTGCGGGCCAATCTCCGGTTCAAGCGGGCCTTCCGTCGGCGCGGCCGGACCGTCTTCATCACCGCCATGCCGAAAAGCGCCTCGACCTTTCTGGTCGCGACGCTGGCCGAGGTCACCGGCTTTCTGCAGCATTTCCTGGGCTACGACTTCCTCAACGAGCAGGACCTCTATCTGCCGAGGCTGATCGACGCCTACGATATGGACGTGGTCGCCCATCAGCACACCCGCGCCACGCCCAAGAACCTCGAGCTCATGCAGAATTTCGCCATCCGGCCGGTGGTGCTGACCCGCCCGTTGCCCGATATTGCGGTCAGTCTGCTGGACCATATCCATCGGGAATCGCGCATCACCTCGGTCTTCCATCCCGGGCCCGATTTCGGCGCGCTCTCCCGGGACCGGCAGCTCGACGCGGTGGTCGACCTGGCCATGCCGTGGTTCGTTCAGTTCTATGCCGGCTGGCGCGAGGCGACGGAGGCGGGTGCGGTCGAAATCCTGTTTCTGGACTATGCCGAGCTGGTCGGCGCCCCGGAGGAGACGGTCGCCCGGGTTCTCGCCTTCCACGAGCTGCCCGCCCCACCCGAGGCGGAGATCGCCGAGGCCGTGGCGCGGGTCCAGGGCGGGGGACGGGCGCGGTTCAACAAGGGCGTGACGGGGCGCGGCGCGGCCGGCCTTAGCCCGGCCCAACATGATCGCCTCGCGGCACTTGTCCGCCACTATCCGGCGGTCGACTTCGGCCCGGTCCTGCCGCCGGCGCTGCCGTCGGCGGCGGTGGCGCCGGGCCGTTAACCCTCTGGTAAGACTTGGGCGATATGCCTGTCGCTGAGGGCGTCCGTCCGGACGCTGGCACTTCGATGAGGTCGACATGCCGCGTGCCGCTCGCAAGACCACGGCAAGATCCGCCCCCGCGGCGGCTGACCGGAGATCTCCCTGGGCCGCGCTGGTCCAGCGCGAGGATCGTGTCGCGCGCGCGGCCCTGCTGGGTCTGGCCGCCGACGCCATCAGGCGGACCTCGCGTCAGGACATGCCGGAGCCCATGGAAACGGCAGATCTATCGTCCCTCTTGGCGCAGAGCCGCAAGATCCAGTGGCAGGTGTTGGACGGAGCCCGGATCGGCACGCTCGACAGCCCGTCCTGAGCGATCGCCGCCGCAAACGCCCGCGCCACGTTTCCGCAAGTCTGATCCTGGACAGCACAGCTCTGACCGCTGCGTTGCCTCTTTTCTGCCGGCGGGAACGGTGATACATCCGCCGAGCGCCACCGGGGCGCGCTTGGGCCACTGTGTTCGCTGACACTCGCTGATGTTTGCAACCGCGCTCGACAGGAACTGGCGGGCGATCAGCTCCCCGCGCGGCTTCGTCCTGTTCATCGCCGGCTTCATCACGCTCGTCCTCGTGCTGCGCTATGCCCTGTTTCCGGGCGCCTCCAGCGACGACGCCGAAATGCTGGTGCTGGCGCAGAGCTTCGAGGGCCTCTACAAGCCGGGTCAGCCGCCGCTGCTGAACTGGATCCTCGCCACGGTCTTCGCCGCTGTCGGGCCGAGCCTTGGGGTTCTGGTGTTGGTCAAGGCGCTGATCGTGCTGGCCACCTATCTGTTCCTGTATGGTTCCGCCCGGATCCTGTTGGCCGACCCGCGCCGCGCGGCCCTGGCGGCCGCCTCGCCACTCTTGATTTACCTCGTGGCCTGGGACGGGCTGTTCAACTACAGCCACACCGTCTCCATGACCGCGGTGGCGTCGGCGACGTTGTGGGCGATGCTGCGTTTGCGTCGGCGGGGCGGTCTCGCCGAATACCTGCTGCTCGGCCTGCTGCTCGGCCTCGGCGTGCAGACCAAGTACAACTTCGCCATCTTTGCCGCGGGCTTGCTGGCAGCGGGCTTCGCTGATGGTGTCCTGCGCCAAAGGCTCGCCAAGCCCGGATCCCTGCTCTCGGTCCTGGCCGCGAGCCTCCTCGCCGCGCCGCATTTCCTTTGGCTCTTGGTGAACCGGGAGGCTGTCACCCAGGCCTTCGACGCGGCCTTTCGCGATACCGGCGACAGCAGTTGGCTCGGCGGCGTGCTCTCGGGCCTCGGCGCGCTGGGCGACGGCGTCATAGGCTTCCTGCTGCCGCTGCCGATCATCCTGATCGCCCTGTTTCCCCAAGTGCTGCGGCCGGTACGCGGGGTCGAATCCGAGCGGCGCTGGGCCGATCGTTTCCTGCTGATACATATGGCGGTCATGCTGGCGATGCTGATCGGATCGGTCTTGTTCGGCGGTGTCAGTCACTTTCGCAATCACTATTTCTTTGTCTTCATCGTCTTCCCGCTCTGGTTCTTCGCCCGACTCGAGCTGGTCGCAGTTAAGGAGATCGCTTGCAAGCGCTATGCCGCGGTTCTGTCGATCTGCGCTCTCGGCATCGCGCTCGGCGTGGTCGGCAAGTTCTTCGCCGAGCCGCATGGTTGCAAGCGCTGCTATCTGCACATTCCCTACCCGGAGGTGGCGGCGCAGATCCGAGAGGCCGGGTTCTCGCACGGCACGGTGATCATGCGCGGCCAGTTCGTGCAGATTGGCGGGAACCTGTGGATCGAGTTTCCCGAGGCCCGAATCATCACGCAGAAGTTCCGCTATTCCTATGTGCCGCCATTGCGCCGAGGGGACGGCCAATGCCTGTTCGTCTGGACCGAGAAGGTGCCGCCGGACGATGTTCAGAACCTGAAGACCTACGCGAGAGTGGAACATGGCGTGGTCGTGCCTGCCGACGCACCGGTGCGGGAGGCTTCGGCCCCGTTTCGCATGGCGCCGGACCGGATCTACCGGCTGTTCTATATCCTGCTGCCGGAGGGCAGCGGCACCTGCCGCTAGTCACGCTCGCGCCGGTTCGGCGAGACGAATTGTCGCTCTGTCCCGCGGCCGCGAGTGTACTTAACTCAGGGGTTGGTCCTATTCTGAGGGCTGCCGAAAGTTAGCAGGAGCACGGAATGGACTTTGATACGCTGCTTCTGTCGCGCATCCAGTTCGCCTTCACGGTGGGCTTTCACATCCTGTTTCCGACCCTGACCATCGGGTTGGCGAGCTTTCTCGTCGTCCTCGAGGCGCGCTGGCTCATGAGCGGCAAGCGTCGGCGCGTCTTCATGCAGCTCTACGAATTCTGGGTCAAGATCTTCGCACTGGCGTTCGGCATGGGCGTGGTCTCGGGGGTGGTGCTGTCTTACGAATTCGGCACCAATTTCAGCCGTTTCTCCGAGATCACCGGCAACGTGCTGGGCCCGCTCTTGAGCTACGAGGTGTTGACCGCGTTTTTTCTGGAGGCGGGCTTCCTGGGCATCATGCTGTTCGGCCGCAAGCGGGTCGGCGCCCGGCTGCACTTCTTCGCGACCCTCATGGTCGCCATCGGCACGATCATCTCGTCCTTCTGGATCCTCTCCGCGAACTCCTGGATGCACACGCCGGCAGGATATGCGGTCGTCGACGGCCGTTTCGTGGTCACCGACTGGCTCGCCGTCGTCTTCAACCCGTCCTTTCCCTATCGCCTGGTGCATATGCTGTTGGCGAGCTATCTGGCGGCAGGCTTCGTGGTCGCCGCGGTCTCGGCCTGGTACCTGCTGCGCCGGCGGCACGAGAACTTCGCGCGCAACGGCTTCAGCATGGCCATGTGGCTGATCCTCGTCCTCGCGCCGCTGCAGATCCTGGTTGGCGACCTGCACGGGCTCAACGCCCAGCGGCATCAACCGATCAAGGTTGCCGCCATGGAGGGCCTGTGGGAGACGCGCACCCGCGCGCCGCTGGTGCTGTTCGCCTGGCCGGATGTGCAGGAACAGCGCAATCGCTTCGCCGTCGAGATCCCGGGCGGAGCCAGCCTGATCCTGAAGCATGATCTGGACGGCACGGTGCTCGGTCTCGACCAGGTGCCGCCCGAGGACTGGCCGAACGTGCCGCTGGTCTTTTTCTCGTTCCGGATCATGGTCGGGATCGGCCTGTTCCTGGCGCTGATCGCGGTCTGGTCCGCCGTGGCGCGCGCGCGCGGTGGTTTCTATAAGGACCGCTGGCTGATGCGTGGCACCATGCTGGCGGCGCCGCTGACCTTCGTCGCCACGCTGGCCGGCTGGGTCGTGGCCGAGACCGGGCGGCAGCCCTGGACGGTGCAGGGCCTGCTGCGGACCAGCGAATCGGTCTCGCCGATCGCCCCGGAAGCGGTCATGACCACGCTGGTCGCCTTTGTCTTGGTCTATGGCGTGCTCTTCGTCCTGTTCCTGGTCTATCTGCTGCGGATGGTCCGCAAGGGGCCCGACGAGGTGGCGGAGGCTGCCGAGGCCCCCCGCGCCCGCATCGGCGCGATCGTCCAGCCGGCGGAGTAGGGGAGCCAGCCATGCCCATCGTCCTCGACTTGACGCTGATCTGGGCCGGGATCATCGCCTTCGGGATCATTATGTATGTGTTGTTGGACGGCTTCGATCTGGGCATCGGCATCCTGTTCCCCTGGGTCGCCGACGACGTCGACCGGGACGTCATGATGAACAGCGTCGCGCCCGTCTGGGACGGCAACGAGACCTGGCTGGTGCTCGGCGGTGCGGCCTTGTTCGGGGCCTTTCCCCTGGCCTACAGCGTGCTGCTGCCGGCGCTCTACCTGCCGCTGATGCTGATGCTGTTCGCCTTGATCTTGCGCGGCGTGTCCTTCGAGTTCCGCTTCAAGGCCGAGGGCCGCGGCCGGGCGATGTGGAGCGCCGCATTCGCGCTGGGCTCGACGATCGCCGCCTTTGCCCAGGGCGCTACGCTGGGCGCCTTCGTCCAAGGCGTCCGGGTCGAGGCCGAGCCCGGCACGGCACCGGCCTTCGCGGGCGGTGCCTTCGACTGGTTCAGCCTGTTCAGCGCCGCCACAGGATTCGCGGTGGTCTTCGGCTACGCGCTCCTGGGCGCGAGCTGGCTGATCATCAAGACCGAAGGTCAGCTGCAGGAGTGGAGCCGGGCGATTGCCGGGCGCCTGCTCTACGTGGTGCTGTTCTTCATGCTGCTGGTGAGCGTCGCCACTCCGTATCTCGAGCCCGCGATCGCTGAGCGCTGGTTCAGCCTACCGAACTTCTACTATCTGTCGCCGGTGCCTCTCTTGACCGCGGGGTTTGCGGCGGGCCTGTGGTGGGCCCTCAAGCGCGGGCGCGAGGTGCTGCCCTTCGTCTGCAGCGTCGGGCTGTTCCTGCTCGGCTTCGCCGGCCTCGCGGTGAGTGTCCTGCCCTATGTGGTGCCGCGCAGCCTGACCATCTGGGAGGCCGCGGCCCCGCCCGAATCCCAGATCTTCCTGCTGGTGGGCGTCCTGGTGCTGATCCCGGTGATCCTCGGCTACACCACCTATGCCTATGGCGTGTTCCGCGGCAAGGTGCGAGCCGAGGACGGCTATCACTGAGATGCCTATGCCCGGGCGCTATCGTCGCGTCGCTTGGTTTTTGGCGCTCTATCTGGCCGCGCTCTTGACCGTGGCCGCGGTCACCTACGGACTGCGCGCGCTGCTATTCTAAGCGGCCTGGGCCGCGCGGTCATCGAAGCCAAGGCGGCCGCAGAGCCAACCTAACTCTGACTCACTCCCGCGCTGACGAATGTTCGGCGGCAGCCGCTGCCGACCGACAAGAGAACACAGGCGAGCCGGAAGCGGTGGCGCAATCGGGCAAGCACGAGAGCATAGGTCGGTAGTACATGCCCTGTGCATGGGATTGTGCTCACCTTGGTCGTTCAAGGTATGACAAATGCCAGATAGCGGCGTGCAGCAACCATTGTCGCCTGCGCCGGACGCGCCAAGCTGGCTCACGGTCTGGCTGCCCGTACTCATTTTCATCGCCGTTTATGCGCTGCGGTTGCTCGACCGAGACAACACTTTGGTGTCGTTATGGATCGACAGCGAGTACGGCGCCGTCGAGAACGGAACCGTGTTACTGCTTCTCATTGCGGTCGCTTTCCTGTTGCCGGCCTACGTCAATCGGAAGCGCCTGCCGCATCGCGCACTGGGCTGGTGGCTGCTCGCCTGCATTATCGGCTGCCTGTTCTTTGCCGGTGAAGAAGCGAGCTGGGGGCAGCATTGGTTCGGCTGGGAAAGCCCCGAATTCTTTCGCGACCACAACCGACACGGCGAGACAAACTTGCACAACATCGGCTTGCAGACGACAAGCCGAATTCCGAAGTTCATCCTCTCTGCCGGTATCGTTGCGCTCGGCCTGATCGTGCCATTAATCCAAAGGCGGCGGCGCATTGCGTTCGATCCGGTCACAAACAGGCTCTATTGGTTTCTGCCGACAAGCGCGGGGATGGTCTGGGTTGTCTTTCTCATCATCACCAGGCTGATCGAGCGCGCCAAGACCTGGTCCGAGATTGACAGTCTCGCCTTCGCGCTGAACCTCAAAGAAGTCAACGAGTTGTTTCTGGCCGGGTTTATCCTGGTCTACTCCGTGTCCCTGTGGCGGCGTCTGCGTCACTTCCAACCGGCCTTGCAGGGACCTCTGGCCGCGGCCACAACCTGATCAGCGGCAGTCGCCGAGGCCTTCCGTCGGCACGATGAAGTCAAGGCGGAAGCGGCGGTCGGCACCATGATCAGGGGCGCTATGCTCCCGGCGCGTCGCTTGGTTCTTGGCGCTCTATCCGGCCGCGCGCTTGGCCGTGGCCGCGGTCGCCCACGGACTGCGCGCGCTGATGCTCTAAGCGGCCTGGGCCGCGGTGCGCTTTTCGATCTGTTCCCGGTCCTGAAGATGCCGGTTCAGATGGCGCTCGATCATCCGGAACACGCGGGTCAGCACGAAGGTCATGACGAAGTACAGGATCGCCGCATAGAGGAAGAGATCGAGCGAGTAGCTGCGCGAAAACACCGTGCGTGTCACGCCCATGAGGTCGAGCACGGTGATGGTGCTGACCAGCGCGCTGCCCTTGAGCAGCAGGATGACTTCGTTGCCGTAGGCCGGCCAGGCGATGCGGAACGCCTTGGGCAGGATGATCCGGCGGTACATAAGGGCCTGGGACATGCCGGCCGCCCGGGCGGCTTCGACCTCGCCATGGGGTACGCCCATGATGCCGCCGCGCAGGATCTCGGCGACATAGGCCGAGGTGTTGAGCGTGAGGCCGATCATGCCGCACCAGTACTCGTCCCGCAGGATCGGCCAGAAGACGCTCTCGCGCACCGCCTCGAACTGGCCGAGGCCGAAATAGACCAGATAGAGCTGCACCAGCAACGGCGTTCCGCGCAGGATGTAGATGTAGACATAAGCGCCGCCCGCCAGCAGCGGATTGCGCGAGACCCGGGCCAGCGCCATCGGCACCGCGATCGCCAGGCCGATGATCGACGAGGTGACCAGCAGCTGGATCGTGATGATCGTGCCGTCGATGAACCGGTCGCTGTACTGGATCAGGTATTCCATCTCAGGCCGTCCTCACGCCGCGGCTGACGTGTTTTTCCAGGCGTTGCCGGAACACGTCGGAGACGATGGTCAGCACCAGATAGATCGCGGTGGCGTAAAGAAAGCAGGTAAAGGGCTCCTGCGACCGTTCGGCCGCGACCTTGGACCAGCGCAGGGTCTCGTCCAGCGCGATCACCGAGACCAGCGAGGTGTCCTTGAGCAGCACCATCCAGAGATTGCCCAGACCGGGTAGGGCGAACCGCCACATCTGCGGCATGCGGATGCGGAAGAACACCTGCTGCTTGGACATGCCGCAGGCGAACCCGGCCTCGATCTGCCCTTTGGGCACGGCCAGGAACGCGCCGCGAAAGACCTCGCCACCATAGGCGCCGAAGATCAGCCCGAGGGCGAACGCGCCAGCGATGAACTTATTGATCGGGACTTCCTCCTGATAGTCGAAGACCGAACGGGCGATCTCCTCGAGCAGGATTCCCGATCCGTAGAAGATGATCATGACGACCAGGAACTCCGGGATACCCCGGATGATCGTCGTGTAGACGTCGGCGATGAGATTGAGGGCCCGCGAGCGCGAGAGCGCCATCGACGCGTTCAGCAGTCCCAGCAGCAGCCCCCACAGGAGAGAGGCGAGCGCCACCCCGAAGGTCAGCGGCGCACCCAGAAACAGGATCTCGTCGCCGAACCCCGCGTCGCCGAAGCTCAGGACCTCAGGCCACATGGCGCTGACTTATCTGTCCCCGGGTGCCGGTGCCCGACCCCGAGGCCCGCGTAGGGCGTCGGGGCCGCGACACCGCTCGAACTGCGATCACATGATGTTCCGGCCGAAGTACTTGCTGCTGATCTTCTCGTAGGTGCCGTCCTTGACGATGCCGTCCAGCGCCTTGTTCAGCTTCTCGCGCAGGGGGTCGCCCTTGCGCACGGCGATGCCGATCTGATCGTTGATGTCGATGCGCTCGCCGACGATTTCGTAGCCACTGTTGGCCGGATCGTTGATCCACTGCAGCGCCGGATAGATGTCCGACAGCATGGCGTCCAAACGGCCGGTCTTGAGGTCGCCATAGGCCGCGGTCTGGGTGTCGTAGAGCTTGACCTTGACCACATCGGCCATGTTGTCCTCGAGATATTGCGAGCTGATGGTTGCGCGCTGGGCGCCGACCACCTTGCCCTTGAGGCCCGCCTTGTCGGTCTTGAGCCCGCTGCCCTTCTTGGCCATGTAGGCCAGGAAGTTCGCGTAATAGGGCTCGGTGAAGTCGACCTGCTTCTTGCGCTCGTCCGTGATCGACATGCTGGCCACGATGGCGTCGTACTTCTTGGCCTTGAGCGCCGGGATGATGCCGTCCCAGTCCTGGGCCACGAAGGTGCACTCGGCGCCCATCTTCGCGCACAGCGCCTTGGCGATGTCGACGTCGAACCCGACCAGCTCGCCCTTCTCGTTTTTCTCGTTGAACGGCGGATAGGCGCCTTCGGTGCCGATCCGGACTTTGTCGCCCGCCACGGCGGTCCCCGCGAACGCGAGCGCGGCCGCGGCAATGATCAGGCCAGTGAGTTTCTTCACGGGTAACCCTCCTCTGCTGCTAAGACATTGTTCTTTATCACGCGTTTCGCGTGTCGTTGCCTGTCTCTTAGACCGTTTAGTAGTTGGTGGCAAGGAACTGCCGGCAGCGTTCCGACTTGGGGTTAACGAAGACCTGGTCGGGCGGTCCGATCTCCTCCACCTTGCCCTGATGCAGGAACACCACCTGGGACGAGACCTCCCGGGCGAAGCCCGTTTCGTGGGTCACGACGATCATGGTGCGGCCCTCCTCGGCAAGATCCCGCATCACTTTCAGAACCTCGCCGACCAGCTCCGGGTCGAGCGCCGAGGTCGGCTCGTCGAACAGCATCACCTCCGGTTCCATGGCCAGCGCCCGGGCGATCGCGGCGCGCTGTTGCTGGCCGCCCGACAGATGGCCCGGATAGAAATCCCGTTTGTCGGCGATGCCGACCTTCTCCAGGATGCTCTCGCCCAGCTCGATGGCCTCGGCCTTCGGGCGCTTGAGCACGTGGATCGGCGCCTCGGTCACGTTCTCCAGGATGGTCATGTGGGACCAGAGGTTGAACTGCTGGAACACCATGGCGAGCTTGGACCGGATCCGCTCGACCTGTTTGCGGTCTTCCGGCACGCGGCTGCCGTTGCGTGCCTCCTTCATGCGGATCAGCTCGCCATGCACATAGACCCGGCCCGAATCCGGGATCTCGAGCAGGTTGATACACCGCAGAAAGGTACTCTTGCCGGATCCGCTGCTGCCGAGCACGGCGATCACATCCTGCTCGTTCGCCGTCAGCGAGATGCCCCGCAGCACCTCGAGCGAGCCGAACCGCTTGTAGACGTCTTCCGCGACCAGTGCCGCCGTGGCCATCGCGCTCCCCCCGTTTCTTATGGCTGTTTTGTGACAAGCCTAGAGCATGATGTGGTCATATTGAAACAATTCTGTTGCGGTTTGGGGGCGGCAGTCCGCCAGGCGCCGTCCGTGGCGCGATGCCGAAGCATCGG
>JAAUXY010140572.1_pt1 | contig 11439 bp, 11 predicted proteins | sample 7278121 | NCBI WGS metagenome assembly JAAUXY01 (sample SAMN14350117, study PRJNA611818) | marine sediment metagenome | isolation source: surface marine sediment (1.8m) | place: French Polynesia: Moorea | collected 2018-08
GCAGGCGTCCAGATCGACCGAGTCATAGCCGACGCCGAACCGCGCGACCACGGACAGCCGGCCGTCGCTCGGCACGCTTTCCCGCATGAAGCGGTAGCGCAGCAGGATCAGGGCGTCGCAATCCGCCAGCGCCTCGCCGGGCAGCACATTGCCCGGCCCCGGCTTGACCGGCACCAGCTCGACCCGCGGTTCGTCGTGCAGCGGCGACAGGTCCACGCCCTCGAAGGCCGGCGTACCGTCGGACTGCAGCAGGTCGGCGCTGATGGCCACTCGATATGTGTCCATCCCCCGCTTCCTCAGCCCGCGGCGCCGGCGCGGATCGCGTCCACGCCAGCCTTGAGCGCCGCGCCGAACAGGAAGACGTCCCCGGAGTAGCAGATCATATCGTAGCCCGTCCGGTGGCAGGCGAGCCCGGCGTCGACGTCCGGCACCAGTCGGCCGGCCGCCTTGCCATGCGCGCGGCAGGCCGCGATCACGGCCTCGTTGGCGGCGATGAAGTCGGGATGGTCGAATTGGCCGGGAATGCCGAGCGAGGCGGACAGATCGAAGTGACCGACCCACAGGCAGTCGACGCCGTCCACCGCGGCGATCGCATCGGCGTTCTCCACACCGGCCCGGGTCTCGATCTGGGCGATCAGCGCCGTGCGGGCGTTGGCGGCCTCCAGCTTGGCCAGCACGTCGCCGGCAGCGTAGTTGTCGTGCGCGATGCCGAGCGCCACGCCGCGCTGGCCGGCCGGCGTATACTTCAGGCAGTCGAGGATCGCCCGCGCCTCGGCCGCATCGTTCACCATGGGCAGCATCACGCCCTCGGCGCCCATATCGGCGGCGCGCGCAATGTGATCATAGGACTTGGACGGCACCCTGACGATGGTCGGGACGCCGGCCGCCTCGAAGTAGCGGATGGCCGCCTTGACCGTCTCGAATCCGAAGCCGGAATGCTCACAGTCGAACAGCGCAAACTCGCAGCCCGCATTGGCCAGCATGTGACCGATGCCGGGGGTGGCGAATTCGACAATGAAATGACCGAGTTTGAGGTCCCGGCTGCGGCACTGGGCCTTCAGCGGTTGCGGCGCCATGGCGGTTCACTCCCTTGGATGATTGGTTTTGGTTCTTGGCTTCGCGGCGACCATAGGGCCGAACCGGCAGTCCGATCAATTGCGCCCCAAGCCCGTCCATCCGGCCCGGCACGATGATCCGATTGCGCTCGCCGGGCGAAAAGTGATTAGGTTCCCGGCCCGCAGCCGGGCGGAGTGTGGGAGCGAAGGCGAAATGCGACGGTTCTGGGCGACCCTACTGACCGCCGGGGCGGTGATGAACTTCGCGGTTCCGCAGGCATCTGCAGCCGAAACGCTGGCCGCAAAGTACAAGGTGTTCCTCGACAAGGTCGAGATCGGCAAGACCATCGTGCAGGCGGTGATCGGATCCGACGCCTATAGCGTCACCGCCAAGTCGGATTTCAGCATCCTGTTCGTCTGGTCGGCCGAAATGGTGGCCAAGACACAAGGCAAGGTGATCGGCGACCGTCTTGAGCCGAGCGCCTACCGGCTGGTCTACGACAGCTGGTGGAGCTCGTTCGAGATGTCGATTGACTTCTCCAGCAAGGACGAGCCAGTGGTCTATTTCGTCCCGCCTCGGGAGGAAAAGGAGATCCGCGAGCGGGTGCCGATCGCCGACGGCGACCTGGCCGGCGCCATCGATCCGCTGACCGGAATCCTCCTGATGCAAGGACAGACAGCGACCGCTGCGGTCAACCAGGCCTTCTGCGATGCGATCGTGCCGGTGTTCAGCGGATTTTCGCGCTTTGATTTGACCGTCAACGATCCGCCCGCTGAGCCGCTGATGCAGGCGTCAAGCGACGACGCCGTGCACTGTGGCCTGCGCTATCGGCCGATCTCCGGCCATCGGATCAAGTCCAAGGAGGTTCCGCGGCTGGCCAGCAACGACCGGCTGAGCGTGGAGATGAGCCAGATCGACGGAACCAGTGTCTACCTGCCCGAGCGCGTGCACATCCCGGTCAGCCTCGGCCTGGTCCGCATTGAACGCGACCACGACAAGGACTGAGCCGCGCCGCGGCCCGTATCGCGGGCCGCACACGATCAATTGGCCCGCACAGCTCAGCTGTGCACGATGAAGCGACCCGCACAGCTCAGCTGTGCACGATGAAGTGATACGTCTTGGAGATGATCTGCCAGCGCCCGTTGGACTTCAGCAGGGTCAGATAGTCGGTGAAGTACTTCGGCGGGATCGCCAGCTCGACCTTGGCCAGCGCCGACTTCGGACCGGACAGATCGATCGAGATCACCCGGTCGTAGCGCGGCGCCTGGCTGGCCGCCGGCGCTTCGCGGCCGCCCACCAGGTCCATATAGCCGTCCAGCGGGAGATCAACCACCTCGCCCTCAGTCGCCGAGTAGAGGTGCGCGGCGGGATGGAACACACGGCGCAGCTTGGCAACGTCGCCTTCGTAGATCCCATCGAAGTAGTCGCCGAGCGCCGCTACAATTTCCGCGTATGAGTCTCCGGTCGCCTGAGCCATCGTCGCGCCTCCCTACTCGTTCACCAGCTGGTCGAATTGCTCCCAGTCCAGTTTGCGGATCAGATCGCTCTCGTGCAGCAGTTCGTGGCGCGCGTTGGCGATCTCCAGGTGCAGCGCTTCGGGCAGCTTCCTGGCCAGGGTTGCTTGGGCCCGGTTGGTGACGATGGTGTCGAGGCCGGCGGAGATCATTCGGATCGGGATCGTCAGCTTGGCCAGCTTGTCCGGTTGATGGAGCTGGCGGATCGACTCGAGCGCGGCACGCAGCCAACCGTAGGTCGGCCCGCCCAGCGCCAGCTCCTGGTTGCGGCGCACCCAGTAGGGCGTGTCGTAGAACCGGGCCGGGTCCGAGGTCAGCACGTTGCCCTCGAACTGAAACGCCTCTTCGGTGTAGTCGCCGGTCCCAAGCGCATAGGCCCCGGAGAATCCAGTCCGCCTGGCGAGACCCGACAACGGTCTGGCAAGCATCCGCTTCCAGGGCGGCAGTTTGATCTCCACCATGGTGGCGCACAGCATCATGCGGTCGATCACCGTGGGGTGCTGCAAGGCAAAGCGCAGCGCGACATGCGCCCCCATCGACTGGGCGAGAATGATGTTGGGAACTCGCAGGATGCCGCCGCCATGGCGTCGGCAAGCCATCTCGATCAGCTTGGCCAGATCATCGACGTAATGGTCGAAACTGCGGACATGGCCCTTGTGATGATTGCTCAACTCGCGCGACGACAAGCCCTGGCCGCGCCAGTCGAATGTCCACACTTCGAAGTCGCGTTTGATCAGCTCGTGCAGGGTCTCGTGGTGCTTCTCGATGAACTCGGTCCGGCCGTGCAGCATGAACACCCGGGCGCGCGGTTCGCCCCCCGGCTGCTTCCAGGTCGCATAGCGAATGGTGCCGCCGTGGCGTGAGGTGAAGCGCTGGATCACGCCGCCCGGCGGCGGGGTGCGACGCTCCTGCTCCTCGACGTCGGAGTGTTCGATCGGATCGGCGATTGTGGCGAGTTCAGCCGCCAGCATCAGGAGAGTTCACGCATTGCTGCGTCCAGGCCTTCCAGGGTCATGGGGAACATTCGACCGTCGACCAGATCCCGTATCATCTCCACCGAGGTGTAGTATGGCCAGTGATTTTGTGGCGTGGGATTGAGCCAGATCACATTGTCGAAAATCCGCGTCAGCCGTTCCACCCAGACCGCTCCCGCCTCCTCATTCCAGTGCTCGACACTGCCGCCGGGATGGGCGATTTCGTAGGGACTCATCGAGGCGTCGCCGACAAAGATCACCTTATAGTCGGACCCGTAGGTGTGCAGCACATCCCAGGTTGCCGTGCGGTCGACGTGGCGGCGCCGGTTGTTTGTCCACACGAATTCATAGAGGCAGTTGTGGAAATAATAGTGCTCCAGGTGCTTGAACTCGGAGCGCGCGGCTGAGAACAGCGCCTCGCACTGTTTGACGTGCGGATCCATGGAGCCGCCGACGTCCAGGAACAGCAGCACCTTCACCGCATTGTGGCGCTCGGGCACCATCTGCAGATCGAGCCAACCGCCGTTGCGGGCGGTGGAATGGATGGTGCCGTCCAAGTCCAGCTCGGTGGCGGCCCCTTCGCGCGCGAATCGGCGCAGCCGGCGCAGCGCCAGCTTGATGTTGCGCGTGCCGAGCTCGACCGTGTCGTCCAGGTCCTTGAACTCGCGCTTGTCCCATACCTTGACCGCGCGCCGGTGCCGGCTTTCGTGCTGGCCGATTCGGATGCCCTCGGGGTTGTAGCCATAGGCGCCGAACGGCGAAGTGCCGGCGGTGCCGATCCACTTCGAGCCACCCTGATGCCGGCCCTGCTGCTCAGCCAGCCGCTCGCGCAGGGTCTCCATCAGCTTGTCCCAGCCGCCCAGGCTCTCGATCTTGGCCTTCTCCTCCTCGCTCAGCGCGAGCTCGGCCAGCTTGCGCAGCCAATCCTCGGGGATCTCGGCGACCAGATCCTCAACGCCGAGGCTCTCCAGGCCCTTGAATGTCTCGGCGAACACCCGGTCGAACCGGTCGAGGTGGCGCTCGTCCTTCACCAGGCAGGCCCTTGAGAGGAAATAGAAGTCGTCGATCGAATAGTTCGCCACGCCGACTTCAACCGCGGCCACCAAGTCCAGGTACTCGCGGAGAGTGACCGGCACGTCGGCCTTGCGGAGCCCGAAGAACAGATTGGTGAACATTCAAACCACCCGGCTGCCAGCCGCCCGTCGGCCAGACCTCACCCGCGCTCGCGCCGGTTCAAGAACGCGAGACGCTCCAGCATGTGGACATCCTGCTCGGACTTCAGCAGAGCGCCATAGAGCGGCGGGATCAGATCCTTGGCGTCGTTCGAGCGCAGGCTTTCCGGCGGAATGTCCTCGGCCATCAACAGCTTCAGCCAGTCGAGCAGCTCCGAGGTCGACGGCTTCTTCTTCAGTCCGGGCACCTCGCGCATCTCGAAGAACACGGTCAGCGCCTCGCGCACCAGCGTGCGTTTGATATCCGGGAAGTGGACGTCGACGATCTCTTCCATGGTCTCGCGATCGGGGAACCGGATGTAATGGAAGAAGCAGCGGCGCAGGAACGCGTCGGGCAATTCCTTTTCGTTGTTGGAGGTGATGATCACGATCGGGCGCTGGTTGGCTTGAACCAGCTTCTGCAGCTCGTGCACATAGAACTCCATGCGGTCGAGCTCCTGCAGCAGGTCGTTGGGGAACTCGATGTCCGCCTTGTCGATTTCGTCAATCAGCAGAACCGGGTTCTGGTCGGCGACGAACGCCTCCCACAGCTTGCCGCGCACGATGTAGTTGGCAATGTCCTGCACCCGGTCGTCGCCGAGCTGGCTGTCGCGCAGCCGGGCGACCGCGTCGTACTCATAGAGCCCGTGCTGCGCCTTGGTGGTGGACTTGATGTGCCACTCGATCAGGTCCTTGCCGAGCGACCGCGCGACCTCATGGGCCAGGATGGTCTTCCCGGTGCCGGGCTCGCCCTTGACGAGAAGCGGGCGCTCCAGGGCGATCGCCGCGTTGACCGCGACCATCAGGTCCTCGGTCGCGACATAGGTGTCGGTGCCTTCGAAACGAGCCATGGGGTCTCCTGCAGTCAGGCGCGCACCAGCGCGAATGGATCAGAGGATAGTCTGGATGGCCGCCCGGGCCAGGCGTGCCCGCAAATGCCCGAACGCGGACGGCCGCGGGCTCCTATTCGGCGGCCTGCGACAGTTCTTCGGGTCCGAGCGCTTCGCACACGCCGACCATGCTGTCACGGGTCACCAGCCTGGCCAGCTGCTCCTCGGTCCAGCCGTCGGTGCCGGCCGGACGTTGGGGCAGGACCAGATAGCGCATGTCGGCCGTGCTGTCGTGCACCCGCACCTCGCGGCTGTCCGGAATGTCGGTGCCGAATTCGCGCAAGACCGTACGCGGCTCGCGCACACAGCGGCTGCGGTAAGGCCGGCTCTTATACCACTCGGGCGGCAAGCCCAGCACCGTGCGTGGGTAGCAGGAACAGAGCGTGCAGACGACCACGTTGTGCACTTCAGCTGTGTTCTCGACCACGACCAGATGGATGCCCATCGTGTCGATGCCAATCTCTTCCGCCGCGGCCGCCCCGTCGGCCAGCATGCGCGCCTTGTAGTCCGGGTCGACCCAGGCGCGCGCCACCATCTTGCGGCCGAGTTTCGGCGTCCGTTCGTCGGTCGCTTCCACCGTCTTGCGCACCTCCTCGGCGGTGATGACGCCCTGCTCTATCAGCAGCTCCTTCAAGGCCAGCGCCTTGATCTCGTAGTAGGACGGTGCGTCGCCCGCCTGTTCGATCGGGGCGTGATCGTCGTGGGGGCCATCATGCGGCATGGTGGACTCCTGTGAACCTTCGGTTAGGCGCTGTCGGCCCGGTAATGCGGCGGATCGACCGGATCCAGCCAGTGGTCATAGATCTCGATCTCGACCTGATCGCCGGTCGGGCCGCCATAGTCGGGCCACAGATCGGTCTGCTTGAACCGGACCCGGTAGAGCGTGGTGCCAGGACGGCCGTCGAGCCCGTAGGCCAGCTGCTCGGGATTGCGGAAATCCCCGCACACGCGCTCGATCACCCCCTCATGACCACGGCAGTAGACCGGGGTGCGGATGTGCCCCGGCGGGTAGCGCTCGTGCACTCGGACCCGGTCGCCGGCACGGAAGCGCGCGCTCACGGGCTCGGCTCCTCGACCTCGACGCCGAACCTCTCGGCCACCTCGGCCATCTTGCGGTCCATCGCCTCGGCGCCGACCACGCCCTTCTCGGTCAGGATGGCGGTCAGCGAGGTGATCCACTTGTCGTAGTAGCCCATGGAGTCGTAGGTGGCCGGCGGGATGCTCTCGATGCCGCGGCGCAGCTCGTCCACGGTCATCAGCCGCCGGGACTTGTCGGCCAGCAGCTGGCGGATCGCATCCACCTCGCGTTCCCACTGGGCGTAGTCGTGCTCGTGCCGGTCGATCGGACCGGCGTCCAGCCCGCCCATGTCGTGGTGCATGCGTTTCGGCTGTTCGGACACCTTCACCTCCCTAACGAACGCGCACGGGCCTAGCGAGTATCAGAGTGCTGATGCGCGCACAATCCGAAGCAACGGAACGACTTCGTGAACACCGCTTTCGCACGCGCCGCGCAGGCGACGGCCAGCGTCACTCCGCAGCGGACGCCATGGCATCGGCAATGGCATCGATCGCCTGCTGCGCGGCGCCGCCGTCCGGACCGCCCGCCTGGGCCATGTCGGCCCGGCCGCCGCCGCCCTTGCCGCCGAGCGCGGCCGAACCGACGCGGACCAGGTCCACCGCGCTGAACCGGTCGGTGGCGTCCTCGGTCACGCCGACCACGATCGAGGCCTTGCCGTCGTTCGCGGTGGCGATCGCGACCACGCCGGTGCCGACCTGCTTCTTCAAGTCGTCGGCCAGCGGCTTGAGGTCCTTGGGCGAGACATCGACCACCCGGCCGATATACCCCACCCCGGCGATCTCTCGCACATCAGCCGCCGCGGCTCCACCGCCGCCGGTCGCCAGCTTGTGGCGCAGCTCCTTGACCTCGCGCTCGAGCTTGCGGCGTTCCTCGATCAGACTGGCCACGCGTCCGGGGATCTCGGCCGGGGCGGCCTTCAGCGCGCTGGCGACCTCGGCCAGCAGTGCTGCCTGCTGGTTGGCCCACACGGCCGCCGCCTCGCCAGCCAGCGCCTCGATCCGGCGCACGCCGGCGGCCAGCGCTTCTTCCCCGACGATCTTGAAGAACCCGATATCGCCGGTGCGGCGCACATGGGTACCGCCGCACAGCTCGGTCGAGTAATACCGCGCGGCGCCGGACTCGGACGACTTGGCGTCGTCCAGCCCGCCCATGGAGACGACGCGCACCTCATCACCGTACTTCTCGCCGAACAGCGCCATCGCGCCCTCGGCGATCGCGTCGTCCGGGGTCATCAGCCGGGTGATCACCTCGTCGTTGGCCAGGATGTGGGCGTTCACCGCGGCCTCGACCTCGGCGACGTCGTCGCCGGTCAGCGGCTTGGGCTGGGAGATGTCGAAGCGCAGCCGGTCGGGCGCGACCAGCGAGCCCTTCTGGGTGACGTGCTCGCCAAGCCGGCGGCGCAGCGCCTCGTGCAGCAAATGGGTGGCCGAATGGTGTGCGCGCAGCGCGGTGCGCCGGTGGTGGTCGACCGCCAGCTCGACCGCCTCGCCGACCGCGAGATAGCCATGCTCGATCACCCCGAAATGGACGTGCAGGTCGCCCAGCTTCTTCTGCGTGTCGGTGACCCGGAAGCGGGCCCCGCCCGGCGTGCGCATCTCGCCGGTGTCGCCGATCTGGCCGCCGGACTCGCCATAGAACGGGGTCTGGTTGACGATCACCGCGACCGACTCTCCGTTGTTGGCGCTGTCCGCCGAGGCGCCATCCTTGACCAGTGCCAGGATCTGACCCTCGGCGGCTTCGGCTGCGTAGCCCAGAAAGTCGGTGGCACCATGCTGGTCGCGCAGATCGAACCAGACCTGCTCGGTGGCCGCCTCGCCGGAGCCCGCCCAGGCGGCGCGCGCGGCGGCCTTCTGCTGGTCCATCGCGGCCTCGAAGCCGGCAGTGTCGAGGGCGCGGCCCTGGCCGCGCAGGATGTCAGCGGTGAGATCGACCGGAAAACCGTAGGTGTCGTAGAGCTTGAAGGCGACCTCGCCGGGCAGCGCCTCAGCGTCGCCGAGCTTGTCGGTCTCCTCGGTGAGCAGCTTGAGCCCGCGGTCGAGGGTCTGCTTGAAGCGCTTCTCCTCAAGCTCCAGGGTCTCGCTGATCAGCGCCTCGGCGCGCACCAGCTCCTGATAGGCCTGGCCCATCTCGTGCACCAGGGTCGGGACCAGCAGATGCATGACCGGATCGCGCGCACCCAGCATGTGGGCGTGGCGCATGGCGCGGCGCATGATCCGGCGCAGCACGTACCCGCGGCCCTCGTTCGAGGGCAGCACGCCGTCGGCGATCAGGAAGGCCGAGGAGCGCAGATGGTCGGCGATCACCTTGTGGCTGGCGTGCTGCGGCCCGTCCGGGGCGACACCGGTCGCCTCGGCGCTGGCCTCGATCAGCGCGCGCATCATGTCGATGTCGTAGTTGTCGTGCTTGCCCTGCAGGATCGCGGTCAGCCGCTCCAGGCCCATGCCGGTGTCGATCGAGGGCTTGGGCAGCGGCTCGCGCGCGCCGCCCTCGACCTGCTCGAACTGCATGAACACCAGGTTCCACACTTCGATGAACCGGTCGCCGTCCTCGTCCGGCGAGCCGGGCGGGCCGCCGGGGACCTCGGGGCCATGGTCGTAGAAGATCTCCGAGCACGGGCCGCACGGACCGGTGTCGCCCATCTGCCAGAAATTGTCCGAGGTCGGGATCCGCAGCACCCGGTCCTCGGGCAGGCCAGCGATCCTGCGCCACAGCTCGAAGGCCTCATCGTCCTCGGCATAGACGGTGGCCAGCAGCCGGTCGGCCGGCAGGCCGTACTCCTTGGTGATCAGGGTCCAGGCGAGCTCGATCGCGCGCTCCTTGAAGTAGTCGCCGAACGAGAAGTTGCCGAGCATCTCGAAGAACGTGTGGTGGCGCGCGGTGTAGCCGACGTTCTCCAGGTCGTTGTGCTTGCCGCCGGCGCGCACGCATTTCTGCGAGGTGACCGCGCGCTGGTAGTCGCGGGTCTCCGCCCCGGTGAACACGTTCTTGAACTGCACCATGCCGGCGTTGGTGAACATCAGCGTCGGATCGTTGCGCGGCACCAACGGCGAGGACGCCACGACCTGGTGGTCGTGCGTGCGGAAGAACTCCAGAAAAGCGGTGCGGACGTCGTTGGCGCTGTTCATCGCGGTCGGCAAATCCTCGTATCGGGGCCCCGGCGCGCGGACGCCCAGAGGCCGAGGGGCGCAGTATTACTCTCGGCCTAAATGGCTGTCCAGGAAGCCCGGCTCAAGGATCGGCCGGTTGAAACGGCGAGGGCCCCGCCCGGCGATCCGGGCGGGGCCCGGCAGCCCCGTTGCGCCAACCTGACCAGGCTAGTCGTCGCCTTCGGCCCCCGCCGCCGTGTCCACTTCCATCGCGTTGGCCACCAGGCCCGCGTTCTCGCGGATCTTGGCCTCGATGGCGTCGGCGATCTCCGGGTTCTCCTTGAGGAAGGTCTTGGCGTTCTCCCGGCCCTGGCCGATCCGCTGGTCGCCATAGGAGAACCAAGCGCCCGACTTCTCGACCACGCCGGCGTTCACTCCGAGATCCAACAGCTCGCCGGTCTTGGAGACCCCCTCGCCATACATGATGTCGAACTCGACCACCTTGAACGGCGGGGCCATCTTGTTCTTCACCACCTTGACCCGGGTCTGGTTGCCGGTCATCTCGTCGCGTTCCTTGATCGCGCCGATGCGGCGGATGTCGAGCCGGACCGAGGCATAGAACTTCAGGGCGTGGCCGCCGGTGGTGGTCTCCGGGCTGCCGAACATCACGCCGATCTTCATGCGGATCTGATTGATGAAGATGACGCAGGTGTTGGAGCGCGCGATGGACGAGGTCAGCTTGCGCAACGCCTGGCTCATCAGCCGCGCCTGCAGGCCGACATGGCTGTCGCCCATCTCGCCCTCCAGCTCGGCGCGCGGCACCAGCGCGGCCACCGAGTCGATCACCAGCACGTCGATCGCGCCCGAGCGCACCAGGGTGTCGGCGATCTCCAGCGCCTGCTCGCCGGCGTCGGGCTGCGAGATCAGGAGCTCGTCGAGGTCGACGCCCAGCTTGCCGGCATAGGCCGGGTCGAGCGCGTGCTCGGCGTCGATGAAGGCGCAGGTGCCGCCGGCCTTCTGCGCCTCGGCGATGACGTGCAGCGCCAGCGTCGTCTTGCCCGAGCTCTCCGGCCCGTAGACCTCGACCACCCGGCCGCGCGGCAGGCCGCCGATGCCCAGCGCGATGTCCAGGCCCAAGGAGCCGGTCGAGATCACCTCGGTCTCGACCACGCCCTCGCGCTCGCCGAGCTTCATCACCGAGCCCTTGCCGAAGGCCCGCTCGATCTGGCCCAGCGCGGCCTCCAATGCCTTCTGCTTGTCCACGTTGTCCCCTTCGACGAGCCGCAAGATGTTCTGCGCCATGACCCGATCTCCCTTATCCCATAGGCCAGGTTCCGACCGCAACGCGATCGAATGTACCCTCTTTGTTCTCATCATGCAAGCGCAGAATGGCGATTGTATACTTGAGAAAACAAATGGCCGAACTATCTCAGGAGCGACAGGCCGGCAGAACTGAGATCACGCCCGAAATGCTTGAGGCGGGCGCCTATGTGTTGCTGAGTTACGACGCCAGAGATTTAGCCGTCACCGACACTGAGATTATTGCTGCGGAGATTTATCGGGCAATGTCAGCCCTTGCGCCGCAAGCTCGTCTTTGAGCAGTTCGATAGCTTCAGTGAGGCGGGCTATA
>JAAUXY010168942.1_pt1 | contig 11439 bp, 11 predicted proteins | sample 7278121 | NCBI WGS metagenome assembly JAAUXY01 (sample SAMN14350117, study PRJNA611818) | marine sediment metagenome | isolation source: surface marine sediment (1.8m) | place: French Polynesia: Moorea | collected 2018-08
AAACGCACTGGGGATCACTCGATCGACTTCCGCTACTATGAAAACCGCGCACGCTGCACACGCGCACAGACTGCCCTGGAATAGTTCAGGATGCTGTTTTCGGACAAGCATAGCTCACTCGATGAGGCTGCAGACAACTGCCTTCACCACTAGGTGACACTGATCCGGCCGGCGACCGTTCGCCGGCCTTGTCGCCGGTAGCGAGCCGCTTCGGCACCAGAGCTGCCTCGACGCAACGATCCACCCCTCCACGGCCTCGATTCGATCAGGGCTTACGATACACAAACACCGAATAACGCATCGCCGGATCGAGCTCGGGATGGGATACGAAATCCTCGATCGCTTCGACCAGCTGCCAGCGCCCCCCGGCCTCGAGCTCGTTGCGACGACGCTCGAATCCTGTGACCTCTTCATGCCCCGCTCGCAGGCTGAGCACCAGCAAACCACCCGCTTGCGTCACCCGGATCAGTTCGTCGAAGGCATCCGCGCCGGCCAGGTTCGGTGCAAAGGCGCCCAACGATGCCACCACCGGAAAACTGCCGGTTTCGAAATCGAGCGTATCCCCGAGTCTCTGCACCCGGGTTTCGCGATACCCGGGCTTGGTCGCGGCCACGGCGAGCATCCCGGGAGACAGGTCGATCGCGACAAAGTCACTGTAACCATGCAACGACAGGGTTTCTCCCAGGCGCCCGGTGCCGGCACCGGCATCGAGAATGGGCCCGGTTCCCGGCGCGACGTGGCGACAGAAGAGCGCAACGAAGTGCGTCAGCAGCAGCAGACCGAAGTTGACGTGATCCGAATCATAGTCCTGTGCCCAGGCATCGTATCCCTGGCGCATCTCGGTATCGTCACGCGCCTCGATAACCCGGTTGGCGCGTTGCTTCCAGTCTTCGGTCGAATCATTCATGCTGTTGTCCGGTTTCGCTCCCGGCCAGGATTTGCCGAGAGTTTACCCGATGAATTCGCAAGCAGCGAAAACTGCTCGGCACCGATCGAGGCAAATCGGAAGGCAGACTGTGCATGCTCCGGGCCGGAATCCCGGATGGCTTTTGCTCATATCGCATTTCATCAGGGCTTGAATCAACGCCGCTTGGTCCAAAAAAGGTTTATATAACGGTTTTAAATTCATTAATCAGTTTTTAAAACCTATTTTTTTACAACAATGACTTGGCCGCCCCGTCACAACGATTTAGTTTATATAAAACGATAATTATTAATTATCTAGCTGTATAAACTGCTATTGCCGATTTTTTTAGTCACAGGCGAGCGCGATCGTAACCAGGTCGGTTTTCCGCTTTCACTAACCGGCCAGTCTCGACCTCAAGATCGAAAAACCGAGCCAATAATACAGTTTTATAACTGTTTTAAATCGCTTAACCATGTTTTATGAATTGAAATTTTCCGACTGGCAACTGGCTATCACAGCGAATCTCCGGCAGCCGCATAACTGCCCGCATCCGGATTCGATCTTCAGGCGCAGGCGCTGAAGTCCAGGCCGATCGTTGACGGAGAGAGCCATATACCAGTTTTTATGAGCTGAAGAACACAATTAAAAAGTTTATATAGATAGATATTCAACGATTACCAGGGCGCCCTGGATGATCGAAATTCACCTGTTTTCCATTGTATATAAATAGATAATTTGCTCTAGTCGTACTATATAACCTTCTCTATCGGATAAAAATTCATGCCCAGAAGCTCACTCTCTTATGCCCTGATCAGCGATGCGGCGCTGGGATCGCTGGCCGCGCTCGGCGAACGCCTGAAGGAAGCCCGCCTGCGCCGCAACTGGACCCAGGCGGAAATTGCCGGCAAGGCCGGCCTGTCGGAAAGCTCGATTCGCAAGGTCGAGGCCGGCTCGCCGCACATCACGGTCGGCGCCTACCTCGCCCTGCTCGACGTGATCGGTTTGCCAACGGCGCTCGATCGGGTCGTCGCCCAGGGAGACGACACCCTCGGCGAGGAACTGGGGCGCCACGCCCTGCGTAAACGCGCGCGCAATCCGCGCCTGACCGAAACTGACGAGTTCGATATCTGATGACTGAAAAACTATTCGTCCACGCGGACCTCGGCGACGGCAAGATCGTGCTCGCCGGCCAGCTGATCGTCGACGACAAGCTCGGCCGCTTCAAGTACGCCAAGGCTTATATCAACAACCCGCGGGCTTTTGCGCTCGACCCGATCAACCTGCCGTTGAACGGCGAAATTCACGTCAAACCCCGCACGCGGGAAACGCCGGCCATGTTCGGCGTCATGCTCGACGCGGGTCCCGACGAATGGGGTAAACGCTGGCTCACCAAGACGCGGCAACCGCCGCCGGTAACCCAGATCGAATTCCTGCTCGCGGCCTCCGGCGAAGGCGTCGGCGCGTTGCATTTCACGCCGGAGCTCGATGCACCGGTGCGGCCGCCGTCGGACCGCCCGTTCGAAAGCCTGATCCACCTGCAGCATATTGCCGAAGACATCGATGCGGGCAAGGAAGTCGATCGCACGCTGGAACCCTATTTCTTCCACGGCAGCGGCATCGGCGGCGCCCGGCCCAAATCACTGATCGAACACGACGGCCGCGAATGGATCGCCAAGTTCAACCGCGACTCGGACCTGGTCGACATGTGCCGGGTCGAGCTCGCCTCGATGCGCATCGCGCGCGACGCCGGCATCGATGTGCCGGACGTGGAGCTGACCGAGACCGATCGCGGACCGGTGCTGCTGGTGGAGCGCTTCGACCAGGGCCCCGGTGAACAGCATCACCTGGTCTCGGTCGCAAGCCTGATCAACAAGTTCGATATTACCGAGGTCGATGAATCGACCATGTCTTACCCGGGTATCACCCAGCTCGGCAAGCGCATCGGTCACCTGACCTCGGACCTCGGCACCGACGTGTTTCGCCGTATGCTGGTCAACGTCGCGATCGGCAACACCGACGATCACCTGCGCAACCACGCCTTCATGAAACGCGCGACGGCATCGGACTACTCGTTCTCACCCGGTTATGACATCGTGCCGCAGCTCAGCCTGCAGGGGTCCCACGCGATCGCCATCGGCCCGTTCGGCAGCACGCCGACCGCCGACAACATCCAGGCCGCGGCGCTGCGCATGGGGGTCTCCGACGAGCAGGCAAAGGAAATCGGCGGCGAGGTGCTGGCAGTCACGAGCAACTGGCGCGATTACATGACCGAAGCCGGTGTCGGGGAATCCGACCTGGGTTTGCTCGAACGCTGCTTCGGCATGCATGAGACGGTCGAGCGCTGGCACGCGAAACCCGCGCGCAGCGGCACCGCCGCATAGGGTCCCTGCCTGGATCAAACCTTGCGCAGGCGCCGATCCTGTCAGGACGACAGAACCTGTTGTCTCTACCCTGACAAGCAGATAGGGTTTCGCCAGTAGTGACTGGATCAGGATACTTCGAACGGTTTGACACCGATGAGGTACAATAGATGGGACTGGTAGAGGACGCACTGGCCGCAGCCGGCCGGTTACCCGACTATTTCTACGTCGACGGCAAGGCGCGTCGCGCGGCGGATGCCATCGACGTGGTCGATCCCGGCTCCGGGCACCATCTGACCAGCATGCCGCTGGCAACCCCCGACGATGTCGACGAAGCCGTCGCGGTCGCAAGGTCGGCCTTTACCGAGTGGCGCGGCATGACGCCGAAAGCCCGTGGCAGGCTGTTATGGGCAATCGGCGACGCGATCTCGATGGAGCGCGAGCGACTCGGGCTGATCGAGGCACTCGATACGGGCAAACCCCATCGGGAAGCGCTGGTGAGCGTCGATCGAACGGCCGACTACTTCCGCTACTATGCCGGCATGGTGGACAAGCTGGAAGGCAGTTCGATTCCGCTCGGTGAAAACCGGGTCTGTTTCACCGAGAAAGTACCGATCGGCGTCACCGGTCACATCACCCCCTGGAACGTACCCATTTCGATGGTGGCCCGCGGACTCGCGCCCGCGCTCGCCTGCGGCAACACCGCGGTGGTTAAACCAGCGGAAGACACGCCCTTGAGCGCGGTCTTGCTGGTGCAGATTTTCGAGCAGGCCGGACTGCCAACCGGTGTCGTCAACGTGGTCACCGGTGCCGGTGACGTGGTGGGGCAGCATCTCTGCGAACACCCCGATGTCGGCCACCTGACTTTTACCGGCTCAGTGACGACCGGTAAGCGCGTCATGACCGCGGCGGCCTCCCACCTGGCCTCGGTCACACTGGAACTCGGCGGCAAGTCGCCACACCTGGTCATGGCCGACGCCGACCTCGACGCCGTGCTGCCGATCATCATCGACGGCGCGTTCAAGAACGCCGGGCAAATCTGCTCGGCCGGTACGCGCGTGCTGGTAGAAGCAGGCATTCACGACGAACTGGTCGAGCGCCTCGCGCAATCCATGGGTCGGCTGGAGATCGGTCACGGTCTCGACAACCCCGACATGGGGCCGCTGATTTCGGCGCGTCAACGCGAATCGGTGGCGGGTTTTACCGCGCGGGCGCGGGCGGCGGGCGCCGGCATCGTTACCGGTGGCGGGCCAGCCGAGGTTGCAGGATTCGAGGGCGGGTTTTATTTCGAACCGACGCTGGTCGAGGCCCTCGCACCCGACAGCGAACTGGCACAGGCCGAGGTATTTGGCCCGGTGCTCGGCATTTTGCCCGTCGCCGACCTGGACGAGGCGATCGATCTCGCCAACAACACGCCTTACGGGCTGGCAGCGGCCATCCAGACCCGTGACATCACCCGCGCCATGCGCTACGCGCGCGCGGTCGACGCGGGCCAGGTATTCATCAACGATTACCACAACGCGGGCGACACGGTGCCGTTTGGCGGCATGAAAGCCAGCGGCATCGGCCGCGAAAAAGGCCTCGAAGCGCTGGACGCCTACTGCGAAACCAAGGCGATCACAATCAGTATCTGAACGTTTTACCGCTTGCGTTCGAAAGGGTCGGCGGGCAGCGGGAATTCATCACCGCTATCTGCGGTCGGTTCGGTTTCGAACTCGTCTTCCTCGTCCCAGAAATCATCCGGCGGATTACCATCGTAAACGAGATTCTCGCGACGCTGCAGGTAGGCATCGCGCAGGAAGATGTACTCGTCCAGCGCGGCGATTCCGAGCACCCGGCCGGCGCCCAGCAGGCGCGCGCGCGTGTCGACCACGTCGATCAGGGTCAGTCCCAGGTTCGCGTCGCCGGCGCGATCGGGAATCGGCGTGCCTTCGTGGACCTCCTTGGAAATCGGGTTGACCGTATCGCGGTCGACCAGGATACCGCCGGTATCGCGTACGCTGCTCGGACCGATGAACGGCAGCACCAGGTAGGGACCGCTCGATACACCCCAGTAGCCCAGGGTCTGACCAAAATCCTCGTCGTGTTTTTCGAGGCCCATATCCGAGGCCCAGTCGATCAGGCCATAGATGCCGACCGTGCTGTTGACCACCACCCGGCCGACGTCGGAAAAGAACTGCCCGACCTTCAGCTGCAGCAGGTCGTTGAATATGACGACCACGTCATCCAGGTTGCTGAAAAAATTGCCGACCCCCTTCCTGACCGGGGTTGGTGTAATCGCGGTGTAACCCTCCGCCACCGGCTTCAGCGCGTATTCGTCGACCGTTTCGTTGAAGCTGTACATACTGCGGTTGAAGCTCTCGAACGGATCTTCCGGATCGGTCGGACCTTCCAGGGTCGTGCAGCCGGCCAGCAGCCAGACCGCCACCAGCGCCAGCAGCGGAGAACGTTTCATAGTTTCTGAATCCAGGGCTCGCGGGAGCCGAACAATCGAATACCGGGCGGATTGTCACACAATCCGCGTCATCGCGGTGTAACAATATTTCTCAAACCCGGCATCGCTGTCAAACGCTTGCCGCGCGCGCCACTGAACTTCACAAAAGACCGCGGGTCAGACAGCCAGACAACCAACAGGGGCAATGGTTACATGCATATCTCGATCGAGCGCTGGCCGCTGCGCACGCTGTTTGCGGGTGCGGTACTGCTCAACACCGCCTGCGCCACCGACCTGCACGGCTTCGATTCGATTACGCCGTTCGAGGAGGTGACCTCCGACTTCACGCACAACTGGGATGAAACCGTACACCCGTTCAGCGGCGCCGCGGTGCTGGATGTCGACGGCGACGGCAGGATGGAAGTTTTCGTCGGCGGCGGTAACCAGCAGCCCGATTTACTGTTGCGCCTGCGCAACGGCGTGCTCGAGGACGTGATCGACGAGGCCGGCCTGTCGAGTCTCGCGGCAACCTACGGCTCGGTTTCCATCGATATCGACGACGATGCCGATGTTGACCTGCTGGTGGCGCGCCAGGACGGCGTCACGCTGTACCTGAACGACGACGGCCGGTTCACCCCGCGCCAGATCCCGGTGGATTTGCCGGATGATTCCGTGGTGCTCAGCATCGCCGCGGGCGATATCGACCGCGACGGCGATGCCGACCTGTATCTCAGCGTGTTTATCGATTTCGCCGCGTTTCGCAGCGCCGTGTTCAACGATCCCGAACACGCGCGGGCCAATATCCTGCTGTTGAACAATGGTGACCTGAGCTTTACCGACATCACCAAAGCCTCCGGTACGGCCGGCAAGCAGAACAGCTTTTTATCCGTGTTCACCGACCTCGACAACGACGGCTGGCAGGACCTGGTCGTGGCACAGAACACTGGCGAAGTCGAAATGTTTCGCAACAATCGCGACCGGAGTTTCACCGCCGTGCCGACCGACTCCGGCTTCGGCTTCTGGATGGGCATCGCGGTCGGCGACATGGACAACGACGGCGACCAGGACCTGTACTTCAGCAACGTCGGCGATTCGATACCGGCATTTTTGACCACCGGCGATCTGCAGGACGATCAGCGGCACAACCTGGAGTGGCTGTTGCTGCGCAACGACGGGAATTTCCAGTTCAGCGACGCCACCGCCGATTACGGCATCACCGGTGAAGGTTTTGCCTGGGGCGCGGTGTTCGAGGACCTCAACCTCGATGGTCGACTCGACCTGGCCGTGGCGCAGAACTACATCAAGTGGCCGGTGCACAAGCTGTTCAAGTTATCCGGGCGCACTTACCTGCAAACCGGGTCCGCGCCGGCCTTCACCCATATCGAGGCGCTCGGAATCGAGAATCCGTACTTCGGACAGTCACCGGTGATCGCCGACCTGGATGCCGACGGCAAGCCGGACCTGCTGTGGATCAACATGGATGGCCCGGTGCGCGCGTTGCTGAATCGTACTCCCGGTGCCTCCGTGACAGTAAAGGTCGAGGATCACGCCAGCCTGCTCGGCACCCGGGTGCGCCTGACCACCAGTGCCGGGGAGAGCTACACCCGCGAAGTGGTGACCAGCGTGGGGTTGATGACCGACCAGACGCCCGACCTCGTATTCGGCCTGGGTGACGCCACCGCCGAAAGGATCGAGATCCTCTACCCCGACGGGTCGCGCGACGTGATCGAGTCGCCGGGCGACACCGTGAGACTGCAGCGGAAAACGCCTCCATAACCCGAACGCACGGTCTCACCAACCGGCATTGGACAAATTACCTGCCGGGTAATGGCGTCCTGTATATGAACCCGAGTTCCCGCAACAGGGTCAGCGGAGGGATTCAGCTACCGTAACTCGTATCGGGTCCGGCTCGAACACCCATCTCGACCAGTGGCAATGTACAATTGCTTCTGGATCATGTCATGGGGGACAGTGTGAATGATCAAACGAATATGGCACGGATGGACAACGCTCGAAAACGCCGACCGGTATCAGCAACTGCTGCATGACCAGATCTTCCCGGGCATCGAGGCTAAAAGTCTCCCGGGGTTTTTGAGTATCGAGCTGTTGCGCAGGGCGCACGAGACCGAGGTCGAGTTTATCGTCATCATGGCCTTCGAATCCTTACAGAACGTGATCGATTTTCAGGGCGAAGATTATGCGCGCGGTTATGTTCCGGAGGAAGCTCAAAAAGTGCTGAAACACTGGGACGAATACGCATCCCACTATGAAATCGAGGAATTCAGAAGCTACGATCCGGCTGACGCCTGATCGAGAGTCCCAGCTGGCAATCGCAAGCCGCAGCCTGCCATGTCGAGCTGCGGCAGCCGAGCACCACGTAACGCCGTCATGAAACTGGTCAAGTGCCCGAACTGCGCGTCACTCATCAGCAGCCGCGCGATCAAGGAACAAAACAAGCGCAGGGGCTGGCGACGACCGTGGTTCAACCCTCCTGTCCAGTGCCCGAATTGCGGCGTCCATTTAAAACTGAACATGGCTTCTTTGTTTCTGGGCGCCCTGTTCTTCGGCTTTGGAACCTATAGCTTTCTCGCGGAGGAATCTCTCGTCAATTCCTTCATTGTCATCGGCCTGATCTTTGCTTTTTTTGTCAACTGCCGACTCGGGCTAAGCCACCGGGTTACCGATAAACCGGACCTGTAACGGGGACAAGAATCGATTGTCGCGCATCGCGGCCCGGCCTGAAGCCCCGGATCAGTTTGGTAAATATCTGCGAACCCTGTAACCTGACCCCGATACGGAACCGGGTGCCAAACCAAATCGCTGACCACCATTCGTCATGAAACCGATTGCCGCACTTGTCTCGATTTTGCTGATGACGACTTCTGCACCCGCCGCAGATTTCAGAAGCCTGAATTTTGGCGAATCATGCTCCGATGTCGTGGCGAGGGAGTATCGGCTCGGCAATAGCCCGAGGCCAGCAGAGGACCAGCAAGATACAGGCTACCAGTTCAACGGCGTCTTCCTGGACAGAGCAGTGACCATCGTTTACTTCTGTGACGAAACCGGCCGGCTGGATCGGGGCATGTACGCTTTCGAACTGATCACCGAAACCGACCTCGAGGCATTTTTTCGCGTCGCGCGCCCGGGCCTCGAACACCGCCTGGGTCCGCCCTCTTTCGACGGCTCGAAGATAAACACGGCCCGGCGGTTCGATAATTTCACCCATGCATTGCGCTGGGACACCGAGCGGGCCACGATCAATCTGAAAGTAGTCGGGAATTTTGACCAGCCCGATGCGCAAAAGCAGCTGCAGATATGGTATCGGCCAGCCAGGTGAAACGGGCTGACTGCCGTGACCGAAAGTCCGTGAATCTGTAAAAACGAATGGAACTGATTCAGTACCCTCTCGATATCAAGTTGATCACCGGATTTCTCGAGCCCGATTTATGCGAATCCCTGATCAGGCGCGCGGACGCAATGGGTTATACCGAGGCGCCAATCAATACGCTGACGGGCTCCGAAGTTTTCAGTGATATTCGGAACAACAATCGCGTCATGTTCGATGACCATGAACTGGCCGAGACACTGTTCGAAAAGGTCGGCCCGTACCTGCCGAATATCTACGAAGGCTGGACCCTGTACAATCTGAACGAACGATTCAGGGTCTATCGCTACGAACGAGAGCAGTACTTCAAGTGGCATCGCGACGGCGCGTTCATGCGTGACGTGACCGAGACCAGCAAAATAACCTTCATGGTTTACCTGAACGATGCATTTAGCGGGGGAGAAACGGATTTTTTCAATTTCAGAATTACCCCGATCAGCGGGGCGGCACTGTTATTCCCGCATCAACACCGACACCAGGGAAATCCGGTCAAGCAGGGTGTCAAATACGTTTTGAGAACGGACGTCATGTACCGGCTCTGAGCGCAACCGGCGAACCTGGAACTCTTGAAAATGGACCCTATCAGAAAACTTGCACTGGGACTGACACTCCTGCTGGCTTGCGCCTCGGGATACGCAAACGATTCGCTCACGGCGCTCACCCATGAGCTGAAGCAAACGACACCGGACTGGTTCCCTGCTGTCAGCGTATGTCCGGCCGACGTCATTCCCGCCAGGGAAGTCGATGTCAACTACCTCGGCGAGCGCTGTGTCGGCAAGCCCGAACGATGTCTGAAACGCTGCCAGTTCGAAGATGCCAATGCCTGTTATGCGCTGGCCCTGGCCATCCAGACGGTCGACGACGGTCCGCTGGCCGAGGCGCTTTTTCTTCGCGCGTGCACACTGGGTGTCGTTTCCGGGTGCACCAATCGCGCCGCCGGCATGCTCGATGATGACCTCCGCTGTTCGATCAGGACCTTTGAGCAGACCTGTGAGTTGCGCGATCCCTGGGGTTGCACGATGCTGGGCCTGTACCTGAGTATCGGTGAGGGAATCGAGAAGGATACCGAAAGAGCACTGAGAGTCATGCAGGGCTCCTGCCGATACGGCGAAGCAGACGAGGCCTGCCAGTATGCCCGATCGCTTCGTGAGCGAATAACAAGCGGAGACCTGTAACAGGATCCGGCCAGACAAGTGCCGACCGTTCGAAACAGGCCACCCTGGCAGACCCGAGTAAACGCGACCGGTGCCAAAAGCGTTTCTGTGTGCCAGACTAAACGGTAATAAAGGGCAGTTCGGGGCAGCCGGATTTCAAGGGTATCCCGGAATCGAATAAATTCTGATCGAACCAGCAAGGGGTGGCATTGAATTCAAATCAATCCCTCGATGTTTTTACGTCCCTGGCAGAGCGTTATCGTTACCGCGACGCCATGCTCGGGGCACAGGACGCGTTCGGGCCTTACCGGGCCTGGGAGCAACCGGAGTTGCGATTTCTCGCCGTTCGCTGTCTCTATCATCTCGCCAGGCCCCGCACCGCCGATGCGCTGGTCTGGCACCTCGCCCGCGCCGGTTTCGACACACCCCAGTTTGCCTGTTACCACTTGAGGAATATCCAGCAGCGCCAGGGCGGCCTGGCCAGCTGGGAAGCCAGTCAGCAGTATGACCTCTCCGGCTTCGAACCGGCCGATGCCGCGAGACTACTGTGCGAGCGTGCCGAGATCGCCGCGTTTTACCGTGATTTCCAGCGTGCCGAAGCACTTCTCGATGATGCCGCGGGTCATGACGAAAACCGCTCCGTCGAATTCCATCGCATCAACCTGCTTTATCTGCAGGACGAATACGAGCCGGCGCTCGAGCGCGCCCAAAATCTGCTCGGCAAGGAGCCAGACTACCGACCGGCGATCCAGCTGGCCGCCCAGCTCTACCAGCTGACCGGCGAAACGGAGCAGGCGCTGGCCGCGCTCGAAGCCGTGGCTTTCGACCTGCAGTCCATTCCCTTGCTGCAGCAGCTGTTTTACTTCTGCCTCGAGGCCCGCGCCTATGCCCAGGCGGAGCGCTGTATCGCCGGGGTCGAGGGGCTGCTGCTCGACGATGAACGCAGTTCGTTGCGCACACCCAATGCAATGAAATCCGACTGGCTTTGCGCACAGCAGAAATACGAGGAAGCGGTGCCGTTTCTCGAACTGGTGGCGCCCTACCAGCACCGGGTTTCGGAGACCATTCGGCAAAAGCGGGAGGCCATTGCCAGCCAGGCGCTGCGCCGCAAACTGCTGGATATCCCCTTCGTGCGACAAAAACACAAGACCTGTGCGCCGGCCAGTATCTCGGCCGTCACCCACTACCTCGGTCATCCG
>JAAUXY010169699.1_pt1 | contig 11434 bp, 9 predicted proteins | sample 7278121 | NCBI WGS metagenome assembly JAAUXY01 (sample SAMN14350117, study PRJNA611818) | marine sediment metagenome | isolation source: surface marine sediment (1.8m) | place: French Polynesia: Moorea | collected 2018-08
CAGGGTCTTGGCCTTTTCTTCGGCCTCTTTGATGTTGCCGACCATGTAGAACGCGGCTTCCGGCAATTCGTCGTACTCGCCGTCCACGATCGCCTTGAAGCCGGAGATGGTTTCCTCAAGCGGCACCCACTTGCCGGGTGCGCCGGTGAACACTTCGGCCACGTGGAACGGTTGCGACAGAAAGCGCTGGATCTTGCGCGCGCGCGCGACGACCTGCTTGTCATCCTCGGACAGTTCGTCCATGCCCAGGATCGCGATGATCTCCTGCAGCGACTTGTAGGTCTGCAAGGTCTCCTGCACCGCGCGGGCCACCGCGTAGTGTTCCTCGCCCACAATGCGCGGATCCAGAATCCGGCTCGTGGAGTCGAGCGGGTCCACCGCGGGATAGATGCCGAGTTCGGCGATTTGCCGCGACAGCACGGTGGTCGCATCAAGGTGCGAGAAGGTGGTGGCGGGAGCGGGGTCGGTCAGATCGTCGGCCGGCACGTAGACCGCCTGGACCGAGGTGATCGAGCCTTCCTTGGTCGTGGTGATCCGCTCCTGCAGCGTGCCCATGTCGGTGCCCAGCGTCGGCTGATAGCCCACCGCCGAGGGAATGCGCCCCAAGAGCGCCGAGACTTCCGAGCCCGCCTGGGTGAAACGGAAGATGTTGTCGACGAAGAACAGGACGTCCTGGCCTTCTTTGTCACGGAAATACTCGGCCACGGTCAGACCGGTCAGCCCGACTCGGGCCCGCGCCCCCGGCGGCTCGTTCATCTGGCCGTAGACCAGCGCCGTCTTGGACTCGCCGTCCAGGTTGATCACCCCGGCCTCGATCATTTCATGGTACAGATCGTTGCCCTCGCGCGTGCGCTCGCCGACCCCGGCGAACACGGAAAACCCGCCATGCGCGGTGGCGACATTGTTGATCAGCTCCATGATGAGCACGGTTTTGCCGACCCCGGCGCCGCCGAACAGCCCAATTTTGCCGCCGCGCGGGTAAGGCGTCATCAGATCGATGACCTTGATGCCAGTAGCCAGCAGTTCGGCTTCGGTCGACTGATCTGTGAATTCCGGCGGCAGTCTGTGGATCGGCAGTTGTTCCTTGGTCTTGATCGGCCCGCGCTCATCGATCGGCTCGCCGACCACGTTCATAATTCGGCCCAGCACCTCCGGGCCCACCGGCACGGTAATCGGTCCGCCGGTATCCTCGGCCGGCTGCCCACGGACCATGCCATCTGTCCCATCCATGGCGACACAGCGCACGGTGTCTTCCCCCAGTTGCTGGGCAATTTCCAACACCACCTCATTGCCCCCGACCTTGGTCCTGAGGGCATTCAGGATTGGCGGCAGATCACCCTCGAACTGCACGTCCACCACGGCGCCTTGAACCTGGGTGACCTTGCCGATGGTGTTTTTCGCCATGTTCGCTCTCCCTTATCGGTTCGATGCGCGCGTGCACCGAACGCCTTAGCCGTAGAACCGCTACAAGGCCTCGGAGCCCGAGATGATCTCGATCAGCTCCTTGGTGATCATCGCTTGGCGCGTTCGGTTGTAGACCTTCGTGAGATCCTCGATCATTTCGTTCGCGTTGCGGGTCGCGTTGTCCATTGCGGTCATCCGCGCGCCTTGCTCGGATGCGAACGACTCCAGCATCGCCATCAGGATTTGGATGTAGAGATTCCGCGGCAGGATCTCTTGCAGGATCTCCTCCTCGGACGCTTCGAAATCGTAGACCAAGGGCAGAGCGGTAGAGGCCTCTTCTTTTTCCTTTTCTTTGTCCTCTTCCTGCGGCGCAAATGGGACCAACTGATGGGGGGTCACGATTTGCGTCAGCACCGAAACGAAGCGGTTGTACACCACCGTGCACACGTCGAACTCGCCGGCATCGAATAGCTCGATAAGCTGGCCGCCGATCTGCGTGGCCCCTTCGTAACTCGGGCTCGGTGTCAGAACTTCCTCGACCTCTGCAACCATGTACTGGCTGAACTCCCGGCGCATGGCGCCGGCGGCCTTGCTGCCGATCATAAACAGCTTGGCCGACTTGCCTTCTTTTTCCAGTTCCGCGATCCGCGTGCGCGCCCAACGCACGATGCTCACGTTGAAACCGCCGCACAGCCCGCGATTTGACGACACCAGAACGAGCAGATGCTTCTGATCGGATCCGGTTCCGCGCAGCAGGGCGGGCGCGCCCGCGGAGTGACGTGCCGATTCCGCCAGCGAGCTCAGCATGCGGTCCATTCCCCCGGCATACGGGCGTGCCCGTGCGACCGCCTCCTCGGCTCGCCGCAACTTCGATGCGGCCACCATCTTCATCGCCGAGGTAATGCGACGCGTCGATCGAACACTGCTGATCTGGGTCCGGAGGTCCTTGAGGCTGGCCATGACTCTCTGGCTTTCCGTTGCAGGTTATCGGGGCCGGGAGCGGTCAGGCCGAGCGGCTCTGCTTGAAGCCCTCGATCCCACTGCGAATTTTGGCCTCGAGGTCGTCCGACAGCGCACCGGATTCGCGGATTTCATCGAGCACGTTCTGGTGCTTATCGCGGAACGCAGTCAGCAGCGCTTTCTCGAACGCCACGACGTCGTTCACTTCGACATCTTCCAAGAAACCGTGCACCCCCGAATAGAGAGAGATCACCTGCTCCTCGACCGGCATTGGCGCGTACTGGTCCTGTTTCAATAGCTGCGTGAGACGCGCACCGCGCGCCAGGAGCCGTTGGGTGACCTGATCGAGATCCGAGGAGAACTGCGAGAACGCCTCCATCTCGCGATACTGCGCCAGGTCAAGCTTGATGGTGCCGGCGACCTGCTTCATCGCCTTGATCTGAGCCGCCGATCCGACCCGAGAGACCGACAGGCCCACGTTGATGGCCGGCCGGATGCCTTTAAAGAACAGGTCCGATTCGAGGAAGATCTGACCGTCGGTAATCGAGATCACGTTGGTCGGGATATAAGCCGAAACGTCGTTCGCCTGGGTCTCAATGACCGGGAGCGCGGTCAGCGAGCCGGCGCCGTGGTTTTCGTTCATCTTCGCGGCGCGTTCGAGCAGGCGCGAGTGCAAGTAGAACACGTCGCCCGGATAGGCCTCACGCCCCGGCGGACGCCGCAGCAGGAGCGAGACTTGCCGATAGGCGGTCGCCTGTTTCGACAGATCGTCGTAGAGCAGCAGAGCATGCATTCCATTGTCGCGGAAATACTCGCCCATGGCACAGCCGCTATAAGGCGCAATGTACTGCAATGGCGCCGCTTCAGCCGCGGTCGCGGACACGATGATCGTGTAGTCCAGCGCGCCGTTGTCCTGCAGCGTCTTGACGACTTGAGCCACCGTGGACTGCTTTTGACCGACCGCGACGTAGACGCAGTAGAGCTTCTTCGACTCGTCTTTGCCCTCGTTGATTTTCCTCTGATTGAGGATGGTATCGATCAGGACGGCGGTCTTTCCGGTCTGCCGGTCACCGATCACCAGTTCACGCTGCCCGCGCCCGATCGGCACCAGCGCGTCGAGCGCCTTGTAGCCCGTCTGCATCGGCTCGTGGACCGAGCGCCGCGGGATGATGCCGGGCGCTTTGACGTCGACGACCCGTCTCTCCTTCGCGTTGAGCGGCCCCTTACCGTCGATCGGATTTCCGAGCGGATCGACCACCCGGCCCAGCAGTTCCTTGCCGACCGGGACATCGACGATCTCGCCGGTCCGCTTGACGACATCACCTTCTTTCACCAGCCGGTCGCTGCCGAAGATGACGATGCCGACGTTGTCGACCTCCAGGTTCAGCGCCATGCCTCTCATCCCGCTGCTGAACTCGACCATCTCGCCGGCCTCGACATTGTCGAGACCATGCACTCTGGCCACACCGTCACCGATCGAAAGTACCTGCCCGACCTCCGCCACGTCGGCCTCGGTCCCGAAATTGGCGATCTTTTCCTTCAAGATCGCGGAGATCTCAGACGGGCGGATATCCATCAGCCGGCTCCCTTCATAGCGAGTTCAAGGCGGTTGAGCTTGGTGCGCATCGAATTGTCGACCATCCGCGACCCGACCCGCACTACCAGGCCACCGATCAGAGACGGATCGACCTCTTGGTCGATGATCAAGCCTTTGCCGTAGACTTTCTTCAGTTCATCGGTGATTTCGCTGACGTGCGCGTCCTTTAGAGGGCGCGCGCTGGTCACCACCGCAGTGACCTGCCCGCGGCGACGCGCAAGTTCGGCGAGGAACTCTTCGATCACCACATGCAGCACGAACAGCCGGCGGTTATTGATCATCACGCCGACAAGATTGCGGATTAGCTTGTGACAGCCGACCTTCTCGAGAATAGCCTCCATTGCGCGGAGCTGATCTTCGCGTGAAAAGACCGGGTTGCGGGTGAGCATCTGCAGATCCGAGCTTTCGCCCAGTACCACCTTCAGGTTGGTCAGGTCCTGGGCAACGGCGTCGAGCGCCTTCTCCTGGTCTGCCAAGTCGAACAACGCCGTCGCGTAGCGCTCGGCCAGTTCTTGGAAGTACGTAGAAACTCTTGCCACCGGACCCCTCGCGCCGTCGGTGTGCTACCGCCCCGTCGAACCTGTGCCAAATGATTCCCCAACCGGCACCGGATGGCCGCAAAGACCAGCGTTCCGAAAGTTTGCTTTCGTCCCGATCCCCTAGCAGCCGAGTCGCGGTTTACCATGGGCCTAGGAGGGGTGCAAGGCGACAAAATGCCCTCTTTCCGCCACTTCTGCGGAGCTTCTGCACCCTCGGACAGTGTGGTGTTTTGGGGCGCTCACTTGCCCGTGTGCAACCGATCCGGCAGAGTGCGCGCGCCAATATGACACAGCAGAAATGGGGACCCCGGCGATGAGCGATGAGGTGTTTGACCTGGTGGTGATCGGTGGTGGCCCCGGCGGCTATGTGGCCGCGATCCGCGCGGCTCAGCTTGGCCTCAACACCGCCTGCGTTGAAAAGCGCGGCTCCCTCGGCGGCACCTGTCTCAACATCGGCTGCATCCCCTCCAAAGCCCTGCTGGAGAGCTCGCACAAATTCGCCGAAGCCAACGGCCATCTTGCCGACCACGGCATTAACGTGGGACCGGTGAAGCTCGACCTGAAGCGCATGATGGCGCGCAAGGGCGAGGTGGTGGACGCCAACACCAAGGGCATCGAGTTTCTGTTCAAGAAGAACAAGGTGACTTATCTGCGGGGCAATGGAGAGATTGTCGCTGCGCCGCAGGGCGATGCCCCGGGTACCATCAGAGTGACCGGGCCGGATGTCGGCGAAGTGCGCGCCAAAGCGATCGTGATCGCCACCGGCTCGACCCACACCGACCTGCCCGGCATCAAGGTCGACGAGAAGCAGATCGTCTCCTCGACCGGGGCGCTCGAACTGACCAAGGTGCCCAAGCATCTGGTCGTGGTCGGCGGCGGCTATATCGGGCTTGAGATGGGCTCGGTGTGGCAACGTCTCGGCGCGAAAGTGACGTGCGTCGAGTTCCTGGATCGCATCACGCCCGGCATGGACCTGGAGGTCTCAAAGCAGTTCCAGCGCGTGCTCGCCCGCCAAGGCATTGACTTCAAGCTCGGCACCAAGGTGACCGGCGCGAAGACCGCCAAGACCGGCGTTACCCTGACCGTCGAGCCGGCCAAGGGCGGCAAGGCGGAGACCATCAAATGCGATGTGGTGCTGGTGTCGATCGGCCGGCGCCCCTACACCGAAGGCCTGGGCCTTGAAAAGGTCGGGGTGGAGGTCGACCCGCGCGGCGTGATCCCGGTCGACGACCGCTACCAGACCAACGTGCCCGGCATCTATGCGATCGGCGATGTCATTCCGGGTCCCATGCTGGCTCACAAGGCCGAGGAAGAAGGCGTGGCGGTCGCCGAGCTTCTGGCCGGCCAGTTCGCCCATCTGAACTACGACGCCATCCCCGGCATCGTTTACACCTGGCCCGAGGTCGCTTCGGTCGGCGCGACCGAGGAGCAGCTCAAGGAGCAAGGTGTGGACTACAAGGTCGGCAAGTTCCCGTTCACCGCCAACGGCCGCGCCCGCGCAATGGGAGATACCGACGGGTTCGTGAAGATCCTGTCCGACGCCAAGACCGACCGCGTGCTGGGCGCCCACATTCTGGGCCCGGATGCCGGCACGCTGATTCACGAGGTGGTCTCGGTGATCGAGTTCGGCGGCTCGGCCGAGGACATCGCGCGCACCTGCCACGGCCACCCGACGTTGAACGAGGCGGTCAAGGAAGCGGCACTCGCGGTCGACGGTCGCCCCATTCACATGTGAGCGACCGGGTGCGGTGGCGCGGTCGCAGCGGGTCTGCCTCCGCTTAGGCAGCCCGAAGTGTGTGGCGCTCAGCCGGTGGTTTTCGGGTCAAACCGCGCGGTCTTGCACAGGATGCGAACGAAGTGCTCGTCATCGACGCGCCCGTACTGGGCGGCGTGCACCATACCGGCTTGGAAGCACCGCATGGGCGTCGGCTGCTCGACGATCAGCCGAAGCACATCGTCTGCCGAAGACTCATTGCATTCGGAGACAGACAACACGGCAGAGCAGATCAAGACAATCGGAAGCATTCACGTCTCCTTTCGACGCATGTCTCGATCTTGGCCCGCCTCCTCCTAAATAAATGTTATCGAGTTCACAGCCTCTTATATCTTAATCAGAAATATACCAATGAAATCTTGGTATGGTAAGGGCGAATTCCGCAGTTTTTAACCATATCGGGCGTGTTTTTGTGTGGACAATTTTCTGCAAGTCTTGAACCTAATACACATACTAGGATTATGGTTAAACAACCGGCGCGTTACATTTGGCTCCTTGAATCGCAATGGTTGCTTCCAAACAGCGCCTTGAGAACCTGTGGCGACGGGGTCACTTCACTTGATAGTCAAGATATCCGCGGCGCTCCACATCCGGGAAGGCGTCGCCGCGTCGCACATAGCGCGTGTTCTGAGCCAGCGGCCGCGGCAAGAAATCCCAGGACTCACGTCGGCCCTGGGCGAGCGCGGCATCGATCAGCTTGCGCGCGGTCTGGTTGGCGCGGACGTCCGCGGCCAGCCGCTCGAGATCCCAGGTCTGTTCGACCAGGGCGGTGAGCCGGGCCTCGGCCTCGGCATAGTCTGGCGTTCCGGCTAGGTTGAACCGTTCACCCGGATCCTCCACGAGGTCGTAGAGCTGGCTCGGATAGGCGCGCGAGAAGACCAGCTTCAAGCGCCCGTCGCGCACCATCACGCGCGGCGCGGCGGTGCCGCCATCGATGTGCTCGACCAACACCGGCGCGCTGACGGCGCCACCGTCGAGCGCCGGGGCCAGGCTGTTTCCGTCGATCGTCGTTTGGATCTCCTGCGTGTCCCCACCGGCCAGCTCGACCAGTGTCGGCAACAGGTCCAACAGCGACACCGGATCGGCGACGCGTGCGCGTCCGGTCCTTGGATGCGCGATCATGAACGGAACCCGGATCGCCGGCTCGAACAGGGTCTTTTTGAACCACATGCCGCGCTCGCCGATCATGTCCCCGTGGTCGGACGTGAACACGACGACCGTGCTTTCCGCAAAGCCGGTTTCGGCCAGCGCATCCACCACGCGTCCGAACAGGTCGTCCACGTAAGACACCATGCCGTAGTACCCGCGCCGCGCGCGGCGGTAGGCCGCTTCGGAGATGTCGGTCCGGTCCTGTCCGTAGTGGAAGTAGTGCGAATGCGAATGCGGGTCCCGTTCATCGAGCGGAACCGGCGCGACCCGCGGCGCGTCGATCTCCTCGTCGCTGTACAGGTCCCAGTAGTCGCGGGTGATCACGTAGGGATCATGCGGGTGGGTCAGCGACACGGTGAGCAGGAACGGGCGGGTGTCCGGCGAACGGGCACGCACGAAGAGCTCACGGACCGCGCAATGCACCACGTCCTCGTCGTAGTCGACCTGCATGGTGCGCGCCATCGGCCCGGCGTCCAGCACCGTGTCGGTGGTCGACACGCCAGCTTTTTGGGGCCGGTCTTCGCCCCCGGACGGATCGCGATATCCCGCTGCCGGAGTCCAAGAGAAGTCTGCCGGATAAATCTCCGTCGTCAGACGCTCCTCGAAGCCGTGAAATTGGTCGGGACCGACAAAGTGCATCTTGCCCGACAGGCAGGTGTAGTAGCCCATCAGCCGCAGGTAGTGCGCGAAGGTGGGAATCGAGGCGGGGAACTCTGCCCCGTTGTCGAACGCGCCGATCCGGGACGGCAGCCGGCCGGACATGAACGAGAACCGCGACGGCGCGCAGAGCGGATAGTTGCAATAGGCATTCTCGAATACGACGCCGCGCTCGGCCAGGGCATCGAGGTGCGGCGTCCTGCACACCGTTCCGCCATAGCTCTGCAAAGCAAAGGCCGTCAGCTGGTCGACAATGAAAAGCAGGATGTTTGGGCGGTCATCCGGCATGCGACACCCCCGCTCCCAGGCCCAACAAAACCGGCCGCCGACCGACGCCGCCTGCCGCGCATGACGCGCGCAGAATCCGTATCGACAGCCACGCAACAAGCATCTATCATGTCGACACTGTGTCGACAACACTGAACGCTTCGGGGATTGCCACACGGCCACGGTGATGAACCTCAAGCTGAAGCCCACAAGACAGGCGGAGCCACAGAGCGAAGAGCCGGAAGGTCATGCGCGCGGTGATCGCGCCCGCGTGGTCTACGAAACGCTGCATCGCGAGATCCTGACGCTCGACCTGCAGCCCAGTTCGCTGCTGGACGAAACGCAGCTCGCGCGCCGCTTCGGGATGTCGCGCTCACCGATCCGCGAGGCGCTCAACCGGCTGGCCGCGCAGAACCTGGTTGTCATGCTGCCCAACCGCAGCACGCTGGTCGCGCCGCTGAACCTCAGCGACATTCCTCGCTACATCGAAGCGCTCGATCTGCTGCAGCGGATCAACACGCGGCTGGCTGCCCAGCATCGCACCGACGCCGACCTCATCGAGATGACCCGGCGCGCCGATCTGTTCGATGCGAGCGTCAAGCCGTTCAACCAGCTCGAAATGTCCGCCACCAACAAGGACTTCCATATGGCGGTCGCCCAGGCCGGCCGGAATCCGTATCTCGCCCGCCATTACGAGAACCTGCTGGATGAAGGGCGCCGCCTGCTGCACATGCACTTCGACTATCTGGTGCAGATCGGCAAAGAGGGGGTCCAGGCCGGCGAGCATCACGAGATGATCGCCGCGATCGAAGCGCGCGACGTGGACGAAGCCGACCGTCTGGCGCACGCCCATACCCGGCAATTCCACGAACGCTTGCTGAAGTTCCTGACCACGAACCACTCCGCCGATTTTCGGTTCGATGCGGCGAACGGAGAGGACGATGCCTGACGAGGTGAGCACCCATCAGGCCGAGGACGACGCCCGCAACGCGGACGTCCGTCTGTACCTGAACGGAGAGATCGTGCCGCGGCGCGAGGCCAAGGTCTCGATCTACGACTCCGGCTTCATGCTCGGCGACGGCGTGTGGGAGGGGCTGCGGCTGCACCAGGGCGTCTGGGTGTTCGTGGACGAGCATCTCGACCGGCTGTTCGAAGCGGCCGCGGCGCTTGATCTGGACGTCGGGATGACCCGCCAGGACCTGATCGCAGCGCTGAACGACACCGCGCGCGCCAACGGCATGCACGACGACGTCCACGCCCGGCTCATGGTGACGCGCGGGATCAAGAGCCGGCCTTTCCAGCATCCCGCCTTCTCCCGCTCGGGCCCGACCGTGGCGATCATCATGGAGCATTCCAAACCGGCGATCCCGCGCCCGCTGCGTCTGTCCACGGTCGCCCAACACCGCGGCCTGCCGCTCACCCAGGACCCGAAGCTCAACTCGCATTCCAAGCTGAACTGCATCCTGGCCTGCATTCAGGCGGAAAAGGCCGGGGCCGACGAAGCGCTCATGCTCGACCCGTTCGGCTTCGTGAACACGACCAACGCCTGCAACTTCTTCATCGTCCGCAAGGACGAGGTCTGGACCTCGACCGGCGACCACTGTCTGAACGGCATCACCCGCGGGAAGGTGATTGCGCTGTGCCGCGCCAATGGCATTCCCGTGTTCGAGAAGAACTTCTCACTGCTCGAGGTTTATGGGGCTGACGAGGTGTTCCTGACCGGATCCTTCGGCGGTCTGACGCCGGTGGCCGAGGTCGATGGGCGCCGCATCGGTGCCCCCGTCCCCGGCCCCATGACCCAGCGCCTTGGCGGGCTGTACGGCGAGCTGATCGCCCGCCACTGTGCCGAGCGAACCGAGCGCGCCGCGCAATGATCCGCGCGGCGCCGACAGCAATCGACCGTGCCGCTCACAGAGCCCGTTTACAGAAGGCTCGAACCGGCCCGGATCACCGGCACGCAACGACGTGACCATGCCGGAACTTCGCGAATGGGAGGAAGACACATGATCAAGACCGCACTTGGACTACTGGGCGCAGCCGCCATCACGCTCGGGCTGCAAGGTCCGGCGATCGCCGGACCCGGCGACACGGTCGCCGCGATCAAGGCGCGCGACAGCCTGCTGTGCACCGGCCACAACGGCAGCTATCTCGGCTTTGCCGAGGTCGACGACAAAGGCAAATGGACCGGCTTCGATATCGAGTTCTGCAAGGCGCTGGCCACCGCAATTCTCGGCTCGCCGGACAAGTTGCAGATCATCCCGGTGAGCTGGGCGCAGCGCTTTCCGGCCCTGCAGTCCGGCGACATCGACGTGATCATCAAGGTCACCGGCTGGACCATGAGCCGGGACACCGAGCTCGGGCTGCAGTTCTCGCGGCCCTACTTCATCGGCCCGACCAACATTCTGGTTCGTGCGGAATTGGGGGCGAAGTCGGCCGCGGATCTGGAGGGCGGTGTGTTCTGCATCAACGCCGGCACCTCGATCGAGCGGATCGTCGCCGATTACATGGGCGCCAAGGGCATCGGCTATGAAGCGTTGAACTTCGAGAAGGCCGAAGAGCTTCGCGCCGCGCTCTATGCCGGCCGTTGCGACGCCTTGGCCGGGTTCGGGCCGTTCCTGGCCGCGACCCGTTTCAATGCGCCGAAGCCCGACGATTTCGTGATCCTGGACGAGGTCCTGGCGCTCGAGCCGGAGGCGATCGCCGCCCGGCAAGGCGACGACAACTTCATCGACGTGATCAACTGGATGGTCTCCGCGCTGCTGATGGCCGAGGAGAACAACATCACCCAGGCCAATGTCGACGAGATGCGCAAGAACCCGCCGTCCGCCTCGATCGAGCGCTTGCTCGGGGCCTCACCGGGCGTCGGCGAACGGCTCGGCCTCAGCGACGACTGGGCCTACAACGTGATCAAGGCCGTCGGCAACTACGGCGAGATCTACGAGCGCACGATCGGCGAAGGATCGCCGTACAAGCTGCCGCGCGGCAAAAATCACCTGTGGAGCAACGACGGTCTGCTCTACGCCCTCGTCCTCGACTGAATGCGGCTCCGCGATCGGTCCGGGTCCGCCCCAGGGCCCGGCCGTCGCG
>JAAUXY010088587.1_pt1 | contig 11429 bp, 9 predicted proteins | sample 7278121 | NCBI WGS metagenome assembly JAAUXY01 (sample SAMN14350117, study PRJNA611818) | marine sediment metagenome | isolation source: surface marine sediment (1.8m) | place: French Polynesia: Moorea | collected 2018-08
GCACCTCGCGCAGGAATCGCTCGCGCGACGACTCTTCCGCGGTCAGTTCCGGATGCATGTACTTCAGGATCAGCGGCTCGCCGACCATCTCGTCCTCCGCCAGCATGACGCGGCCCATGGCACCACGACCGATTTCACGCTTGATACGGTAGCGATCCATCCACAGGTCGCCTTCCTTGAAGTCTTCGATGTTGACGATCTGCGGTTCCGGCGCCGGCACCGGCGCCCCGTCGGCGGCTGCCTGGGTCTCGACCGACTGGGTATCGAACTTGAGCAGACGGGTATCGAAATAAGTCTCCTGGTCGACCGTCAGCGCCGGCAAACCGTAGTCCTCGGTCAGGCGATTGACCACTTCGCCGGCCGTATCGCGCACGGTGACCTGCAGCTTGGGCACCTTTTGCATCAGCTTGTCGCGCACCGCCTTGGCGTGTTTTTTGCTGACCAGCCTGCCGATGGTTTCGAGCGCTTCCCGCTGCACCAGCGCTTCCGACATGTTGAGACAGGCGAAGGCGATTTCGAGCCCCTTGCTGAAGCCGAGTTCGCCCAGCGCCTTGAGCACGGCCACCGAGGACTCCGGCCACTGTTCGACGGTTTTGCGCAACAGGGCGATGGCGTCGCGTGAATTGGAACGCCCGATCGCCTCGATCGCCGTTTCGCGAACCTGCCAGTTTTCGTGCAGCGCGTTGTCCCATAGCTGCTTGAGATCGGAGGGATCGCTGGCCCTCGCCGCCAGTTGCTGTGCGGTATCGCGGATGAATTCGTTGTCGTGCTCGGTCAGGCCGGCGGCGAGCGAGAAAAGCTTGTCGCTACCAAAGCGAATCAGCGCCTTGAGCGCCTGCTCCTTGCCGTACCACTCCTGCTGTTCGATCAGGCCGAGAAACGACTCGAGCCCTTCCGGTGTTGCGTACTTGACGAACAGTCGGATGAAATCCTCGCGGATTTCCTCCGACTTGCCGCAGGTCCACGGTGCCAGCTTCGGCACCAGCTCGGCATTGGCCTGCGCGCGTAAGATTTCGAACGCCAGTTCGCGCTCGACCTCGGTCATGGTCTCGATGTGCGGCAACAGCGGTGCGGCATCGAAAGCGACGGGCAGATTTTTTAACGCCTTGAGCGCTTCGATCACGACCGTGTGATTGTCGTCGGTCAGAAACGACGCGATCACGCGCGCAACCTCGGGCTGATCTACCGTCGCCAGATAACGCAACAACGTCATCTTGGTGGTCGGACTGGGAATGCTTCGGGGATCGAGTCGCAACAGTTCGAGATCGGGTGGCAGTTCGGATTTTTCCGCCAGCTTGAGCAGCTTTTCACCATTGGCGCCATCCAGCTTGAGGGCGTTGTTGATGATCTGCTCCGGTTTCAGTGCCGCCGCCTGGAATCCCAGCACGTCGATGATTTCGGATTTCGAACCCTCGGTTTCGTGCAGCTTCTTGAACAGTTTAGCCGGATTGATCTCAGCTGACTGCGACAGGATCGAGGCCGCTGTCGAACGGATATTGGTCTTGGTATCGTCGAGGCTCTCGAGAAACAGTTCCTCGGCGTCGCCGGCGATGTTCTCAAGACAGATTTCCTGCAGCACGGCATTGTGCATGCCGTTGGTTTCCGGAATAACTTCGATCAGGCGCTGTAGCGAATCCTTGGACGAATCGCGCAGTTTTTCGATCAGCGCGTGCCCCTTGTCGCTTTCCAGATCCTCGCATTCGAGAAACTGTTTTAGCGTACGCTTGAACAATAAGGAGCCTAGAACTGCCATCGCATTCGTTTTATCGGCCAGTAATCCGGGGAATTCAATTATATTAACGTCTTGATTATAGACCCAAATTCACCCAAATAGACCACCAGTATCATAAAATCGGCGTGCTATTCGGTACCATGGAGTCCGTAACCGTCCGAACCCCGACTGGTCGCGTTTCACAGAGGTCAAATCGGGGCCAAAGCGCCCGCCAGAGGCGCCGTGCCCGTTTCCGTATCGGTTTAGTGCAGGCGCTGCCTGGAGAAGCTGAATTTGCGATTTTCGTCGATGTCGACGGCGATGCGATCACCCGGACCGAAATCCCCGGCCAGAATCGAACGCGCCACCGGATTTTCGATAGCCTGCTGAATTTCACGCTTGAGCGGCCGCGCACCGTAAACCGGGTCGAAGCCAAGCTCGCCGAGTGTATCCATTGCTGCGTCACTGATCGTCATGCCGATGTCTTTTTCCTTCAGACGCGCCATCAGGCCGCGCAACTGGATCTGCGCAATTTCGCGGATCTGGGCCTGGGTCAGCGGATGGAAAACGACCATTTCGTCGATCCGGTTGACAAATTCGGGACGAAAATGAAGGCCCACCTGTTCCAGTACGGCCTGCTTGATTTCGTCGTAATGCTGTTCACCGGCATGGGCCTGAATTTCGGACGAACCCAGGTTCGACGTCATCACGACGACGCAATTGCGAAAATCCACGGTGCGGCCCTGGCCATCGGTCAGGCGGCCGTCGTCGAGCACCTGCAGCAGGATATTGAACACGTCCGGGTGTGCCTTTTCGATTTCGTCGAGCAGGATTACCGAATACGGCCGGCGCCGTACTGCCTCGGTCAGGTATCCGCCCTGTTCGTAACCGACATAACCGGGCGGCGCACCGACCAGCCGCGCGACGCTGTGCTTTTCCATGAACTCGGACATGTCGATGCGAATCATCGCGTCCTCGGTATCGAACAGGAACTGGGTCAACGCCTTGGTCAACTCGGTTTTACCGACACCGGTGGGGCCGAGAAACAGGAATGAGCCATTAGGCCGCGCCGGATCGGAAAGGCCTGCGCGAGAACGCCGGATCGCGTCGGATACCGCACGCACGGCCTCGACCTGACCAACCACGCGCTCACCGAGACGGGTTTCCATATCGAGCAGCTTTTCGCGCTCGGATTCGAGCATCTTGGACACCGGAATTCCGGTCCAGCGCGACACCACCGACGCAATCTCTTCCTCGCCGACCTTGTTGATCAACAGCTGCATATCCCGCATTTCGGCGCTGGCGGCTGCATCGAGCTGCTTTTCGAGTTCCGGGATGCGGCCGTACTGCAGCTCGGACATGCGCGCCAGGTCATTCGCGCGCTGCGCGGTTTCGAGATCGAGCCGCGCCCGCTCGAGCTCTTCCTTGACGTGTGCCGAACCCTGCAGCGCCGCCTTTTCCGCCTTGTAAACTTCCTCGAGATCGGAAAATTCGCGCTCGAGACTGGTAATCTCGTCCTCCAGCGCCTGGCGACGTTTCTTGCTCGCGGCATCGCTTTCCTTTTTCAGCGCTTCCTGCTCGATCTTGAGCTGGATCAGGCGACGCTCCAGACGGTCCATCTCTTCAGGCTTGGAATCGATCTGCATCCGAATCCGGCTGGCGGCTTCGTCGATCAGATCGATTGCCTTGTCCGGCAACTGGCGGTCCGCGATATAGCGGTATGACAGCGTGGCCGCGGCGACGATAGCCGGGTCGGTAATATCGACACCGTGATGTACTTCGTAACGTTCCTTGAGGCCGCGCAGAATCGCGATGGTGTCCTCGACCGAAGGTTCCTGCACCAGCACTTTCTGAAACCGGCGTTCGAGCGCGGCGTCTTTCTCGATGTACTGGCGGTACTCGTCGAGGGTGGTGGCGCCGATGCAGTGCAGCTCGCCGCGCGACAGCGCCGGCTTGAGCATGTTGCCCGCATCCATCGCACCTTCCGCCTTGCCGGCGCCGACCATGGTGTGCAATTCGTCGATAAACAGGATGATCTGCCCTTCCTGGCGCGCGAGGTCGTGCAACACGGCCTTGAGACGTTCCTCGAATTCACCGCGAAACTTGGCGCCTGCGATCAGCGCGCCCATGTCCAGCGACAGGACTCGCTTGTTCTTGAGCCCCTCGGGGACTTCGCCATTGACGATACGCTGGGCGAGACCCTCGACGATCGCGGTTTTGCCGACACCCGGTTCACCGATCAGCACCGGATTGTTTTTGGTGCGCCGCTGTAACACCTGGATGGCGCGGCGAATTTCCTCGTCGCGACCGATGACCGGATCGAGCTTGCCCTGTTCGGCACGTTCGGTCAGGTCGATGGTGTACTTGTCGAGCGCCATACGCTGATCCTCGGCGCTGGCACTGTCGACCGATTGCCCGCCGCGTATCGCGTCGACCGCGGCGGCTATCGCCTCCCTGTCAGCCCCGGCCGCCTTCAGCATGTCCCGCAAGGGGCCTTTGTCGTCCAGCACCGCGAGCACGAACAGCTCGCTCGAAATGAACTGGTCCTTGCGCTCCTGCGCCAGCTTGTCGGTCAGGTTCAGCAGTTTGCCGAGCGCATTCGAAATATGCAGGTCACCGCCGGCACCCTCGACGCGCGACAGCTTGTCGAGCGAATCGCCGAGCTGGGAGCGCAGCAGGTTGATATTGACGCCGGCACGAGAGAACAGCGGGCGTATCGAGCCGCCCTGCTGATCGAGCAGCGCGATCATCAGGTGCACCGGTTCGACGAACTGGTGGTCGCGACCGACGGCCAGCGACTGGGCGTCGGCGAGCGCTTCCTGGAATTTACTGGTAAGTCGATCCATGCGCATGGATTGAGCCCTCTAAACATTAGAAACTTTGGGGTTAAATAGGTGTACACCCCGTGTTTTCAAGCCTGCGGGAAGTCTCAGTGCCTGATCCAGATCAAGCCGGCCATGCGACCGGTGACACCGTCGCGCCGGTAGGAATAAAACAGCTCGCGATCGCGGTAGCTGCAGTAGGGTGCGCGTGTAACCGCGGCAACGCCGGCAGCCTCGAGAACGGTTTCGGCGATGCCGGCAAGGTCGCAAAGCCAGTGCCCGGGACGATGCGCGACGAAGAAATCCTCGCTCACGGGCATCGCCGCCACATAGGCCTCGCGCACCTCGTCGCCGACCTCGAAATGCGCACGCGAGATACCCGGCCCGATCCAGGCGAGCAACTCCGGTGTCTGACTGTTCATAGCGCCCAGGGCGGCAGTAATGACGCCGGCCAGCAGCCCGCGCCAGCCCGCGTGCGCTACCGCCACTTCGTCGCCGGCGCGGTTGCACAACAGGATCGGCAAACAATCCGCCACCAGCACCGCCGCAACCCTCCCCGGCGTGCGACAGACCGCCGCATCGCCGTCGCGCGCCACATCCCGATCGAGATCGACCACCTGAATACCGTGGGTTTGACGAATCCATTCCGGCTGTTGCGCAAGATCGAGAGCAGCCTGCAGGCGTTGCCGGTTTTGCAGCACCGCGCCGTCGTCATCGCCGACGTGTCGACCCAGGTTGAAGTCATCGTAGGGCGACGCGCTGACGCCGCCGCGTCGGGTGGTAAAACAGGCTCGCACCGAATCCGGCACATCCCAGGCGGGTTCGATCAGTTCAATCATATCGTTCCAGGGCATCCAGCAGCGAGCGCAGGTCCGCTGGCACAGGCGCCTCGAATTCCCGCGGTTCGCCATCGCGCGGATGCATGAAGCGCAGGCGCCGGGCGTGCAGCGCCTGGCGATCGAAACCGCGGATTAGCGCGGCCAGTTCCGGTGCGATTCCCGCAGCGAGTTGCGCGCGCCCACCGTAATCCGGATCGCCGAGCAATGGATGGTGGATGTGCGCCATGTGGACGCGAATCTGGTGGGTGCGCCCGGTTTCGAGCTGCAGTTCGACCAGCGTGAAATGTTCGAAGCGCTGCGCTACCTGGAAGTGGGTAATCGCGGATTTGCCGTCGGCGCGCACCGCCATCTTCTTGCGCTGGCGCGGATGCCGGCCGATACCGGTTTCGATCCTGCGCCCGGCGGTGATGACGCCGCGAGCCAGCGCGATGTATTCCCGCGACACCTCGCGACGCTGCAATTGATCGACCAGCGCCTGGTGCGCGGTCAGGTTGCGCGCGACCACCATGACGCCGGTTGTGTCCTTGTCCAGCCGGTGGACGATGCCGGCTCGCGGCAACTGTTCGAGCGCGGGATCGCAGGCCAGCAGGCCGTTGACCAGGGTACCGTCGCGATGGCCCGCGGCGGGATGTACCACCAGGCCGGCCGGCTTGTCGATAACGAACAGGTCGTTGTCCTGGTACAGCAATCCGAACTCCAGCTGCTGTGGCTTGTCCGACAGATGCGCCTGCCGCGGCACGTCGAGTTCCACCTGGTCGCCACGGTATACCTTTTGCCGCGGTTTGCAGGTTTGGCGGTTGAGGCTCACGAAACCCTGCTGAATCCATTGCTGGATTCGGCTGCGCGAGTAATCGGGCAGCAGCTGGTGCAGCGCGAGATCGAGCCGCTCACCGGCGTGTTCGGCTTCGATCTCGAAACGTTGCTGAATTAATTTCATGCGCTGGTTATACTGTTTGTCCCTGCGGTCGGCAAGTGATCCGGCCGTTAGCTGAATGTCCCGTCACTCGTTTATCCAGGATATGCGTTTATTCACTGTTTTGATTCTAACCCTGGGCCTGGTCGCCTGCGGTCCGGAGCGCGAAATCGATCCCACTGCCGACTGGACGGTGGACGAATTCTACGCGCGCGCCCGGGCCGAACTGAGCGCGGGTAATTACATCACCGCAATCGATTATTACGAAACGCTGGAATCACGCTTTCCGTTCGGCAACTACGCCACCCAGGCCCAGATCGACATCGCCTACGCCTACTTCAAATTCGACGAACCCGATTCGGCCGTCACCGCGGTGGACCGTTTCATCAAACTCCACCCGCGCCACCCTTCGGTCGACTACGCCTACTATCTCAAGGGCCTGATCAATTTCGAACGCGGCGGCACCGTGCTGGATTTCCTGCGCGATCGCGACCTGGCGACCTTCGATCAGCAGCTGATGCTGACCGCGTACAATGATTTCCGCCTGCTGGTACAGCGCTTCCCCGACAGCAAGTATGCCGTCGATGCGAGCAAACGCATGATTTACCTGCGCGACCAGCTCGCGCGCTCGGATTACAACACCGCCGAGTATTATGCCTCGCGCGACGCCTGGGTCGCGGTGGTCGGCCGCACCAACTACATTCTCGCCAACTACCAGGGCGCGAGCGTAATTCGGCAAACGCTCGAACTGCAGTTGATGGCCTACGAAAAACTCGAGATGGAAGATCTCGCGCGCGACACGCGGCGCGTTCTGGACCTGAATTATCCGGATCCCTCCTGAGTTCCGCGCGACCGGCGCCGATCCGGAGCAGACAGTATTGCCGGTGGCGGCAGTACCTTGTTCCCCAAAAAGGTGCTCCGCGGCGCCCGCGTCCGGACGGAGATCCAGCGAGGCCAGCGCTGCCGTCAACCGTAGACCGGCCACCGGTTGGACGAAGTCCGGCGCACTGGTAATATCGAGCCCTGTTTGACCCTTGCCACCCGGAACATGGAATACCGTCAGCTAGGCACCAGCGATCTCGAGGTCAGTGAAATCTGCCTGGGCTCGATGACCTGGGGTACGCAAAACACCGCGGCCGAAGGCCACGCACAGATCGACCTCGCGCTCGAACGCGGGGTCAACTTCATCGATACTGCGGAGCTGTACCCTTCCTGCCCGATGACGGCCGCAACTACCGGCCGCACCGAGGAAATCATCGGCAGCTGGCTGGCCGCATCCGGGCGCCGCGATGACGTAATTCTCGCCACCAAGGTTGCGGGCGAAGGCAACACCGACGTACAGGACGGCATCCCGATCAGCCCGGACAAGATCCGGGTCAGCCTGGAGGGCAGCCTGCGCCGTCTGCAGACCGACTACGTGGATCTTTACCAGCTGCACTGGCCCAATCGCGGCTCGTATCATTTCCGCCAGAACTGGACCTTCGATGCGACGCGCCAGGACAGCCAGGCGATGCGCGATCACGTGCATGAAACCCTGTCATTTCTCGGCGACATGGTGGCCGAGGGCAAAATACGTTACCTCGGCCTGTCCAACGAAACCTGCTGGGGCACCCTGCAGTACCTGCAGGCAGCCGATGCCCGCGGCTATCCGCGCGTGGTGTCGATCCAGAACGAGTACAGCCTGATGTACCGCACCCACGACCTGGACCTCGCCGAATTATCGCATCACGAAAACGTCGGGCTGCTGCCCTACTCACCGCTGTGTTGCGGTATGCTGACCGGCAAGTACGCCGATGGCGCACGTCCGGCGGGATCGCGCATGACGATCAATCCGGACATGTACGGTCGCGCGGTCGATTCGGCCTGGCCCGCTATCGATGCCTATGTCGGGATCGCGCGCAAACACGGGCTGGACCCCGCACACATGGCGATCGCATTTTGCAACCAGCGTCCTTTCGTCAGCTCGAGTATCATCGGCGCGACCAGCCTCGAACAACTGAATCACAACCTCGATGCGGCCGGCCTCCGGCTCGGCGAAGAAATCCTAGCCGACATTCAGGCCGTATATCGTCAATATCCCATGCCTTACTGAAATATCATGAAACAAGCCCAAATAACCGCAGAAATGATGGTCCTGCCCGAAATCGACGCCGACCTCGAAATCCGTCGCAGGGTCGACTTCATCAAATACCAGCTCGAACTGAGCGGTGCCAGTTCGCTGGTGCTCGGCATCAGCGGCGGGGTCGATTCCTGCACCTGCGGTCGCCTCGCGCAACTCGCGGTCGAGGAACTCAACCGGAACGACCCGGGTTATCGCTTCATCGCCGTACGGCTGCCCTATGCCACCCAGGCCGACGAGGCCGACGCCCAGGCCGCGATCGACTTCATCCAGCCCAGTCATGCGGTAACGGTTAACGTGCAACCCGGCGCGGACGCCATTCATGCCACCACGCTGGATGCGTTGGAAGCGGCGGGGCTCGGCGGCCAGGACGAGGCGGAGCTCGATTTTGCCCGCGGCAACGTCAAGGCGCGGGTACGCATGGTGTCACAGTACGAAATCGCCGGGCTGCTCGGCGGACTCGTGCTCGGCACCGACCACTCGGCCGAAAACGTCACTGGTTTTTACACCAAGTACGGCGATGGCGCCTGCGACCTGATTCCGCTGTTCGGTCTCAACAAGCGCCAGGTACGGCAGATCGCGAAGCGTCTCGGCGCGCCGGAGAAAATCATCAACAAGGCGCCGACCGCCGACCTCGAAACCCTCGATCCGTCGAAGCCCGACGAGGAAGCGCTGGGTCTGTCCTACGACCAGATCGATGATTTCCTGGAAGGCCGCGACGTCGATCCGGCGGTTGCGGAACGCATAATCCACATTTACACCAGCACCGCGCACAAGCGCGAGGCCATCGCCACCGTCTACGACCAGTAGAGCGTCCGGCCGGGTCCGTATCAGGCGTCGAGAACCGCCTCGGCCTGCAGGTCGGCGTGGTAGGAGGAACGTACCATCGGCCCGCTGGCAACCTGGTCGAAACCGATCGACTCGGCATAGGCGCCGAGCTCGTCGAACTCTTCCGGGGTTACGAAACGTTCGACCGCGAGATGATCGAGGCTCGGTTGCAGGTACTGTCCCAGGGTCAGCATGTTGACCTCGTGCGCGCGCATGTCGCGCAGCACCTGTTTGACTTCGTCGATGTCTTCGCCGAGACCGAGCATCAGGCCCGACTTGGTCGGCACCGTCGGATGCATTTGCCGAAAGCGCTGCAGCAGGTCCAGCGACCACTGGTAGTCGGAGCCCGGGCGAATCTTTTTGTAAAGCGACGGCACCGATTCGAGGTTGTGATTGAACACGTCCGGCGGCGCCGCGGTCATGATCTCGAGCGCGACGTCCATGCGTCCGCGAAAATCGGGCGTCAGGATTTCGATCTTCGTGTCCGGATTGAGGCGGCGGGTTTCGCGAATGCAGTCGACGAAATGCTGCGCGCCGCCGTCGCGCAAATCGTCGCGATCGACCGAGGTAATAACGACATAGCGCAGGCCCATGTCCTGGATCGTGCGCGCCAGATGTGCCGGTTCGTCGACGTCGAGCGGATTGGGGCGACCGTGGCCGACGTCGCAGAACGGGCAGCGCCGGGTACAGATATCGCCCATGATCATGAAGGTTGCAGTGCCCTTGGAAAAACACTCGCCCAGGTTCGGGCAGGAGGCTTCTTCACAAACCGTGTAGAGGCTATTGGCGCGCAATTTCGCCTTGAGCTCGGTAACCCGGTTACCGCTCGGTGCACGCGCCCGGATCCATGGCGGTTTACGCGCTATCGTTTTCGACGGCACAACCTTGATCGGGATGCGCGCGACCTTGTCCGCGCCTTTGAGCTTAACGCCCTGAACTCCCTGTTTTTTTTTCAACGAGATTTCCAGTCAACAGTTGTGCCAGTCGATCGCCGCTGCGCGCGATATCCGTGTCGACACCCAGATCGGCCAGCTGGGTAACCGCGAGCCCACGATAACCGCAGGGATTGATGCGGGCGAAGGGTTCCAGATCCATGTCTATATTGAGGCTGAGGCCATGATAACAACATCCTTTTCGCACGCGCAAACCGAGCGCGGCGATCTTGGCACCGTCGACGTAAACGCCGGGTGCGCCGGCCCGCGTTTTGGCCTCGACTGCGTACTCGGCCAGCAGTTCGATAACCGACTTTTGGATCGCTCCGACCAACCCCTTGACTCCGAGGCCGAGCCGCGCCAGATCGAGCATGCAGTAAAGCACGAGCTGGCCCGGCCCGTGGTAAGTCACCTGGCCGCCCCGATCGATCTGCACCACCGGAATATCACCCGGCGCCAGCAGATGCTCCGCGCGGCCGTTCAATCCCTGGGTAAAAACCGGTGGGTGCTCGGTGAGCCAGAGTTCGTCGGGAGTGTCGGATTCTCGCGCGTCGGTGAAACGCCGCATCGCATCCCAGGTCGGCCGATAGTCCGTGCATCCCATCTGCCTGACCTGGAAACCGGAGCGAGACATCGCGCTCAGAGCGACATGACCACGTGTTCGCAGTCGTAGAGATCCCGGTAAATGTCTTCGAGTTGCTGCTGGGTATAGGCAGTAAAAGTCAGGGTCAGGGCCACGTACTTACCACCCTTGCTGCTACGCCGCTTGATCTCGATATGTTCGGCCTGTGGGATACGCGCCCGGACCAGGTCGACGACGATGGCCTCGAAGTCCTCACTTTGATTGCCGAATACCTTGAGCGGGAACCGGGCAGGATAATCGAGCAGCGCCAGCCCCGTGCGCTCGCTATCGGCTTCCGAATCCGACATTACTGGAACATCAGCTTGATGCTGTCCATCGCGCGCGCGAACAGGCTGCCCTTGTCGATCGGCTGCATCGCGACGATGTTCTCGCTGACGATGAGTTCGTCGTCCAGCCGGATATTGACCGTGCCGAGTTGCTGTCCTTGCGTCACCGGCGCCTCGATGCGGCTGTCGACCTCCATGGATGCATCGAGGTCGCCGTATCGCCCGCGCGGGATGGTAATGTGGACGTCTCGGTCGACCCCGAGATTGACCTGTTGCTGTGCACCGTACCAGATCCGCGTGGTCTGCAGTACATCCTGCGCGCGGTACAGCTTGTGCGTCTCGTAAAATCGGAAACC
>JAAUXY010012127.1_pt1 | contig 11426 bp, 11 predicted proteins | sample 7278121 | NCBI WGS metagenome assembly JAAUXY01 (sample SAMN14350117, study PRJNA611818) | marine sediment metagenome | isolation source: surface marine sediment (1.8m) | place: French Polynesia: Moorea | collected 2018-08
GCAGCAGGTCCGAATGTTTGCGATCGTCATCGATGAGCAGCACTTTGGTCATGGCCAGTCAATGATAACCCCCGGCAGAGCAAACGTCTCTCCCGAGTTTCCGCTGATACAAACAGAAACGTCTGGATACAGTAAACGGGTTAAGTCGCTTCGGCCCGTCGCTACGATCTCCCGGACTTTTAGTAAACCCTGCGGAGAACGAAATGAACAACCCCAAGAAACTGCTGTTGCTGGCCGGCGCGTCAGTGTTCCTGGCCGCCTGTGAAGGCGACGATGGCCTGAATGGCTCGAACGGCGCCGATGGCGCGGACGGCATTAACTCGCTGGTCGCGACCCGGGAAATCCCGAGAGGCGACGCAGTCTGCCTCGGCGGCGGTCTTGCGCTGGACAGCGGTCTCGACACAAACGGGAACAACGAGCTCGACGCCAGTGAGGTCACAGCAACCACGCTGCTCGAGTGCGAAGCAACGCCGCGGGTACGCGCACTGCACGCCTCTCCCGACGCACCGCCTGTCAACATCCTGGTCAATGGCGCAGCCGCGCTGACCGATGTCGACTTCGGCACGGGTTCGGGCTTCCTGCCTGGCGTCGAGGAAGTCAACGTGCAGGTTGAAGGCCTCATTCCGAGTGGCAACGCAGTCGTAATCGACGAAGACTACAGCCTCGACTACAACACCGACTATACGATCATCGCGATCGGCAACGTCGCCGGTATCGATGACCTCGTCATTGCCAATCCGTCTGACGCTCGCCTGGTGCCCGGAAACCTGTTCGCGCAGGTCGTGCACGCATCGCCTTCGGCTCCGCCGGTAGACGTGTACGTGACGACGAATGGCGCCGATCTGACGACGGTCGCGCCGATCAACTCCAGCCCGCTTGCATTCGGCGACTTTACGCCGCGACTCGAGGTACCCGAGGGCAACTACCAGGTCCGCGTAACCCTCGCTGGCACGGTCACCGAGGTGTATGACTCGGGTGAGATTGCGCTTGCTGCCGACGCTGACCTGCTGATCGCAGCGCTCGAAAACGTGGGTCTCGGTGATTCCGCGGTGCAGCTCGTCGCGCTCGACGGTACCGGCTCGGCCACGATCTTCGACACCAACACGCCGGCCGCTGCCGTTGCCGTGCACCTGTCGCCGGACGCTCCGGCGGTCGATATCCTGGCAGACATCGAGTCGACGCCGAACGACGAGGCGCTCGCTCTTGCCAGGAACATTGCGTTCACGGAATTCTGTGCCATCGACGGTATCCCGGCGCCTGAGACGTTCACGCTGAACGTCGTGGCGAATGCGGACAACAGCGTCGTGGCTCTCTCCATTCCCGGCTTCGCAACGGAAGTCGACGGCGCATCGACCGCTATTGTCAGCGGTTTCCTCGCTGCCGGCGACCCGGCCATTACGGCAATCCCGCTGGGCGTAGACCCGCGCAGCGTCGCAACCGAAGCACGCCTGCGCCTGACGCACGGTTCGCCAAGCACCGGCAACGTTGACATCTATCTGCTTGCTGCAGGCACCGACCTCGACGACATGAGCGTAATGCCGGCCTTCGCCGACGTGCCGTTCGGTGCCGACACGGGCCTGCTCTCTATCGCCCCGGAAACGTATGACGTGTACGTCACGCCCGCCGGCGACAAGAGCGTACGCGCAATCGAAGTACTCGGCTTGCCGCTGACGGGCGGCCTCGTCTGGGACGTGATTGCTCGTGACCCGGCGACGGATGGCAGCGAAGGCACATTGCCGCTGCCGCTGATCATCGACTACGACATGGTCGCGGATTGCACGACCTGAACCAGTTCTTCTGGTAGTCCCTCAGGACCGGTGGCACGACTCTCCCCCACCACTGCCACCGGTTCCTGATTGCAAAGCACCCGGAGCGACGGCTCCGGGTGCTTTCATTTTTGGAATTGCCCATAATTCGCAGCCATGAGCTTCATCGGGGAACTGAAACGCCGTAACGTGCTGCGCGTCGCCGCCGCGAACGCGCTGGTTTGCTGGATATTGATCGAATCCGGTTCGGTGCTCATGCCGACATTCGGTGTTCCCGAGTGGTTTTTCAAAGTCTACGTTCTGCTGATCGCGGCAGGCTACGTCGTATCGCTGGTCATCGCGTGGGTGTTCGAGATCACACCGGAGGGCGTCAAGCTGGAAAGCGACCTCGACAGGGCGAGCTACAAGCCTGCCGCGCACGGGAGGGGCAACATCCTGATCATCGCGTTGCTCGTCATCGCCCTCGGCATTTCGCTGACCTTCAACATCACAGGCTTGCGCGGCGGTAAACACAGCGTTTCGGACAATGCCGCTCCCGACTCGATCGCCGTACTGCCGTTCGCCAGCCTCAGCGCAGACCCGGACAACGAGTTTTTCACTGCGGGAATCCACGCAGACCTCTTGACTACTCTGGCCGAGGTGACTGACTTGCGCGTCATTTCCGGGACGTCGGTTGCCGAGTACCGGGAGACGACGAAGAACGCGCGTGAGATCGGCCGGGAGCTCGACGTCAAGACCATCGTGGAAGGCGCCGTGCGACGTGTCGGCGAACAGGTCAGGATTTCGGTGCAGCTCGTTGACATCACAAAGGACAGCCCGATCTGGTCGAACACCTATGATCGAAAGCTTTCGATCGAGAACGTGTTTGACGTGCAAACGGAAATCTCGACGCAGATTGCAGAATCGCTGCGCGACAAGCTGACGCCCGAGGAAGCACTTCGCATTGCGGACATCCCGACGGCCAATGTCGACGCTTACGCAAGCTACGTATCGGGCCGCAACAATCTCTACCAGCGGCATTTCGCGACCTTACTCAAGGCCAGGGGGCAATTCGAACAGGCTATTGCCCTCGATCCGGGCTACGCGGAAGCTTACGCCGGCCTTGCCGAGACCATCATGGTGCTTTACGTCAATCACAACGCGATTGCGCCCGGCGCCGCATTCGAACAAGCCGGCGAAGCCGTGGAGACTGCGCTGCGACTCGACGCCAATCTTGCCGAGGCGTACGCGGTGCGCGGCCTGATTGAAAGTCAGCGGTGGCAGGAAACGCCAAACGCTGGTGGCAACGTGAAAGCAGCAGCCGCATTCGAGAAAGCGATTTCGCTGAATCGAAACCTGCCCAGCACCTACATCTGGTACGGACTTCTGAAAGAAGCCGAGGACGATATTGAATCCGCGATTGGCTACATGCGCAAGGCGGTGCACGTCGACCCTCTCAACCGGATCCCCTGGGGCAACCTGCCGGGCCTTCAGGCATCGATCGGCAACCAGCAGCGCGCCGTCGATCTGTGGCTCGAAGCCATTGACAACTTCAGCGGCTGGCCGACACCCGTGGACAACCTCGCAGAACACCTGAGGAAGTCGGGGCGACTCGACGAAGCGCTTGCATGGGGCCTGCTGGCCATGTCGATGACGACCGATCCCATGGCGCCTGCTTCTACCGTAACGATCCGCAACGCGCTCGGCCAACGCGAGTATGTGCAGAAGTTTCTCGAGGAATTCCCGGGCGATCACCCGCTGTACCCGCTGGGCGTGGCCTTTCGCCACGTCATGCACAGGGACTACGAGGCAGCCATCGCGGCTCTGGAGTCGGCTCCCGGCAGCGACGACCTGCCCGGGCAGATGCGCAACGACCTGCTGGCGGCGGCATCATTGCATCTGGGCGAATTCAGCGATGCCGGCGACTACCTGCTCCGCGCGCACCCGACGCTGGGGAACACGGACGGAACGGGCGTAAGCCGGGACAACGTTGGATCAGCGGTCCTGCTTGCCTACGTTCGCAAGCTGGAGGGCGACGACGCAGAATCCGCCCGGCTGCTGGAAAAAGCCGAATCGGTCGTCGACCGTATGCCACGACTCGGGTTTGGCGGGCACGGCATCCGTGACGTTCAGATCCTCGCGATCCGCGGCCAAATCGATGCCGCAGCCGCACGCATGCAGGCCGCCGTCGAGGAGGGCTTCGTGAGCCTGTCGCCGTGGGACACCTGGAGCATCGACGACGATCCGATCATCGCTGCTCTCCGGCAACACCCTCGCTGGGCGGGTATGCGCGCCAGAATCGATGAGCGCATCGCCACGATGCGCGAGACCGTCGAGAGAGCCGACGCCAGTGACGGCTGGGAAGCGCTGCGCGAACGAGTAAAAAGCGACTGATCAGTCTGACAGTGCGGCGAGTTTTTTCTCGATCTTTTCGCGGAATCGCTCGCCGACCGGCGCCAGCAGGAGCCGCTCAAGTTCAATCGCTTCCGGACTCAAGTCATAGTAGAAGCGCACCAGGTCACTGATCGTCACCGTGCCCTGTTCGTTTTCGACGAACGTCACCGCGTCGCCCGCGCGCAACTCGCCCTCGTTGAGTACCCGGAAATAGATACCCGGTCGCTCCGCGCGCCGGAAGTCGAGCGCAAACGACGAGTCCTTCAAGCGCATCGACAACGTCGAGCACGGAATCCGTGGCGACGTCGCCTCGAGCACGACATCGCCGATCAGCAGACGATCGCCTACCTGCATATCGGTCGGCATGCCGCGGATCGTCAGGTTGTCGCCGAAAGTTCCGGGAGGCAGCGCCGTGCCGAGCTCTTCTGCCCACCACTCGTAGTCTTCGAGGCTGTACGCGTAGACGGCCTGGTCCACCCCGCCGTGATGCTCCTCGTTGCACACGGCATCGTTCAGCAGGCCCAGCGTGGTCACGCGCACGGCATGCACGCGCGGCGTTTTGCAGATACCCGTCCGCATCGACTTGCCGTTGTGACTGATCGTCTCCGCCTGACCGACATTGACGCTTTCGATTTGCATGTGGTGCACGCGCATTACCCCTGGAACGTGAACGGTTTGTCCGATGGCGTTGCGCTCACCTTGTGACGCACCCGCAATTTCTCCTGCTTCGCCGGCGGAAACTGCTCGACGATGACGCGCCGAACCTTGTTTTCGGCGACGAGCACCTGGTCATTCGCGATTTTCAACAATGCCTCGCCGTCTGACAAGGCATTGCGCGCTTCCTCGAGCCGCACCGGTCTGACCGACGCCAACCTGGCCTCGAGCCGCTCGCAGCGCCGGCGCGCGCGGTTCGCGCGGCGATGCGCCGACCTGGCGTCGCTTCGTTTGTGCTCGAGCTCACTAAGCGCCCGACGCAGCTGCGCTCCGGACGATCGACGTACGAGCGAAAAAATCGCCTGAATCACCAGCGCCCAGATAACGACGCTGGCGGCGACGAGCGCCCAGTTTTCGCGCACGAGCTCGAACATGCCGCGCAGGGTAACACATCGACAACGCAAAGTGCGTTACAAATTGGTGTAAAAATATGTACAATGTAACGCATGGCACGTACCAAGGTTTCAACGCTGAACCTGCGCATCGACCCGGCCGTCAAGACAGCCGTGCGGGAAGCCGCCGCGCGTGAGCACCGCAGCGTTGCCAATATGGTGGAGGTGTTGATTCGCCGGCATTGTGTCGATGCCGGTATCGCTATCGTCGATAAGGCCGATAAGGCCGACCAGGCCGAGAAAACCCCGGGGAACCAGCATGGATGAAAAAATGTTGAAGGCGATGGTCGCCGCAGGCGCCATCAAGAGCATCAACATCATTGCCAGCGGTGCACGCTTTCACGTCGAGGCGCGAACGCCGAACGGACCCGTTACCGCGGAGACCCGCAAGGGCAAGGTAAAAACCTGGGTCACGCTCGACGCGGCCGCAAAATGGGTGCGCGGTCTCGGCGTCGGCGGGGCGCACGTCAACCTGACGCACTGGCAGCCCGGCCAGCGCGAGCTGGCCGTCTAGAGGCTCAGGATTTCTCGCTCGGCCACTCGCTGCCGAACGGAAACGGCCTGTCGTCGGTGTTGTACGTCAGGTAGCGGATAACCTCGTACATGTACGCGGCGATGCCCTGCCCGACCTGCCGGAGCGACGCGTTGACCTCACCCGTGAACAGTACCCACAGGAAACCGAGTACGACCACGACGGTGCCAACCATGCTCGCGAGCGACAACAGGATGTAATAGAGAACGAAGAACAAGGCACGCATCCAGGTGGGCCTGGACTTCAGGTTTTCCTCCATTGGCCGCGTCTTCTGTTCCTCGTCGATCAGCACGTTGTCTGCAGTCGGGTTGTTTTCACTCATTTCATTGCTCCTTGACCGGGGCGTCGGCTTCGCACCGTTTGCATTGATATTGTTACAATCTTCGACCTTTTCAACCAACAAACACTCCCCGAGCCCTATGATTCATCGCCTAATCGCTGCGAGCCTGCTCGCCACGTGCCTCGCAGGCTGCGCCAAGTCCCCGGAAAACATCGAGAATCCCTTTGCGGAACAAGCCGCGGAGATTGCCCGATCCAGCATCATCGTGGACACGCACATCGACGTGCCGTACCGGCTCTCGATTCGACCCGAAGACGTCTCGCAGGCCACCGAGAAAGGCGATTTCGACTACCCGCGTGCGATCGCCGGCGGGCTCAACGTGCCCTTCATGTCGATTTACACGCCGGCGCGGCTCGAGTTGCGGGGCGAATCGAAAGTGTTGGCCGACAAGCTGATCGACGACATCGAGGCCATCGTGCAACGGTCGCCCGACAAGTTCGCTATTGCACTGTCGACCGCCGACGTGCGGGAGCACTTCGAGCGCGGCATCGTCTCGCTGCCACTCGGCATGGAGAACGGCTCACCGATCGAGGGCGACATTGCGAACGTCGAGTACTTCTACAATCGCGGCATCCGCTACCTGTCGCTCGCGCACGGCGAGTCGAACCACCTGAGCGACTCGTCGTACGATGACAATCGTCCCTGGAAGGGACTGAGCGATACCGGCAAGGCGGTGATCGCAGAAATGAACCGGCTGGGCATCATGGTCGATGTAAGCCACCTCTCGGACTCGGCGTTCTGGGATGCGCTGGAGGCCTCCCGGACGCCGGTCATCGCGTCACACTCTTCAGCGCGGCATTTCACCCCCGGCTGGGAGCGCAACATGAGCGACGCAATGATCGCTGCGCTCGTCGACAATGGCGGGGTCATCCAGATCAACTTTGGTTCGATGTTCCTGACGAACGAAGCGCTCGACTACTCCAGCGCGCGCTCACGATCCCGCAAGGGTTACAAGCTCGAGCATCCGGACGTGGAGGACGCCGAGTTGTGGTTCACGTACCCGGCAATCTATGCCGCAGAGCACGGCCCGTTTCCCTATGCGACGATCGACGATGTCCTCGACCATATCGATCACGTCGTAAGCGTCGCGGGGATCGACCACGTCGGCATCGGCTCGGACTACGACGGCGTCGGCGATTCCCTGCCCGCCGGACTCAAAGACGTATCGAGTTACCCGAACCTGATTGCGGGCCTGCTCGGTCGCGGTTACTCCGAAGACGACATTCGCAAGATTCTCGGCGAGAACCTGCTACGGGTCTGGGAAGCCGTAGAGAGACACGCGTCGACCTGAACGCCTTGCGACGGCCGAAAATCAGGGAGACACCTTAGATCCAGATCCACTGCTAACGCAAAAGCCCGCCGAATTGGGCATTTGCAGGTGGAAAAAAAGTAGGCCGTAACCCCATTTACATTGCCTACCGCGTGCACAAGACTGTGGACGCAGGATATATCAGTGCTGGACGCGAAATGGATGACGAAAGCCGAACAAGAAATCTCACGCGCTCTATCTGCGAGGAGGTTCTGGAGCAGTTCAGTAAATCTGACGACTCGCTCGCAGGACTGATCGAGGCAAATCATATCGAGGTTCGCGACTTTATGATTCTGTCGCTGATTTGTGACCAGGGCGAAATGGGCGTCGACCAACTAACCAGTGCGCTGGGACTGAGCTACGAAACGATACTTGGATGCATCGAGAATCTTCGCGCCGCCGGATTCGCCAAACTCGTCGATGGTTCCACGCCGATGTTCTATGCAGCCCGGTTCGAATCGACGGCTGCCGGGCGGCTGATTACGCGTCGAATCCTCGGGAAGGGCCAGGGCGAATAGACCGTAAATCAGGCCGTGCCGTGCTTCGTCTCGACCTCGATACCGACTTCCTTCAGGAAGCCGGTGGGCAGGATGCCGCCGGCGCAGACAATCACGCCATCGTTGGGCAGCTCGACGTGATTGCCACCCGCGTCTATGACCACAGATGTCGTGCCAATCTCGACGACATTCGAATTCATCAGAACTCGCATCTTGCCTTCCGTCTCGAGTCTCGCAACCTTGTCGCGATTCTTGGGCTTAGCGCGGCTGAAAGCAGCGGACCGATACGATAGCGTCACCGTCGTGCCCGGTTGATCGGCAATACTGTGCGCCGCCTCCAGGACACTGTCGCCGCCGCCAACGACCAGGACGTGCTGACCGGCGTATTGTTCCGCATCGATGAGTCGATAAACGACTTTCGACTGGCCCTCGCCGGGCACCCCGAGTTGGCGCGGCGTGCCCCTGCGTCCAATCGACAACAGGACGGCACGCGTTTTGTACTTCTCGCGCGTCGTCTCAACGACGAAACTCTGGCCGTCTCCATTTGGCGCAATGCCTGTAACGCGTTCGTTGTAGTTGATGTCCAGCTGTGTCGAGCGCTCAACACCTTGCCAAAACTCGATCAGTTTTTCCTTGCTGGTCTCCGTGAACTTCATCTTGCCGACGATCGGCAGCTCGGCGGGCTTCGTCATGACGAGCTTGCCGCGGGGAAAGTGAGCGACAGTCCCACCAAGAGAATCCTGTTCGATGGTCGCGAATTTCAGGCCAAGCTTCTTCGCGCCGAGCGAAGCCGCGATGCCTGCCGGTCCAGCTCCGACGATCACCAGGTCGTAACGTCCCGGTGTACCCATCCCGTCGAGTTTCTCTATGGATTCCATCGCTTGTCGGCCCTGCTCAACTGCGTTTCGAATCAACCCCATGCCGCCGAGTTCACCGGCTATGAAAATGCCGGGAACATTGGTCTCGAAATTCGGATTTACCCTGGGGATGTCGACTCCGCGTTTCGCCGTACCGAACACGAGCTCGATTGCGTCGGCAGGACAGGCCGACTTGCACGCACCATGTCCAATGCAGTTTGACGGACCAACCAGTCTCGCCTTGCCGCGAATCATGCCCAACACGGGATGCGCGTGCTGCTCCGGACACGCAGCGACACAGGAACGACAGCCTATACATTTGTTCGGATCGATCACGGGATGCAGTGACGGCGGTTCCGTCATGCTAAGCGCAATCGCCTCTTCCGCGGCTTGAATAGCGGCAGACTCACGGCGTCCGCGAATTCGCAGGTACCAGAAAAGGATGCCCACGACAGGAAGCACATACAAACTTAGAAGGAAAGGACTCAATGTCTTTTTTTACATTTTCCGGAGATGGTTGCCAGAAAGCGTAGCAGCCTATTTGCAAACGCATGTGAGGCGTTGCTCACAATTCGAGCCAATTACGGCACGTGTATTGTCTGACGTACGCCCAACGCGTTGATTGATTTCGAAACTCGGTATTCTGTCGCCATACAGCGACGTAGGGTAAAACCCGTACATCCGTATGGGGCAAACCCAGACGTTTTTCATAAGACAATAGCACCCGTTTTTTGGGGACTTCTTTCTATAGCAAAAAACGAAAAAGTGCGAGAGAGTAGACAGCGTATGTTTGCTGCCACCCCAGGATGTTTGCTAGGGAATCGAGCGTTGGCGGCACCGACAGGAGTGTTCGCTTGGGCAAAAGGCGAATGTTTCAACATCGCTGTCGGCAATGAGAGACAGTATGCCTGGTTTTGGAACCATTTCCTCATCCATGTCGTGTACTGGTAATAGGTAGTAGCGTCCGTCGTTCTTTTAGCGGTCGACGCATTACGATTGCTGGAAGATTACGATGACATTTGCCTTTGTTGCATGCGCCATTTCGATGGCTTTCGTCGCGACCGTTTTCGCAACCTCGCCATTGTTGGCCCGGAAAGCCGATTCGGAACGCGGTAACATTCAACTACCGCTTCTGATTGCAATAGTACTCCTGCTCGGGTCGATCCTTGTTTATGCGGCAATCAGTTCACCTGACTACGCTCCCACCGAGACCGGATACGCGACAGACCAGCTGTGGAAAAGTCCGGCAGTAGAACATGACGCCGGCAAAGCCGCCAGCTCGGTGTCCAGCCTGCTTGCCGGCCTCGAACAAAGGCTGGAACGACAGCCGAACGACGGCAAAGGCTGGCTATTGCTCGCCAAATCCTACGACCATCTCGGTCGTAGCGATGATGCCAAGGTTGCTTACGAGAAAGCGGCCGCGCTCGGAATTACCGATACCGAGTTTGCAGAAAGCGTGCAGAGCCCGGCACATCGGTCCAGCTCCGCACCGGGTATTCACGGCCAGGTCAGTGTCTCACCCGACGTGGCCGCTGACGTGCTCCCCGGCGACGTCGTATTCGTCATTGCGAGTCTTTCCGATGGCAACCCAATGCCTGTCGCGGTCGTTCGTCGGCCCGCGGCGGACCTGCCGTTCGAGTTCGTGCTGGACGATTCGACTTCCATGGTGAAGCAATCCGGCATGCCGAACGACGGCAACCTCGACATCAAGGTCAAGATTTCGCGAACCGGCGACGCGCTCAGTTCGATCGAGGGCATTGGCGCGACCGCCACCAACGTCAGCGTATCCAGCGATGCGGCTGTCGAACTGCTAATTTCAAGGACCGAATAGCGTGAACGAAACAGTGATGGACAGGCCGCTCGGCGGCGCACCTGCAACAAGCAAGGCAACAACAAGAATACAACGCCGTGGCAAGAGTTCGCTGCGCGTCTACCTGCTGCTGACTCTTGCAATCGTCGTCGGCTTCATGATCCGTGACTACGAGCTGATAACGCCGGAATACGGTGTCGGTTACTGGCTGGGCATCATTGGCGGCTCGTCGATGCTGCTGTTGCTGCTGTACCCACTCCGCAAACGCATCCGCGTGTTGCATCGGATCGGCGCAACCAGGCATTGGTTTCGCATGCACATGTGGCTCGGCCTTGTCGGCCCGTTGCTGATCTTGTATCACTGTAATTTCCAGCTCGGCTCTTTCAACAGCAAGGTCGCGTTGTATTGCATGTTGCTGGTTGCAGGCAGCGGCATTGTCGGAAGGCACTTCTATTCGGCTATCCACAAAGGGCTGTACGGCAAAAAAACGAGCTTGAGAGAGCTTCAGACCGAGCTGGCAAACTCCGTCGAGAAAAGCCAGGGCCTCGCGAACCTGATGCCGAAGCTGGTCGGTCGTCTCGAAGCGTTATCGGCCGAGTTGCAGGGCTGCGCCGTCGTCCAGTCGCTCGGCGTACGTCGCAGCCTGCGTTGGACGTTCACGCACGTATTCACCAGAATCTCGCTGCTGATCACCGCACGTCGGGAGTTGCGTGCAGCAGCGGTAATATCCGATGTCGTGGCTCGAGACCAGCAGCGCATCTACCGTACGACGGCCCGTTATATCGCCGATTACACCAGGCTGATGGGAAAGGTCGCACAGTTTTCTTTTTACGAGC
>JAAUXY010081002.1_pt1 | contig 11424 bp, 10 predicted proteins | sample 7278121 | NCBI WGS metagenome assembly JAAUXY01 (sample SAMN14350117, study PRJNA611818) | marine sediment metagenome | isolation source: surface marine sediment (1.8m) | place: French Polynesia: Moorea | collected 2018-08
CCACAGAGTTCTTTAATCGGCCGGTTGAAAGCATATACAACAAAGATCTGGTTTTTTGCGATCAGAACATGCCGATTCAAGCGGCTGCAGCGGTAATGAGCGAACACAACACAAGCTCCATTTTTGTGCGTGAGCCCAGAGGAAATTTTGTCGGTGTGGTGACCGACAATGATTTAAGAAAAAAAGTGACGGCCACCGGATATGATATTTTAAAGCCGGTTTCCGATATCATGTCGTCGCCTTTGAGCATGATTCCCCAAAAAGCCCTCCTGTTTGAGGCCTTGATGGAAATGATGCAAAAAAATATTAAGCACCTGGCGGTCACCAACAATGAGGATAAAGTCATCGGCGTCCTCACCAATCGGGATTTGTTGAGAGCCCAGGGGCAGTCGCCTCTGTTTATCATCCGCGAGATTATTCAGGCCAGGTTTATCAACCAGATTGTGCAGGTTCGCAAGCAGGTTCCGCGTTTGATTGAAACCCTGATCAATACCGGCTCCAAAGCACGCAATGTGACCAGCCTTTTAACGACGGTTTCAGATACGATCCTGCAAAAAATCATCAGATTCGCCCTGGACGAATTCGGCCCGCCCCCGGTCGATTTTGTGTTCATGATATTGGGCAGTGAAGGTCGAATGGAGCAGACCCTTAAAACGGATCAGGACAACGCTATCATATTTGAAGATGTGCCATCCGGTTCGCTTAAAAACGTGACCCAATATTTTCTAAAATTCAGCGAGCGGGTCTGCAACTGGTTGGATGAGGCCGGTTATGCCCTTTGCAAGGGTGGAATTATGGCCAAGAATGCCAACTGGTGTCAACCGCTGTCCACCTGGAAAAGTTATTTCAGGCGCTGGATTCATACGGCCGAGCCGGAAGCGTTGCTGCAGGCCAGTATTTTCTTTGATTTCAGAGCGGGATACGGTGAAGAGGAACTGATCACAGATCTGCGTCAATATCTGTTTAAAGAGCTGGCGGGCTGGCCGGGATTTTTTCGTCATATGGCGGAAAATGCGTTGTACTTTACGCCGCCAATCGGTTTTTTTCGTAACTTTGTGGTGGAATCCGAGGGCGAGCACCGGGATGCGTTTGACATCAAAGCCGCCATGCAGCCGATTGTCGATTATGCCAGAATCTATGCGCTCCACAACCAAGTTGACCAGACCAACACCCATGAGCGATTGAATCAACTGCTGGCCATCAAAAAGATCAGCCCGGAAGAGCACAATGAACTGGAGACGGCATACAGCTATCTGATGCAGCAGCGATTGGTGCGTCAGGTAAAAGCGATGGTAGAGGAAAACGTAGCGCCGAACAATTACATCAATCCCAAAAAACTCTCGCGCATCGAGCAAACCATGCTGAAGGAAATCTTCAAACGCGTCGAAAAATTCCAAGGCAAACTCAGTTTTGATTTTACCGGAATGACCTAGTCTTCAGGTTCAAAGGTTCAGGGTTCAGAGGTTCAAGGTGTCCGTGTTTAGGACTTCGCCCTTCGGGCTTCGACCCCACAGGCAGGTATCAGTAAACAGATGACAGCCGAGTCGAGAACAGAAATCAGAGGTCAGAAAGGGGAAGGTTTCTTTCCAGATTTTACCATCGGTCTTCGACACGGCTGAGCTCGTCGCAGGCTGTCATCTGACCTCCGTCCTCTGAATTCCGACGCCTGACACCTTTTATTTTTATTCGAGCGCTCTGGCAATTAGATGGACTTTGCGTTCGATGTCGGAAATCTCTTCTAGCAGACCATCCGGCGGCGTGTCTCCTGAAAATTTGTGCTGGGTTATTTTGTATTGCAAATTCAGGTATTGCTTATTGAGATCAATAAATGCTTTATTACGATCTCCAGATAGGGCTTCCGACGCCGTATGTTGAGCAGGGCTTTTGGGTGCTTTCTTTTTGCGACGGATACTCAGCGCGCCGATAACCCCCACAGCCAGCAGGACCAGGATCGTGCCTTTTGAAATGGAAATGAACGGATGGCGATCCGGTGGGGCCAATTGATTTTGACTGCCATGGCGCGGTGCCTCAGACATAGCGTGCATTTCATGAAATCCCAGAATCACAATTCCGATAATTAATGTGCAGATAACGGCAGCATATGCGAGATTCTTGATTTTCATTTTTCCACTCAGCCGTTGATGGGTTTGAAGGAAGGGGTATGCGGCTCATAATGACTAGGTGAATGTGTTATTGAGATTGGCATTCACACAAGATCAGCGCATCAATAAACGTTGCAAAATCTGCGCCTTTTTTTTTGCGATGGCGGACACTCATGCTGGTTGCCTTATTGATGCGGTGCGGCGGTGATATCGTCAATAGTTGAAGTGTAGTTTACGCTAGTAAAAGAGGAAGAAAATTATGATTTTGTGCAATGACATGTGCAGGAAATAATACGCATCGTATTGAAATAATTATAAATAATTCTATAATGAATCGTACGGTCTTCATCGCCTGGTTCCACATTTAACTGATTAAAGATGATTCATTTACTAGAGACGATCTTAATTCGTTTCCGGTGACCGAAGCTCGTCTTGATTGACGACCAAAGACAAGGCCTTATACTTTATACCTAGAATTGAAATCGTTTAAAAACATGATGATTGGTGCGATCTTTTGGTTCGACATGCAAATGTAAAGGTGATTCCAATGGAGATCAAGAAACGGGTTGCTATCCGATTTACACTTTTGACGGTCTCTCTTTTAGTGTTGCTCCTGATCGTCGGCTTTTCTGATTCGCATTCGCCATTTGAAATGCCAGGTGCATCGGCCGATACGGGATACGGTATTCAGGGACAGATGGCTCCGGAATTAAATCTATCCAACTGGATTGATGGCAACGGTAGTCAGATCGATCCCGTGCGGTTGAGCGACTATCGCGGCAAGGTCGTGTATCTGTATTTTTTTCAGGACTGGTGACCGGGCTGTCAAAGGGTTGGGTTTCCAACCCTCAAAAAACTCACGGAGGCATTTAAAAATAGCGATGATGTCGTGTTTGTGGGTGTTCAAACGGTATTTGAAGGTTTCAGCATCAATACAGAAGATAAGCTTCGCAAAAACCAGATAAAATATGAACTCAAGATACCCATGGCGCACGCAGCCGGAGATCAGCGGACACACAACATACCGGAGATCATGCGCAACTACCGCTCACGTGGCACCCCTTGGACCGTTATCATCGATCCCTCGGGAAAAGTGGTATTCAATAATTTTCACATTGATGTGAAACCGGCGGTTGCGCTGATAGATCAGTTACTTTCAAATCCTTGAAATAATAGTTTTGTAATTTCACCCACGGCTGCCGCGTCTGACAGTCTTGCCTGGCCAAAATCGTTGGAAACCCCATCGCAAGTTTACCCTTACTTTGCGTTTATCAGAGCAAGGGTCAGGGGTACCTTCCGGACTCAAGAAAAACCTTGATCTGTTTGAGGCTAAGTCCTTCTAACCCCATTTTTTTGAGATTGCGACCCTCTTGCCAGCAGTTTTTCCCCATGATGACACCTCCCAATGCGATCAAGGCATCCATCACAGGTGTCTCCACCCCCACGGCGTCTCCCATACTGGCCCAGGCGACAAGCCCGTACGGAATATCTTCGGTTACATAGCGGTGATCAAGAGAAGGCGGCCCTTTGACCGGCGTAAGACCGGCACTGCCGTTTAAGGATTCCCAGAGGGTACCCCGCGGTCCGTAGGCGGATTCCACCATCATGTCCACAGCGGTCGGCAGGTCAATTCCCAGGCGCTTTCCAATCTGCAATCGTTCCCGGTCCAGGCATTCGATTACGTGCACCACCGAAGGGGTCATGCCCTCTTCATACATGTAGAACTCGCCATGGGAACGCTCGATACGACCGGCGTTTAATAGGCAGCCGGCCGGGTGCAGCAGGGGGGTCAGGTGTCCCAGACCGGTTTCGATGACGGTTTTTTTCAAGGTAAAAGGATATAAACCCGCTATCTTCTCGAAAACCATTGAACCCTTGTTGCCGGGGATGGCCGCCAATGGGCAGACGGCACGAATATGAAACGTCCGGACCTTGCCCGGGGCGATCAGGCGGGTGGCAAAGGGCAGCCCGCCCACTTCGGCGGTGATAATCTCTTTGAGATTTCCGTTGGCCCGCAGCGTCTGTCTGAATTCAAGCGCGGCCAGGGTTCCGGGCATAATGATGACCATCTGATCTTTTGCCAGATGCGGCGCCAGGAGTCTGGCATAGGTGGAGATGGTAAAACCGGGCAAAATGATAAAGATAACCGCAACGTTCCGAATGGCCGCCGCAATGTCGGTGGTAACCAGATTAAGCGTTGCTTTGCCCCGACCGGCAACCCCGGTCATTTCAATTTCAGCGGTATCGAACACCTTTTGCATGGATGATGCAAATTGTTGCATCTCAAACATATTGACCGCCAGACCCTTAAGGGCCAGGTCGGCTGCCACAGTAAGGGCGCCGTTTCCGCCGCCCAAAACGGCAATCTTGATGGAATTCATAATGGTTTCCTTTATGCCTTGCCCTAACGGATGATCCGGTATCCGGTGCCGGCATGCCCGGCGGTTTTGGCCTCAGCTATAGGGCAGGTCGGTTTCGATCAACCGCAGCATCTGTCCCACCCCTTTGGCTTTCGCCCGTCGGTATATCTCGTTTGCCATGGCGACATCCTCGATGGCCAGGCCGTAATTAAAATCGATGATGCGTTCTTTTGCATGCTCCCGTCCCGGTTTTTGCCCGATGATGATTTGCCCAAGTTCGCTATGTTGTTCCGGCAGGGGGCCGTCAAACCCGCCGACCTTTTCATGCGCCAACTGCAGCTGCTGCCAGTCGTCGGTAATGAATTTATCGACTCTGTGCAGCGTACGATTCTCCCAGCCACGGTGATGTACCGGCAAAACCAATGCGCCCGGCGCAATCCAATTCTCCTTGAAAATCGGTTGATTGAGTCTGCCCGTGGCCGTCACGACGATGTCAGCGCCTTGAATGACATCTTGCGCCGATTGGCCAATCTCAAATGTCAACTGGAGTTCCCCGTCAAGGGCGGTAACAAAACTGTCGCAGGTCTGGGGATTAATATCGAATAGGCGCACGCGCTCCAGGAAGGGCATTACCGCGGCCAATGCCAGCAAGTTGTATCGGCCCTGAATACCGGCACCGATGATAGCCACGGTAGCGGAATTTTTGTTGGCCAGGTATCTGGCGGCCACGGCCGAAACAGCCCCGGTGCGCATGGCTGTAATCCAGCCGCAATCCATCACGGCGAGCGGTTGGCCGGTTTGGACATCATTTAGAATAAAAAGACCCATCACCGGTGGAATGCCAAGATTTGTGTTGCTGGAAAAACCACTGACCCATTTGAGGCCGGCGGCCTTTTGGCGCGGGAGATAACCCGGCATGGCATGAATATATGCATCCTGCTGCGGGTGTATTCCCGGCTTGGGTGGATTTTCAAAATGTCCGCGGCCGTGTTCGCTCAAGACATGTTCGACCAATGGAATCACCTCATCCATGGACATTTTAAGCCCGATAATGTCCGCCTGAGATATAAAAATCAGTTCTACCGGCTTCATTTTTCATTCCCCATAATTTTTGTCCAGGAGCTTTTGAATGTTTTCCGGCCGGGCAAGCCGTTCATAACGATGTTTTTTTTCCGCATGGGCCGTGACCAGTTGCGGCATGGTGCGATGCGCTTCCAGATCGCAAAGTTTCGTGGCGCCCCACAGGATCCAGTGCAATGAAATCAGCGGCTCGCGAATCTTAAGTTTTGCCTGCAGGCGGTCCAAATCGTTACCGCTCCTTTGAGCGTAAATTTGCAGGAATCGATCACGATCTGTTGAATGTATGATATTTTCGGTGCACCACAGCTGAGCCGGCTCTGACAGAAAGCAGCCGATATCATAGGTGTGGTCATCCACCCGCGGTTTTTCCCAATCGATCATCCGCAACCCCTGAGCGGTTTTGATAAAGTTGTCACAGGCCACATCGGTATGGTTTAAACAATCGGCCTCAAACAGATTCGGACGATCGTTTAATGCGCTTTGGGCTTGTTTTATTATTTTTTGGGCCAGGCTGATAATTTCGCGGTCGGCTGCTTTTTGGGCCTCATATCCTGCCAGATCTTTTTGGATCAGGGCAACTGTATCCCGCAAGGGATCTTTCCAGGTGATGCAGGGCAGATTTTCAGGCTTCAGGGAATGAAGTCTTGCCAGCAAATCGGCGACTTCGGTAACGTCCGATCCCAGCGACAAATGCGGACCCTCCAGATATTCCTCAATCAAGATATCGAAATCGAAATATTTCTTGCTGTCGTCAAAGTGCAGCGCCTTTGGTGAGATACGTTGGTTTTCAAGGAACTTTAAAATCGTAAATTCGACTTCGATCTGGTTGGCAAGCCCGCTTTGCTGTTCGATATTGATGCGAAAAATAAATTTCTTTTTATTCACCCTGACATGATAGTTCAGATTATACGCCCCCGGAGTCATGTCCAGGATTTCAATTGAATTAACGGACGCCAGGCCCATCACCTGCGGTGGTATCTGCTTCAGGTAAGGCACAATTTTTTTTTCAAAAGCCGACACTTTCATTGATGTGTTCTCTTTTTTTAGCAACCCTATAGAAAATATCTGTTGAAATCAATATGCGAAGGGGATCCGATCTCAATGGACCGTGAGGCACCATAAAGAAGAGGTTCATCTTCGAGGGTGGGGGTATTGAACGGCGCCGTTCTTTAGACCGAAAGATAAGGAACAGTCCGAGTTGCGACCTCCGGGCAGATCGGTATCGATTGGGTTTGCCATTTGCGGTTGGAAACGAATTAACTTAGACTTTTGATAGCCGCTTCAGCAGCGTTGAGCACACGGTCGACATCTTCCTTGGCGTGCGCAACGCAGGTAATGGCATGCAGACCGTTTGTGACCGGCACATAAACACCCAGTTCACGGAGTTTGTTGGCAAACGTTGCATAGGCGTCGGTGTCCACAAATTCGCAGTAGTCACGGTAGCTGTCGATCGACTCGCGTCCGGTGAAATAGACCTGGAACATGGGGCCGAAGCCCTGCACAATCGCCGGCGTGCCGGCGCGCCCAAATATTTCAGTCATGCCGGCAATGATTTGGTCGCCGATCTCGCTCAAGTGTTTAATTGCAGCACAATCGTTTTGGGTGATGACATCCAGGTTTGCATCCACCATTTCCATGGCCAACCTCAGGCCGTTGAAGGTGCCGTAATGCAGGACACGCCCCCAGGCGTATGCATCCATAATGTCGGCCCGCCCTGCGACCATGCCGATCGGCACGCCCGCGCCGAGTGCTTTGCCGAAAGTGGCGATGTCGGGCGTGACGCCATAGTATTCCTGGCACCCACCGGGTGCATATCGGATACCGGTCACAACCTCATCGAAAATCAGAATGATGTCGTTTTCAGTGGCAATCCTTCTGATGTCTTCCAGATAGCCGGGTTTTGGCAGTATACATCCTATATTGGCCACAATCGGCTCGGTAATGATGGCTGCAATCTGCCCCTTATATTGCTTGACCTTATCCTCCAAAATCTGAGCATCGTTCCAGGGGATCACGATGGTGTGATCTGAAGCATTGGGATTGAGCCCCGATGAGTCCTTGATATAGACGGGGTCTGTGGGCGTACCGAGGGCCTCGATTGGATGGGGGTGACAATTAACCAGGAAGTCATCATGCCAGCCGTGATACTGTCCCTCAAATTTAATAAATTTGGATTTACCGGTCAGTCCCCGGGCCAGACGGATAGCGGCCATGGTTGCTTCAGTGCCCGAGTTGGTGAAGCGGACTTTATCTGCGCAGGGTATCAACTGACACAGCCTCTCGGCAACCTCGACCTCCTTCTGCGATGCGGCGGCGTAATGGGTTCCGTAATCGGCCGCCCGGCTTAAAGCCCGGGCGATCTCCGGGTGGGCGTGTCCCAGAACCAAAACGCTGAAGCCCAGCATGAGATCGACGTATTCATTTCCGTCAACGTCATAAATACGCCCCCCTTTACCATGATCGATATATACCGGGTATGGTTTGTAGAAGTTTGCCCCCCTTGACGGGGAGTTAACCCCTTCTACCAGAACGTTTTCGGCCCGCGCATGCAGCACTTTTGATTTTGAAGTATTGCGCGTCAATATTAATTCTCCTGCTGTTGTTGGTGCCGACGATCGCTACCGGTGCCGGTCCCTTCAGCTGGACGCCAACGGGATCCGTTCCTTATATACAGTACAGCAAGATCAGTTGTTTTGTAAACCGCTTTCAAGCCGTTGCGGTGTACTTTGGTTGTCCGTGTCCGACGCGGCGGCCTTAATTAAACGATCTACACCTGACGTTTTGACGAATGGGGACCGCTGTGGTCGTGGCCTTTAAATGCTACGGTCACCGTTCGAAAATGAAATCAGTAGGATTGGAAGATCAGCGCCAATCCCTGAATGTCATAGCTGTCGAGCTGGCAAAAACATGGCGGACGCAAAGGGGTGCCTCACAACCGGAAACATTTGCAATAGGTGGGATTATGATACCAGATAAGCGTTCATATTCCAGCCGTTTTTGGGGGAGTTTTCTTTTTTTTGCAAATATAATCAAAAATTTTTTCACAATCCGACAATCTCGTACCTTCAACAATATAAACCACAGCGACATCATCGTTATCCGGGTAGACATTAAAAAAATCTATCTTATTTAGAAGGTCATCGGCCATGGTGTTAAAAGGATAGGGCAGCATATCTTTTTTTACAATCCGTGACTCTTTCCAGCCCTTTTTTGTTCTTACCGATCTGTGTACTCTGATTTTATGCCAATTTTTCTTAGTGTCTTGATACGGTGCAAATATCCATCCGTCAAAACCGTGTGACTTGTTTAAACTCCTAGCGCTATTCAATTTTTGGGGGTCACCGATGATTATTTTGTATAATCCTATTGAATGTTGGCTGCCGTTTTCTGCAATATGCCGAACGCCGTATTTTTCCAAATGGACATCAATTTGCTCTTTTTGCAGCTTATCAGTTGCTTCACCGGCAGCCATTTTGTCCTCATTGGCTGCAAGGGGCGAGCTGACGAATACAAAAATTACTAAACTTAAAAGAAATATTGTTTTCATTTTTAGACCTCTTTTTCGGCCCTTGAACGTGCTCAAGCCTGCGGTAAAAAAATTTAGCAACCGCCAAAGCATATATCGGCATAAATGCCGCTAAACTAAAGTTGCAGTCGGTTTTAGTGATTAATTTCAGGCTGTTATTTCGAGCGGCATTTAGAAGTAGTGCTTAAACCCTTTTACAATATTTTGACATTTAACCCATAGGTCTTACCGTCATATAAATTAGCCGATAATTTTCCTTTCAGTTCGGTTCGCAAATCACATCATGTTTACACCTGCGCTGAAAAAAAAGATGGGTGCTGTTTGTACCTGTGCGGTGGCGTGCATCACAGCATTAAGTTTAGCGATGCCTGCGGTGGCTGAACGGGCATCACTTGTTATCGATGCGGACAGTGGCGCCGTGCTGCACGCCAAGAATGCGCGGCTGCAAAGTTTTCCGGCTTCCCTGACAAAATTGATGACCGTTTACCTTATCTTGGAGGCCATGGCGTCAAAGCGGCTATCGCCGCAGGATCAACTGCGCGTTTCAGCCGCTGCCGCACGCATGCCCGCTGTCCGTCTGGGGCTGAGGCAAGGGCAGACCATCACCTTACATGAAGTGATATTGGCAATGATCGTCCGATCTGCCAATGATGCGGCTGTCGTCGCCGCCGAAGGGATGGCCGATGGTGAGCCGGCTTTTGCGAACCTGATGAACGCCAAGGCCAAAATGCTCGGTATGTCAGATACGGTTTTTTATAATGCCTCCGGTCTGCCGCATCCCGGTCAGATCACATCGGCACGCGATATGGCCATCTTGGCCCGGGCGCTGATGGCAGACTATCCCCAGTATCATTCTTTTTTTTCCACCCGTACATTTCATTATCACCGCAAGACCTTTAATGTGCGCCATAATTTTTCAAATAGCGCAGACGGCATTAAAGGGCTCAAAACGGGATTCACCTGTTATGCCGGATACAACCTGGTGGCATCGGTTGAAAAAAACGGACGACGCCTGATCGGCGTCATTCTGGGGGAGCGTAGTCTTCGCCAGCGCAACGCCCGCATGTCAAAAATACTCAAACAGTCCTTCGGACCTAATCGTACGGCAGCGAAGATATTAACGCTTCACGACCTTGCGATTGAAGACAGTCAGGGCCCGGGAATGGCGCCCATTAATAAAGCACTGGCCGATGTGTGCGCTGTCGGGCCAAAAAAGGCCGGCGGATTTGCGAGAGCCTCAGGTTGGGGTCTTGTTATCGGTGTCCGGAAGGAACAAAAAGAAGCCCTGGCGTTAGCGCGCCAGACCCTGCAACAATACCGCAAAACCCTCAAAACCGGTCGTCCGCTGGCGATACCTTTCCTGCAAGGCGTGCTTCTCAATCGTGCCTGTATCACAGATCTGAAACAGGAAAATGCCACAACAGCCTGCCGACAACTGCGCAACCAAAACGCCTACTGTATTGTGATCAATCCGAAGCTCGTGCGCACTTATGTGGAGAAGGGCCACGCGGCCCTGGAAAAAGCGCAGGTTGCTTTCAAATTTTCTCAAATGGGCAAGTCATCACCAACGCCATAGTTTAGCGAATTGGGCAATGGTTGGCATTGCGCTATCAAAGTGTTGGCGTCCATTCGGTGCTGCCGCGCGGCGTTCTGGTCGGAGAGTTGGCGGCATAGGTTTCGGCATTGGATTGCGTGTTATGGGTTTACGCGTTTCGGATCCAGTATTGCACCGCATTCGCGCGGTGCTGTTATCGCCGTTACGGGGAGGGGCGTTGTGTATTTTGAATGATCGGTGTTACGCGGCCTAGAATGCCACGCAAGCCCTCATGCTTAACTATGGCGCGGGCATCATCAATGGTCCGCCACTCGCGTTCACGAAAATAATCTTCCGGACAGTGGTCCAGCATTTGAGTGACGGCCATTAAAAAAACTTCCACCTCACACGTCCCTCCCCATTTATGGTATTGATAGCGGCCGACGCTGATCTCATGAAGTTTTCCCTGGATGCCGGCTTCCTCATATGCTTCCTGAATGGCCGCTTCAGTTGCCGACATGCCATCTTCAATTATTCCTTTGGGGATGGTCCATTTGCGGCTTCTGGTGGTAATCAGCAAAATCTCAATTTCGGCGTTTACAATTCTAAAGGGAATGACACCCGATTGGGGGTAATGGGTGGATTGATCGATCGCTTCCATGCTCATATCAACGTCCTAGCGCAATTATTTGAGAGGTCGAGGAGTTTTTAACGCAAATGCTTGTCATGACTGAATCGAAAATCGTGTCGAAAATTGATAGAATGTCGATCCTGCTGTTTTTGTCATTCCGGGCTTGACCCGGAATCCAGTGCTTTTTCAGC
>JAAUXY010045556.1_pt1 | contig 11423 bp, 8 predicted proteins | sample 7278121 | NCBI WGS metagenome assembly JAAUXY01 (sample SAMN14350117, study PRJNA611818) | marine sediment metagenome | isolation source: surface marine sediment (1.8m) | place: French Polynesia: Moorea | collected 2018-08
AGCGCTTTTAGAAATCGGCTTGCGGCATTGACAAAGCGGATATTGATGTTGAGATGCTGCTTAAGGGTCACTTTTAGTTTGTCGGCCTCGTTTTTTCGCAATAGACCATTATCAACAAAAATGCATGTCAACTGTTTGTGAATGCTCTGATGCAGAAGCATGCCTGTCACAGAGGAATCCACTCCGCCACTTAAGCCCAGGATGACTTTTTTGTCACCAACCGTTTGCCGAATATCCTGTATAGCCTCTCTGGCAAAGGATTTCATCGACCATGACCGTTTGCATCCGCAAACACCAAATAAGAAGTTTTGCAGCATTTTTTTGCCCAATGGGGTATGGGCCACTTCAGGATGAAACTGAACGCCGATCAAGTGCTTGCTGCGATGGGCTGCTGCAGCTACAGCCGTATTATCGGTGGATCCTATTATGGCAAAACCGTTGGGAAGGCGCTGAATGGAATCGCCATGACTCATCCAGCACTGCGTCCTTTTGGGAAGGCCTTTAAAGACACCGCTTTGACGCTGGATACGAAGTTCGGCAAAACCATATTCACGCCGCCCCGCTCGCTTAACTGTTCCACCCAAAGACGACATCATAAACTGCATGCCATAGCAGATACCCAGGACCGGTATACCCATCTTAAATACAGCCGGGTGTATTTTAGGACTGTTCTTTTCGTAAATACTTGAAGGACCACCCGATAAAATAATTCCCTCGGGATTTAAACGCCGGATGGCATCCACCTTGATCGTCGGCGGCTCGATCACGCAATAAACGTGATTTTCGCGCACGCGGCGGGCAATCAATTGATTGTATTGTGAACCAAAGTCAATAATGAGTATCATTTGATGTGTCAAATTCCTATAGCGTATTGATGTGTCATTAGAGATATTATCGGTACGTTCTGTCTCTAAAGATGCTGAACGGCACACGCCAGCAAGCTTCTCAGCACGCGTTTAGTGCTTTTGCTTACCCTATTAATGATATTCATTTTTATGCTGAAATAAATGATTCTGCGGCCATTGGTTTGCGAATTCAGGGTGAATATGTTAGAGACCGATACAAAAGTCAACCACTTAAAGTCTATGTTGAGCGTTTCAAATTACAAATATGGGCAACTCTATTTAAATCAAAGGAATACTATCGTTTATAATATTTGTCATTTGAAACCCCACGGGGGATTGCCGATTTTACCGCATCTACTGTGTTAGATGCCGTTTCGCATAGGTTACTATAACGAAACGACATCTGCCGTGTAGCTGCCTGCCCAGTGAAATGCTTGCCCGGTTGAATGCCGCTTTGCGGCCCCCATCAGGGGGATTCAACTGGGCGGGCCTATTTCACCGGGGCGGCAACCTCGACAATCGCTCAACATAGGCCCAAAACTAAGCGTTTCAAATTAAAATTACAGGCAACATTCTATATTTAACCCAATTGCCCGTGCAGCCATTAATTGTCCAGATATATGAAGTTCAAAATGCGGATGAAGCTGAGTATCTCATCGATTTGGGTGTGGATCATATCGGCAGTGTTGTTCTTTCGCAAGAGGACTGGCAGCAGCCAGCGTTAAAGGAAACGATCCGAACCGTTCGGTCATCGACGGCCAAAAGCAGCTTGATTCCACTGTATAACGACTGGGAAATCATACTGCAAACACTGGATTATTATCAACCGGATATTGTCCATTTTTGTGAAGCATTGGTGGGACATGAGCGCTTGTGGGATTTTTGCGATCGGTTGGTTCAGCTACAGACAGATATCAAAAACCGATTTCCAAACATTAAAGTGATGCGTTCGATTCCGATTGCGCAAGCTGGAGGTGCTGATGCAGTGCCGACCTTGGAATTTGCAAAAAGATTCGCACCTACCAGTGATTTTTTCTTGACCGATACTTTCATAGTGAAGGCATCCGGCAGTAATGATAACCATCAGCCGGTGCAGGGGTTTGTCGGTATTACCGGTAAAACATGCGATTGGCAAACAGCTCGAAAACTGGTTGAGATGTCGCATATTCCGGTTATTTTAGCCGGCGGTATTTCCCCGCAAAACGCGGCAGAGGGTATCCAACAGGTCAGACCGGCCGGCGTCGATAGCTGCACCCAAACCAATGCGCACGATAAAAACGGCCGACCCATCCGCTTTAAAAAAGATTTGTCAAAAGTTAAACAGCTGGTTGAACAGGTTCGCCAGACTGAAAAAGCACTATCACGCTGACACGATGATAATCCTTGATATGTAAATTTCTTTTGAGACATGATATATAAGCTATCTTAAAAATAGTAGATCACGCTCAAGGGCAAGGCGAAAACCGATTCAAAAGTGGAGCATACACGACAGTATTCGAGCATTTTGAATCGGTTTTTAACACAGCCATTGAGCGTTAGATGCATTTTTGAGATAGCTTATCGTAATGAAGGAGGAATTAAAACAATGCTCGAAAGCGGTGATCTAAGAAAAGGGTTGAAACTCGAATTGGACGGTGAACCTTATGTAATTGTCCAGTTTGAATTTGTCAAACCCGGTAAAGGACAAGCGCTTTATAAATGTAGATTAAAAAACATGCTGACCGGTGTTCAATTTGACAAAACCTTTCGATCTGGAGAAAAGTTCAACTCAGCAGATCTGGAAGAGGTCCAAATGGAATATTTGTATGCCGATGGGGATCGATTCTGTTTTATGAACACATCCAACTATGAACAGGAATTTGTCACCAATGAGCAAATTGGTGATGCTAAAAACTTCTTAAAAGAAAACACGGTTTGCAATGTCCTATTATTTAAAAGCCGACCCATTGAAGTAACCCTGCCGAATTTTATCGATTTAAAAGTGACTAAAACAGACCCTTGCGTAAAGGGCGATACCGCCTCCGGAGATTCCAAACCAGCGACCTTGGAAACCGGTCATATCCTAAACGTGCCGCCGTTTATCCAAGAAGGAGAGCTTATCCGAATTGATACACGGACCGGCCAATATGTTGAGCGCGTAAAAACCTAAACAGACTACAGCCATATGGATTCTGATAAAAATTAGCTACAGGCCGCATGATGACAGAATCCAAAATAGACAATTTTCTAAAATCGCTTTTAAATTCACAACGGCTGGCGTCTCAGATTGTATTTCACCACACGCTACCGGTCACAGCAGCCGCTTGGGCCCAACCGACTACCCCCTGGCCCAATGCAATTGAAACCCTGCTGCAATCTACCGGTATCAGAGCGCTTTACCGGCATCAGGCACAGGCCATTGATCTAATTCGCAACGGCTGCCATGTGATCGTCGCAACGCCGACCGCCAGCGGTAAAACGCTGGCTTATGATCTGCCGGTGCTCGAGCAATTTTTTATAGATCCGGATTCAACCGCGTTATATATCTTTCCTCTGAAGGCCCTGGCGCAGGATCAGTTGCAAACATTTAAAATGCAGGCCGCCCACCTGCAACCAGTGCCACCAACCGCAGCGATTTATGATGGTGACACAACAGCTTATCGTCGCAGACAAATTCGTCAGTCCCCGCCTAATTTAATCATTACCACGCCGGAGATGTTGCATCTGTCATTGATGGCCTTTCATCGCAAATGGGCCCCATTTTGGTCGCGCTTGCGCACAGTGGTTGTTGACGAGGTTCATTCTTATCGTGGCGTGATGGGCTCTCATCTGTCACAAATTTTTAGAAGATTTCTGCGCATCGCCAAACACTATGGCAGCAAACCGACGTTCGTTTTCAGCTCAGCCACGGTGGCCAATCCGGCACAACTGGCACAACAATTCACCGGTCTGAACGTCGCTGTCATCAGCCAAAACAGTGCCCCCCAGGGGCAAAGACACCTTTTATTTCTAAACCCAGCCTTAGGGCCAGCCCGCACGGCCATTCTTTTGCTGCAATCCGCCTTGCAGCATAACCTCAGAACTATCGTCTACACTCAATCTCGCAAATTAACCGAATTGATCGCCGTGTGGGCTGGTCACGAATCCGGTCCCTTTGTTGATCGCATCAGTGCCTATCGTGCCGGCCTTCTGCCACAAGAGCGCCGCGATATTGAAAGGCGACTGGCCAGCGGTGACCTCCTGGCGGTGATATCCACCAGTGCCCTGGAACTGGGAATTGATATAGGCGATTTGGATCTTTGCTTGCTGGTGGGATATCCGGGATCGGTTATCTCAACCTGGCAGCGCGGTGGGCGGGTAGGGCGTAGCGGTCAGGATTCCGCACTGATCCTGATTGCCGGGCAAGATGCACTCGATCAGTATTTTATGCGCAATCCGCAGGATTTTATCGACCGCAGACCGGAATCGGCTGTTGTCAATCCGTTGAACGCGCACATTATGGCTCCACATTTGATCTGCGCCGCAGCAGAATTGCCACTTATTGCAACCGACCCTATGCTTGACAGTGATATGGCAACGGAAATATTAGCCGACCTTGAAAATAAAGGCCAGCTATTCAGAAGCGCCGATGGACAAACTATTTATGCGGGTTCTAAAGCACCTCATCGGCACATCCATTTGCGGGGCGCCGGAATTCCCTATCAAATTATTGCCACCCAAACCGCCAATCCCATCGGCGAAATCGATGCGCATCGGGCCTTTAGGGAAACCCATCCTGGAGCCGTTTACCTTCATAAAGGCGACACCTTTGTGGTGACCGATTTGGACCTCAAGGCCCGCACGATCAGCGCCCGCCAAGAACAAGTGGATTATTATACCCGCGTTCGAGGCCATAAATTAACGGAGATATTAGAAATTGAAGACAAAACATATATATATGGAACAGATGCTTATTATGGAAAAATTAAAGTAACAGATCAGATAGTTGAATATGAGCGCTGGTGTGTCCGGACACATAGGCCACTTGACTGTATTGCTCTGAATCTTCCGCCACAGATCTTTGAAACCGAGGGGCTTTGGTTTCAGATTCCCGCCTCGAGCGCAGATGCGTGCGAATCCAAGGGCTTGGATCTGATGGGCGCTTTGCATGCTATCGAGCATGCAGCCATTGGTATCTTTCCGCTACTGGTTATGGTGGACCACAACGACATCGGAGGGTTGTCCACTAATTATCATCCCCAAATCGGCGGAGCGGCCATTTTTATTTATGATGGTATCCCCGGAGGCGCCGGTCTGACACGCGCAGCTTATGAACAAGCGCAGCGCCTGTTGGATAATACCCTGAAGGTCATCCAGGAGTGTGATTGTGAATCCGGTTGCCCGTCCTGTGTTCAATCACCGCAATGTGGTTCCGGTAATCGTCCCATGGATAAACATGGGGCCATTTTTATCCTGAAGCATCTGATCGCCAGCAGAACGCCTAAAGGTCGCACTCCCATAATGACTGATCTTGCGGCGCATAACCAACGCATCAGCCCCATCACCAATACGAAAGCACAGGAAAAAACGGTCCACACTTCCGGCAAGCTTTATTATGGGGTATTTGATCTGGAAACCCAACGCTCCGCGGCTGAAGTCGGCGGGTGGCATCATGCGGATCGAATGGGGATCAGTTGCGGTGTGATATATGATGCTCGCCAAAAAGCTTTTACTTCCTACTTGGAAAATCAGATTGAGCGCCTGATTGAACACCTGAAACGCTTTGATGTGATTGTGGGCTTTAACATAAAACGCTTTGATTATCGCGTGCTGCAAGGCTATTCGCGTTTTGATTTTAACTCTCTAATTACCCTTGATATCCTCGAAGATATCCACCACCATTTGGGCTTCAGGTTGTCTCTAGCACATCTAGCTGAAGAAACATTGAATTCTCATAAGACAGCGGATGGTCTCCAGGCCCTTAGGTGGTGGAAGCAGGGACGCATCCAAGACATTATTGACTACTGTACAATGGATGTGAAACTAACCCGGGATATTTTCCGCTACGGCCGTGATAAGGGCTACCTGATTTTCCGCAATAGAGATCATGTAAGGGTGCGGATACCGGTTGACTGGAGTACCAAGCGACTCCTTAATGAAATCACTTAGTTCTTAAAAACTATAATGTTGCTGTTTTTAATACTAGTGTTCAGGTTTCAGGTTTCAGGTGTCAGCAAAATGAAGTGTTTAGGTGTCGGGCCTTCGCCGCGCCAAAGCGGCTTCGTCCGCGCAGGCGGGTGTTAGGTGTCAGGCTTCTGCTAGACGTTTTGGGGCTATCGCAACTCAGTAGCAAAATCGATCACATGTTTTCGCTGTTTTCTGATTTCAGTCTTATGTTCCCTGACACCTGAACACTGACACCTGAAACCATTATTAGGGAAGATGACCGATTAGCTGCTCAAGATCTGTCAAAATCAGATCTGCTGTCAGATTATGACAGCGAGGATCATCCTTTCTTAAACGAAGGGAGCGGGCATCGCCGGCAAACAAAGCCGTTTGGAATCCCAATTGTTTGGCAGGGTAAATATCATTGAGCATATCATTGCCGACCACCAATGTTGAGGATGTGGCAATGCCTTTGGCATTGAGCGCAGCAACGGCTGTTTCAAAGAGCTTAGCAGATGGTTTGGCATATCCCATTTTATATGACAAAAAAATAAACTCTGAATCAAATCCCAGGCGGTCGGTGTCAGCGCCTAAAAACCAGTCAAACATAAGCGGTGTAAAAAACTGAGCATTGGAAACAAGCCCCATGGGACAGTTTTGCTGCTTGCAAGCGGCCAGCAATTCAGACAGATGGGGCATCGGAAATACCGGATTGACGATCAGCTCATATTCAACGGCAAAATCGCGGGCACGCTCGATATTATCCCATTTCAGTATTTGCAGCCAGATTTTGTCAATTTCGATTTCAGGCGTATCGATTCCATTATGGATACGTTGGCGGTGTTGTGCTTCGATGCTCTGGTGCAGTGTTTCGATTAGACGCCGGGGCGAGATGTCCACCTCAAATTTCGCTAACAAGTCTTTGAGTTTTGAGATTTGCGGCGAGGTTTGCCGGGCCAAACTGATATCTCCTGCAGCACTGATAAACAATGTGCCATATATATCAAATAAAATACAATCCAATTTCTGCTCAAGTCGACCGCCGGGCGACATGTCCGTGGGCAGCGGAGACAGCGGCGTCACATAGGTCTTGATCAGATCATTGCGGGTCATCACTGCCCCATTTCAATAGACTAAAATGATTCAAATCAAAAAACTCGGCTAGTAATTTTTTCTTATCGATACGTTGTTGTACGGTTGTTGCCACCACCTGCGCATACAACTTCAAGAGATTCTCTCGATATTGGGTTATATGATAGTTGCCCATAACCGCATCACGATTGAATTCGATGATATCCTTCTGAATGGTTGCCTTGCTAAAATTTGAGAGCAGCGGATTGACGGTCAACAATTTTAAAAGATGCGCCTTATTAGACAGTAGGTGCTGCAGGACCTGTTTTTGAAATTTTTCTCCGAGCAAGCCAAAATCAATCATGCCCCCCGCGGTGATCGCACTATACGCATCTTGGATTTGCGCCGAGCCGATTTGTAGCCCAAATATCCGGGCGGCAACTCTAATTGTCTTGTCCCACTGGTGGTAAAACGCTTCTGAATCAAATTTCTCAATGGGCACCATCAACTGGGTGTACATGTGGCTAAGATCAACACCGCGGGATTCGAAGTCAATGCAAATATCGGGTAGTTTGCGACCCCATACAAATTTATCGAACAACCAAGGTTCCAGAAAAGAAAATCCAAAGCCTTCCGTTATACTGGTGGTCAATAATGAATGTGCCGATCTAACAAGAGTTTCAAATGGCTTGTTTAAGCCGCTATCAAATTCAACCTGCAGGCGATGATCGGCAGCAAACAATTTCCAACCTTTATAGCTGGCGATATCCGGCGTACTGTTGGGCGGCAGCGTAATCGAAAGCTTAATCTCATCTCTGAATAACAATGACCATAACATGGCTTCGCCGATATTTTTTCGACGGATCGCCCGGATCGGATAGACAACGAAAGGTTCTTCCACGACGGGCTTTGCCGGCATCTGCAGCAAGCTCACGCAATTGGAAAGCGTATGCAAACCCTGCGTTTTTAGACCGCTTTTCAATAATATATGATAGTCACGGGAATTGACAACGCAGTAATGACAATTCGCCGGATAGCTTTCTTTAAAGTAAAGGTGGGCACGGCCATCTTCGGCAAAATCGTGCACCTGCAATAGCAAATCAAGCCCTTTTTTTTGCAGGGCCTTGAGAATATCTAAAAATCTTGAATTTTTAGCCAGCAGCGGATTGTGGACATGAACAATATCACAGGGACTATCAAATTGGTCCCGAATTTTATCAACCACCGCCGTGGCAACATCTTCCGGATCAAATGCTTTGCGATAAACGCTGCTATACGCCAGTTCCGGTATGTAAATAATGTTTGCCGGAAAAGAGGCGGGTGGCCGCTCTCCGGTGATGACGCACATGTCACAATCGTTTTTGAGGGCTTCCAGTTGCTGTTTTAGACAGGTGGTAACTCCACCGGTTTTCAAATGGTAATGGATGAAGGCGATTTTCATAGAATTTTGATTTGCAAATGGATCCGTAGTGGCAATCGGATCAACTAAGTTAAAATTTGCTTAAAATTGGTATCCCGAATGAATTCGCTCGTCAAGCAAGGATTGGGTTAAGGGACTTTTTTCAATTATCAGCACACCTACAGATGGATAACAGCCTAATGAAAGGAAAAACATTGCATAACAGTTCAGGGCAGGATCATGGCGATGGGAAAGATGGTGGCACGGCTATCCGTTGATCGGCAATTCCAGGTAAACGTGTCTCACTGGACTTTTTTCTTTTTAGGCTTTTTGCCGATAAATTGTAATTTGAGCGGACCAACCTGGATGATGTCTAACTCTTTTAATTTGATCCGCTTGTCCGTTATTTTTTTGGAGTTGACTTTTGGTTTTGCAAATCCGCTCACATAGCTGAAATAATAACCGTCGCGGGTACGGCTAATGGTCGCAGCTGTTTTTCCAACCGTCCATTTTTTGACGACGAGATCGCTAGCGGCATCTTTACCGATTTTGGTGACCCTTTGCTTGAGGGCGAGGGTGCCTTCACCACCGGCAAGGTAGGTTACGTATCCTCGGAGAGGTTTCTTTTTGTTTTTATCGATGGGTACCTTTTGCGGCGGCGCCGCAGTTGCTGACGGTTGCTGATCTTTGGTTGTCGACTGGGGATCGGTTTGCTTCACCATGGAGCGATATTCATTGGTATCCATAACCATGGTTTGATCTAATTCACTCTGCTCTTTGTCTTCCGGACGCGTTTCGCTATCAAAATAGGCGAATGTCAGAGAGTGCTTGCCGATATAAATGACATCACCGTCTTGCAACCAATGCGAGCTGACGGGTTTTTGGTTGATAAATGAGCCATTTTTGCTTTTTAGATCGATATAAACAAAGCCATCGCCAGCCGAATCAATTTTGCCGTGGTGGCTAGATACGGCTAGGTTATCGATGACAAGATCGTTGTCCTTGCGACGACCGATTTTTAATGAACACCCCGGGGGTAAATGATAATCAGCTAAAACGTTGTTTTTAAATTTAAGCGTAATTTTCGGCATGGGTCAGCTGGTTTAATTTAAGATTTAGCAGGCGAATAAGTGTTATAAAATTTTAAGACTGTTTTTTTCAACCACCCCATAATATCGCGGGTATTTTTTGCTTCAGATTTTATCTTAAGCACAATTGCGGTAATATTATCATCACCACCCCGCGCATTTGCCAGATCGACCAATTTTTGGCAGGCCTGATCTGATTGCTGATCATCGACCAATTCAAGAATTTCCTCAGGCGTTGCTTTGTCGGTTAAGCCATCGGAACTGATCACCAAAATATCGTTTCTCAAAAAAGGGATTTCGTTTATATCGGCCTTAACAGACTTGTCAACGCCCATAGCGCGTGTAAGCACATGTTTAAAATCACGCCAGAGCAGTTCAGCGTTATCTGGATCCAACTCGGCTTGCTCGGCAACAAGTGTGTGAGGCACGGACAGCAGCTTTATTTGACCTTCACGGATCAAATACACCAGGCTATCGCCGACGTTGGCGACAATAAACGTCCTGTCGGTGAAATAAACGGCTGAAACCGTCGACCCCATTCCCTTGTAAAGGTCATTTTTCAATGCCGTCTGGTGGACGACACGATTAGACAACTGTATACCGGCAAGTAATCTGCGGGCGTCTTTGGAAAGATTTCCATCGGCGTTGAGCGATACTTGCAATGGATCTGAGGCTGGATTCTGATTCAGGTAGTCACGGATGGTTTCGACAACCAGCCTGCTGGCCACTTCACCGGCATTATGGCCGCCCATGCCGTCAGCCACGACATAAAGCCCCATAGCATCATCGTAGAATAAAGAATCTTCATTCTGTTCTCTTCTTCTACCGATGTCCGTAATACCCGAAGATTCTATATTAACCATATATGAGTATTTTAGAATTTAGTTGACTTTTTCTGAATGAAATGAGTACGGGGCTCTTCATTAGTAATGATGGTTTCAAAAACGGAAACGAATCCGTGCTCATCATTGTAACAATCGTCATTTTCGGATAGACACCAAGTAACTAGCTATTATCATTATTTATATTATAAAAATGACTTTTGGTCAAGTATTTGGAATTTTCTGTTTAATAATCAGTGGGTTGGCGGGATAGCCCCAAAAGCCCAAATCGTAAAAATGACCCAAAGACTGGTTGGTTGGCTTTTGACATCACGATGATATATGGTCATTATAATTGAACTGGAAAGACAGCAGCCTTGCTATGCCTATCATAAAGATATAAAACACTGCCGAATCCATCAACATGGAGCAAAAAATGGTTACCATCAGTCTTTTAAAAAATACCATCCAGGAATATGCCTGGGGATCGACACATGCAATACCGGATTTGTTGGGACAAAAAAATCCAGCAAATCAACCCCTGGCAGAACTCTGGATGGGTGCTCACCCCAAAGCCCCGTCCTTGGCATATCACACTGGTCAGTGGATATCATTGCAACAACTCATCGCCCAAGATCCCGAAAATGTTTTAGGAAAAAAAGTAGCTAAACAGTTTAATAATCGCCTACCGTTTCTGTTAAAAGTACTGGCAGCCTCAAAGCCACTTTCCATCCAAGCCCATCCCAATAAACGACAAGCACAAAGCGGTTTCCAACGCGAGAATGCACAACAAATCCCGCTGGACGCCGCCAACCGTAACTATCGTGACGACAATCACAAACCTGAATGCATCTGCGCTTTAACCCGATTTTGGGCTTTGAGCCGTTTCCGAAAGATCTCTCAAACCCTGACTTACCTGGAGCAGCTAAATCTAAGACAACTCCACGGTATGCTCACAGAATTCAAACAGCTGCCGACATCGAGCGGTTTGCAGCGATTTTACACATCATTAATGTCATTAAAACAGGATCAAAAAAAAAGAGTCGTTGACGAAGCCCTTGTAAACGCCCGGAAT
>JAAUXY010036433.1_pt1 | contig 11422 bp, 6 predicted proteins | sample 7278121 | NCBI WGS metagenome assembly JAAUXY01 (sample SAMN14350117, study PRJNA611818) | marine sediment metagenome | isolation source: surface marine sediment (1.8m) | place: French Polynesia: Moorea | collected 2018-08
CATCATTGTACTGGAGGTTTCAATATCCGCTTGGAAGTCATCTTAAGGTGCAAGAATGGAGTGACATTGATATTTTATTTTATCTCACACAAGGCAATAATGATCAAAAGATTCTGCGTGCTTATATAGAATCAGAGTCGTTTTGGAAATATATGATGTCAAGAATGACCGATTTAGGGTTAAAAGCACCCAAGATAGGAATTATCAAGCATGGAAATAGCGATAGGATTTGGACAGAAAGGCTTGCGTACCAATGTAATAGATACTTATCTCAATCGATCGTCCGCTACGCCGATTTAGAGTGGAACTACTATCAAGTACGGTTGTGGTTGCAAGAAAAAAGCAAAATGGTGGTTACCAATGATATCGGCACTGGAGTGGATTCTAGTTTAATCGGAAAAGCTACTCTGCAATTGCGGACAGACAGCTGGCTTTATAATCGCTTGCTTACGCATAGTAGGAAGTTTCTGTATAGTCCAGATATTTTGGAATTAAACGATACTTGCTTGAACAAAATAAAGAGAATGTTTAATGCGTTAAATAGTGGGGGTGAGTTAATAAGAAATTCGGAACACTCGTTAAAAAGAACTATTCTTAGAATATTGAATAAAGAACAACAAGGTGAAACAATTAAAAATTCATATTGCGACAATCAAGATTACGAACTATATTCGGTCTATCAAAATAAGAGGATTTTCGATACGGAAACGCAGAGTGCTAAGAACATGTCTTTTAGGCTAAAAGTAACGTTTCAACACAATAAAAACAAATTGCAGAAATTGTTTTATAGTCCAAAAACATTTATTGGCGATTCTTTCCTTGTCCGTAAGCTAAAACAAAGCGATATGCGGTTTCCGTGGCGATAAGGCAATCTTTTAAAACTGTGGGTGTTGCTATTTATAGGCTCTTTATTGCGGTATTAGAGCATTTTTTTTTCTTGCCCACTTTAGTAACGATTTATAAACGAGAACACTATCCCTATTTAGATTTGTATTGGAATTGGAAATCAGGACGATGGGAAGATGCCACAATAAACCGCGTTTTAGATTTGGTTAAGTATAATGCTTGTATAAAAAATTTTATGCTTGCGATTAACTTGATACGCGACGCAAGGGGAGAAAATAAACAATTAAACGAGATTCTTAAACCCCAGCGGTTTAGAGAAGAACCAGCTTTTGTTGCCCTAATAGGATCTTATTACTTGGCTAATGGGTATGAAAAAAATGCTGAAAGATGTTGCCGAATTTGCTGCGAAACTCAGCCAGATATTATGGATAAATACCTTGCCTTGTCTGTTTTTGCCGCAAAGAAAAGTTTAAAGCTACCCGGCGCAATAAAAACTACGTTAAAAAGTAGAATGAATATATTAGAAAAAGCGAAAGGTTTTACTCACATCTACCAAGATTTTATTGGGAATAGAACTGTTGCCATCGTAGGCAATGCGGCAGTAGAGGTCGGCGGTGACAAGGGAAGGGAAATTGATGCGCACGATTTGGTCGTAAGGTTTAATAACTTCTCTTTGGAAGAGAGGTTCAGACGAGATTATGGAAGTAAAACACATCTCTGGGTGCGTTCCCCATCTATTAAAGAGGTTAAATACAGGAGGATACATGGCCTGGAATGCGTTCTGATCTCGGGCTATCCAGTAGTACACAAGCCAACAATGATGTGGCGATGGTTAGATCAACTGGTTGCTGATCAGTTGTGCTTTGCGTTTTTTTCCCAGGATACATATCACGAACTATGCAAACGGTTAAGTGCGCCGCCGAGCGCTGGGATGCAGTTTATTTACTCGTTGTTTAAAATGCGAAACGATATGCAAAGAGTGTCTGTGTACGGTTTTGATTTTAATCAGAGTGTATCTTATCAGTATTATTCGCGAGCTAAGGCAAGTAACCGCCATAATTGGTCATTGGAATACAAATTATTTAGAGAGATAGCTGAAGTAGCCGTGGGTTAGAAGTCATATAGCTACAGAAATTATCCTCATCATTATGAGCGCTGACACCTGTCCATAGACTTGCTGTTAGGGCTAGTATGGCGCAGTTTACCATGGGCAGTCTAGATAAATTTGGGATTTACTTTAACATTCCTAAGGAATGCGGACGAAATAAGTTGACCACCTGGCGCCCCGTGATCGTTCGTATTCAAGGCGCGACAACAGGCGCATAGCTGGGCTATGTAACTGTTGTCGCAACGCCGAAGAGGGGTGATAAGGCAAGCCAGATGGGGAAGTTATTTCGGTAGCATTCCTAAGTTCTAACTGGATCCTGCTCTCAAAACACGCGAGATTAGCTCCATAGTTCCGCAAGATGAATCACTATTTTTCAAACGGCGCGATGGAGACAATGGTGTCCATTGCGGAAAATGCCTAACGACCTCCAATTGACAGCGGCGAGCGCATATGCCTCGAGCGTATGTTGTTTTGGGATCAACGAGCCAGGCAAATTGAACGCCGTGATGCGCATACAATGGCATTTTATCCTCAACGTCGGTGCTTTTCGTGGACGGCGAAAAATTTTCGCAAATCCAATCCGACATACCTAGATCCTGTGTCTTTCTGGTGGCGATGGCATATGTCCCTTACATCGGCCCTGTGATATCTGGAACAATGCCCTCTGTATCCAGAGTAAGGTGGATCTTGGGTTCGTCAATGAACCACCAGCCGCCCGATGCGCCACCCCCGCGACCCATTGGGCCCCTCGATGTCGACGTCTAACCGTGAGCTCGCTTGGATATGGTGCCAGTCGGGAGAGGTTGCGTGCGAAACCGACCGTTGATAATCTTGCCGGTCAGTCCTTCTGGCAGGGACATTAACTGTTCGTAAAGGCGATGAGTTGCGTTTACCGAGATCAAAGAGTCTCAACATCGAGCGAATCGCTGTAAGTTTCAATGCCGAATTGTTTAGCTACCTTTTGGGCTCGGACGTCGATCATTGGGGAAATCACGATTAACCGCTGCGCTTTGCGGTCGTGTCGCTGCTCGTAAAATCGTGCCTTGCGCTCAAAAATATACATCCCTGCCTTGTCAATAGAGGATTTTAGTTCGCAAATCAACAGCAACCCGTTCTTAATGATGACATCCAGCTCCACCTGTTCCGGCCGCCCAAACACGACTCCATCATCGTCGTATTCGTTGATGTTCAGTACCTGAACATCGAAGTTCTTCTCCAATATTCCGGCCAGTTCGTTGCGAAAGGCCGCCTCGCTTTGTATCCCCCAACGCACCTATGCTCCGTTCAACTATCTGGGCTTGAGCCATGATTTCTTCGTGGACACGTTGAAACTCCTCTTGTATTTGCGCTTGTCGCGTGTACTACTTGCGATTTTGTTCGTCCCACCTGTGACTTTGTTCTTCCCATTTGCAGTTCTGCTCTTGTCTTGATTCGTCCCACTTACGGTTTTGCTCTTCCCACTTACGCGTCTGCGCTTGCCGGTCGCGGCGCAATTCCGCCAGCATCTCGCAGAACCGGTCCTGTGTCTCCGTCCGACCAGCAAATTCCTGGCGCGTCAGTTCCAGAACATACGCGCGCAAAGCCGGATTTTCTCGCAATAGAGCCGGCAGCTCCCGCTTGATTGTCTCCTTCAGTGATTCCGTGCTCATGGTTTCTGCTACATTTCGTTTTGTAAGATTATACCCTCCACCACGCAGCAGGTCACCTCTTGAGCCAGCTCGATCGGCTTTGAAACTATGCTTATCGGTAAATCTGTAGTTATTGGTAGCGCACCAACCTACAATGCAAAGCAGAAAGTACTCTCGTGATGGGCAAGTATATTAGCAATATCATTATAAAGCAGATGGGGACATATTGCGGGAGATGCATAACATTGAAAGGCTGAACCGAGCTGTAACTTTTTCAAGAACCATCGCCAAACTGCCTTATATACAGGAATTCCTGGATCTGGATGGAGTGACACTGCGTTATAGGTGGTGGCAAAAAGAGCGTCCTGATGTGGTTTTAGGCTGGGGATGTAAGCCTAATACGATTAAAGCGCGCGAATACGCCCGAAGACATAACCTTCCGTACTATGCACTCGAGGACGGCTTTCTTCGTTCCATCGGGCTTGGCAAGCAGGGTTATCCTGGTATTTCGCTGGTGGTTGATCCTGAGGGAATGTACTACGATGCCCGCACTCCATCTGCCATTGAAAACCTCTTGAATGGAGATGATGCTACGTTCACTCCCGAGGTAATGGATGTGGCCGAGCAGGCCATGCAGTTAATCGTGCGCCATCATCTAACAAAATATAACGGTGCGCCTGATGCGCCTGAATTGCTGTTTAATTCCAGCAAGCGCAACGTTTTGATCGTAGATCAGGTGGCTGGGGATCTATCACTCACCTATGGTCTTCTTACCGGTTTTGATCTGGCCCAGGTTATTGCTGAGGCCAAGGAAGAAAATTCTGAGGCGCAGATCTATGTTAAATTGCACCCGGAGACGATCGCCGGATTACGCGCAGGGTGTATTAATCCAGTCGAAACTGATTCCTCTGTCCGCTTTATCACCGGTGACCTGAATCCTCTCTCTGTTCTGAAGCATATGGACAAGGTCTATGTGGCCACCTCGCTGATGGGCTTCGAGGCACTGATACTGGGTAAGTCGGTAGTGTGCTTTGGCGTGCCCTTTTATGCGGGATGGGGTCTAACTGACGACCGTGTGCATTGTGAACGTCGACGGCGCCAACGCACTGTTTTGGAGGTTTTTGCCGCAGCATACATAATGTACAGCCGTTATGTCAATCCGCTTACGGGAAGGCGTTGCGATATTCTCGAAGCGCTGCAATTTCTCATCAGAGAGCTTCATTATGATCGATTGAATCGAGGCGATCTATTCTGCTTCGGTATTCGTCACTGGAAACGCTGCAACGTGTTGCCCTATCTCAAGTCTAGCCGCAATCGTGTAGTGTTCGTTAAGACTGCAGCCAAGGCAAAACGCTCAGGGATAAAGGCGGGCGCACAGATTATCATATGGGGAACTCGGGAACCTCCGGGGCTGGATGAGCTGGTACGACTAACGGGCAAGCTTCCCTGGTGGATGGAAGATGGTTTCTTACGCTCCGTAGGGCTGGGTTCAGATCTAGTCCAGCCTTCCTCTATAGTACTCGACACTCTAGGGATCTACTTCGATCCGAACCGGCCAAGTGAATTGGAGCATTTGTTAAGTACGACGGCATTTTCTCCCGAGTTGTTGCGGCGAGCCGCATATGTGCGAGCGAAGATCGTACAAGCTCGGCTGAGCAAATATAACACGGAACCGCATCGTGCGCTTGACACGCATGCCGTAGCAGGTAGAAAGCTGATTCTGGTGCCGGGCCAGGTTGAAAAAGATGCTTCGATTGAGTTGGGTTGTAGTGAGATACGCACCAATGTTGCTCTGTTAGAGGCTGTGCGCATGAACAATCCGGAGGCCTATATCCTCTACAAGCCGCACCCGGACGTGGTTAGCGGTAATCGCAAGGGTAAGGTGAGATCAGTTAAGGCTAAGGGACTGTGTGATCAGGTGGCAGAGTCGGTCAGTGTTGCAACCTGTCTGGAGGTCGTCGATGAGGTACACACCATGACCTCACTGGTAGGTTTCGAGGCGCTATTGCGCAGGTTGCCGGTTGTGGTCTACGGAAGACCGTTCTACGCCGGTTGGGGGCTGACGCGGGATCAGATTGGTATTTCTCGCCGCACGCGCTGCTTAACTCTCGATGAACTGGTTGCGGCGACCTTATTGCTCTATCCCCGCTATTTTGACTGGAAGGCTGGCTGCTGGACCGACTGTGAAGGGACGATCGATAGATTGGTGCTGGAGAGACGGGAGGCCGAAATGGCTTCAGGTTTCAAGCGTCTGCAATTGAGTTTTATAGAGCGACAATTTAAAAAACTGGGTCATTTGATCAAGGGAATCACCCATGTGGGGTAATGTACTGTTACTGCAGGGACCGGTGGGGCCGTTCTTCCGGCGTTTGGCCGCGGATCTAGAGCGTCAAGGCGTGCGAGTCTACAAGGTTAATTTCAATGGGGGTGATGCTTTTTTTTATCGCCGGCGCGGCACGTTCCATTTCACTGGCGAATTGCAAGAATGGCCCGATTATCTTGAACACCTGCTCGTAGATCTGGCTATCGACGAGATTTATCTTTTTGGGGACTGCCGGGCTTACCATATCGCAGCGCGTGACATCGCCAAACGCTCAGGGATAAAGGTCCACGTATTCGAAGAAGGTTATTTTCGGCCAAATTACATCACACTTGAACAAGAAGGGGTAAATGGTTTTTCCCGCTTGCCACTGGACCCTCAGGATTATAACGCTGCTCCGCAGCTTCCTTCGAGTGCCACGATTCGGGTCGGGCATACCTTTATTTGGGTGGCAGTCTATGCTCTGCTCTATTACATTGCAAGTCGGTTGTCAAAGCGCTATCCGCATTATGTTCACCATCGTCCTTTGAATATCCTCGGTGACGGGAGTAAGTGGATCGTATCGGGGGTACTTAAACTATGGTTTCATGTCACTGAGCGTGTTACGAGGCTACGGTTGGCTACGGAAATTGCGGAAAAGTATTTCGTCGTTCCATTGCAAGTTCACTGCGATATGCAGATTACCTATCACTCATCCTATGAGAGTGTTGAACAGTTCATCGTCCAGCTAATCACCTCTTTTGCCGCCAATGCTCCGCCGGGGGATTATCTGGTATTTAAACATCATCCGCTGGATCGCGGTTACCGAAATTATTCAAACCTCATCCGCCAGGTGTCCAAGGCCAGCGATGTCGAACAGCGCGTGCTCTACGTACACGATCTTTCATTACCTGCCCTATTCGAACATGCTCGGGGAACCGTGGTCATTAATTCTACAGCCGCGCTTTCGTCTATACACCATGGGATTCCCGTTAAAGTTATGGGTAAGGCAGTGTATGACCTGCCAGGGCTTACTAATCAGATGCCATTGGCGCATTTTTGGAAGCATCCCGAGGCTCCGGACAAGAGATTTTACCCGCGGTTTCGTGCCTATCTCATTGCCAATACGCAAATAAATGGTAGCTTCTACAAACGCCTACCAAACACGGGCAATGCTTTAGGGGTAGTATGGCCGGGAGGTGAGTGTGACGAGAGGCTGGAACACCCTTCGATGGAACCTAAAGGTCTGAACCATTCCGTGTAGGCTTAGGCTCGTCCTGCACTCGCGCGTCTAGCCTCTGGCCGCTTGTCGTCTTGCTGAATCTGCAAAATAACGTGGAACGAATAGCAGGGCTTGGGAAAAAATATCCCACCTGCTACGGCTGTCTCTGGGTTTGTCTGTCCCCATTGCGAGAATCTCCAATAATTACTGGTTTTTTACAATTCACTTCTAGATATCGGGTACTGCACGCCTTGTAGAATACCCTAGTAACTCCCTAGACAATGCAGAGAGTTTATTGAGAGGCTATTAGTATACTACACCGTCATGGTGGATGAGTTAGGGCGAGGAGAGCATGATACTTCGAACGGTGGTAAATTACGCTTTTTCGCTGGCCCTGAACATCGATGGCCGCGTTGCTCAGGCTCGCAATAGGAGCTTGCTATTGTTCGCCTTCGCGCCTTGCTCTCGATGCCCAGGGCTCACCCAAAATTTCCCAAATTACAACCATTCGAAGTATAGCAATAGTGAAATTTATCTTGACTTTAAACTATCGTGACTACTCAGCTATCTCTAGAATGCCATACCCACCTGAGTAGTTACATACTACCTACCTAAATTAAACCCAACGCGAAACTGCAGCCACAGAACCTGGGTTTTACGTTTGTCCTTCTTAGACGTTTCAATTTCTGGCACGTAGACTAAGTTTACGCCGAGCTTCTGGGTGCCGACTGTCAGTGAGGGTAACACCGCGGGAATGAGGCCCTCGTCCTCGCGATACACAATACCCAGGAAAAGCCCTCCATGAAAGTATCGAGCTAGAGATCCACGAAATCCACCCCCAGTGTACCAAGAAAGGTTCTTACCGCTGTCCCGTAAGATCCCGGCGGTTAAGAATCGTCCAAAGCGGCCATACTCAATGCCAAGGCCGGGATTGACCTCATTAAAATCCCCTTCTGCCGTGTGATGCTGCAACAACCCAAAGAAATAGCCGAGTGAGCAGCATTAGAAGGTGAAGTGTAAGACAAGCAGATTATGACGGTAACCAAAGTAAAGAGGGATTTGGGCAGGTCCATTGCGCATTCTTCCTCAGGATTGTCAGCTATCGGGGAAATAAGACCACTTGTCGGTCTATATTGCAATAGCCGGAGGCGAGGAGTGTGCGTAAGTTCACGCCCAGCAATAAACTGATTAATTACTATCTGCCATCTAGGAGGAGTTTGAAATTATACAGAAAAAGCAAGAAACGAATGTATTACAGCGGATTTCAGAATAACTGATGGTTGAAATTCGGTTTATCACTTAGACACCCAAGACATAGGGAGGTCAATTAATCTGAAATCTGCTGTAGAAAACGGAAGGGGGGAATCAGAAAAATCTGGTAAGCGTAATGTCTATTTCACTGAAAAGCGTCTACCGTATCAAGCCTTTAAAAGATGGCTGAGCAGGTACAGTATTGAGTCTATCGACTACGCTGCTGAGGCGTATTAGGAACTGTTTGATTACCCAATCAACTTTTATGGAGTACATAACAGTTACGCCCTTGGAACTTCGCTGCATAAACAGCCTTATCTGCAGCATTCACTATACTTTCGGCTTGATCGAAATCAATACCTTCTCCTTGTATCGCAATACCCATCGACACGGTAACAACAATTTCAGTTCCCGAACACACTTCATGCCTTGCGGCTCGGAAAGCATTCACTAAACGATCACACGTCAAACGGGCACCATTCAAGCCGGTGCCAGGGAGTACGATCACAAATTCTTCTCCACCGTAACGAGCCACGGTATCGCTATCTCGGGTGTTCGCGATAAGAAGACGAGCGGTTTCTTTCAAAATCTGATCGCCTGCTGCATGCCCAAAGGTATCATTAACTTTTTTGAAATGGTCCAAATCTATAAACACGATCGTAAGCGGCCAGCCATGTGCCTTAGCAGTTTCAAACTCTTTACGTATAACGCTGTCTAGATGGGTACGGTTATAAAGGCCAGTAAGATCATCACGTCGTGTCTTTTCCTGCAGTTCAAGAGTCTTTGCCTCAAGGGACATCGTTGTGCTATACAACTCTGCGGTTTCCTGCATGCCTTTTAAGTTGCGCAGCATTAGGTTTTCCTTAGCTTGCTCCAAAATGGACTCCATTAGGACTGCATCACCAAGGTCGATTTCGAACAATGCGGCGGTTTCTTTCATCTCATCGGCCACAGAGTCAAGAACTAAACCGAGCGCTTCAGATCCAAGGCCGAGCAGCTTATTCGCGAGTTCGGCGACATCGTAGGAGGTTCGTTCATGGTCACTGGACCATATGATATCAGCCATAGCACTAGAAACCGCTACGCACCGGACAAACGAATCGTGTTCTGAATTTTCTAAGTTTAGAGCTAGAGGATTGTGGCTACCTGCAATCGCATAGAAGAACCGCTCCGAAAGATTCCAATTTTGGATCAGCCAGGCCCCGACGGCGGCATGATCCGTGCCTAACGTTTTAAGTTCTATCGCCTGGATGTAACGGTGGTCAGTCTGCTTAGTTCCAATATTCTGGTACAGTTCAGGAATCGCTTTGTCGAGCGCAAGCATGCCAATATCCTGCAGTAATCCTGCTAGAAATAGATCCTCTTTTACCCCTAACTTAAGACTAATGCCAAGCAAACGCGAGCATATAGCGGTGGCTAATGAGCGTCGCCAAAATGACTTATAGTTCATTCCTGTTATACTGTTTGCGCGCAAGGTACTGACCAAAGAGAAAGTTAAAGCCAGAGTCAATGTCCCATTCAAACCAAACATTATGATGGCCTGGCGGAGATTATCGGTCTTGCGCTTTCGGGCATAAAGCGGTGAATTTGCCATCCTCAGAATCTTAGCCGTTAGGGCTGGGTCAAGGCTGACAACATCTGCTACTGAACTCATGTCCGTTGTTGGAGTCTCAGCCAGTTCGATAATTCGAGCTGCTATCCCGGGTGGACTCGGTAGATTGGAGCAGTGTTTGAGACGATCCAACAGCTTATCGTTGGCTAGGAATGCTTTTCGTGATTGATTATTCATATTTATTCACTGTTGTTCTATTCTGTGGACTGAATATCTAACAGGGGACCGATCATTTTGCTTTCCATTTCTTCAGGGGGAACAAGGCAAGGGATACATTTTTCAAGACCGACAGAGGCCAAGGATGGCCTCTGTCGAGCATACAGGGATGTATAATATTACAGCGTGTCTTGAAAAATGTATCCCTTGCCGCACAGGAGTCGCATGGAGACATAATGTAAAGTTAATCACACGTAATTTGATCGATCTATCTAACAACAGTGTTAATAGTGAGATTTGTTAAGATTGAATACCTTTACAGTGATGTTTCAACCTATGTTTAACAGTCTCTTTTTATACTGCATTATTAGGGCACCTGCCTGCTCTCGCTGGGTCTGAGTTCCTTCTTGCATGACTTCAGTCAAGATACTTTGTGCTCGATCAAGATCTCCCATATCGACGCATGCTTGCGCCAATTCAAGTTTGGTTTCCACCTTGTCAGTATGCTCATCGTCGATTCGGTCAGCGTCTAAACTCGCCTCTGCTCGTTGCAGAGCACCCATGAAAGTAGCGTGTGAATTCTCAATTTCTATCAGGTTTGATGTGCGCTGATCATCAATGTTTTCAGTAGTCTGGTCGACTTTTCGCAGTTCCTCTGGAGATGCATTAATCAAGTTTTGTGCATCAGTGGAATCTGCCCCGTATTTTTCTGAGTTAAGCTGGTCTTTTTGCATGTAGTAAATTTGTAATAGCTTCAGCTTTACGTCGTCGCGTGATGGATCTTTAGCTAGTGCTTGCTGTAGCAATGCCTCAGCCTGATGAGGATTTCCGTTATTCAGTTGGATATCGGCTGCTGATAATAGAATTGCCGTAGACTCTTCAGGTTTTGTCTCTATTTGATTCTCCAGCGCGGTAGGCATTCTAGTTCTATATACTTGCTTATTTGTGATTTGTCCGAAGTGTTCTTGTTCTAGAAGTTTGGTAGCAATGGTTCCTTGACGCCACATAATACCCACGATCACCACCATTACTGATACCCCCACTCCCAATCCAATTAAAATGAGGAGGTTGTTGTCAGTATCGGTTTGCTTAGATAAGGGTTCGGCATTCTGTTTTTGTTGAGTTTCTACTGAAGGTTCAGCGATAACGGGCTTGATTGCCGCGTCTTGTGTAGATGCCTGCTTAGCAAGTTCAGATTCTGGAGTTGAAGTACTAGCGGATGCTATGACCTGTTTTTCTGTCGTAAAACTCGCCTCACGCAAAGCTGACAACTCACTGCGTAAGGATTTAATTTCATTCC
>JAAUXY010202040.1_pt1 | contig 11421 bp, 10 predicted proteins | sample 7278121 | NCBI WGS metagenome assembly JAAUXY01 (sample SAMN14350117, study PRJNA611818) | marine sediment metagenome | isolation source: surface marine sediment (1.8m) | place: French Polynesia: Moorea | collected 2018-08
CTCATTTTCGGCGCGATAGTCCAGATACTCCTGGTGCGCGGCCGGAAAGCTCTCGGAACGAACCTCGGGAAATTTGACCCAGATGCGCGCCAGCTGCTCCGGCTCGGGGTAGGGCAAAGGGCTCAGCAGGACGTGGCGAACGACGCTGAAGATCGCGGTGGTCGCGCCGATGCCCAGCGCCAGGGTCAGCAGCACGACGACGGTGAAGCCGGGACGCTTGAGCAATGAGCGGCAGGTTTGGATCAGAGTCTGAAACATGGGGCGGCTCCCGGGGGAGTGGGATGGAAGATGAATGCGATCGGAATCAGAACCGCAGGATGAATGAGGTTTCGCGTTCTGGCACGGAGCGTAGGGTGAGCTCTCCGCGGTGTTTGCGCAGGATCTGGCGCGACAGGCAGAGGCCGATTCCGGAGCCGTCGCTGCGGGTGCTGAAGAAAGGAATGAAAACCTTTTCCTGGACCTCAGGAAGAATGCCGGGGCCGTTGTCGGTCACTCGAATGACCACGCGACCCCGGCGGTCGGTGCCGGCGCTCACCGTAATCCGACTGGATCGTTCGGGTTGACTAAGTCCTTCGAGCGCCTGAATGGCGTTGAGCAAGAGATTGAGCAATACTTGCTCGATCAGCCGTGGATCCGCCGTCAGCCGCAGCGTCTCGGGCTCGACCTCGGTCCGGAAATCGATCGAGCCTTCGCGCAAGCGGTCGGCGACGAGTTGCTCGGCGGAACCGATCAGCTCAGCGACCCGGAAGGTCGTCAGCTCGGGCTGCGGTACGTGGGTCAGGTCGCGGTAGGCGTCGAGAAACTCGAGCAGTCCCTGGCTTCGATGTTGGATGGTCCGCAGGGCCTCACGGACGTCTTCGCGGTGGCCCGCTGGCAGGCCTTCCGTCTCACCGCCGGCCGGCAGGAGCAGTTGCTCCACGGTGGTCGCCAGCGAGGCGATCGGGGTCAATGAGTTCTTGATTTCATGGGTGAAGACGCGGATCAGGTTCTGCCAGGCCTCCATTTCCTTCTCGTCGAGCTCGCCGGCGATGTCCTGGAGGCTCACCAGGGTGATCCGTCGCTCCCGAAGCCGTAGCTCGTTAGCCCTCAGGGAGAGTTGCAGGAGCTCGTTTTCGCGCCGGAGCTTGAGCAACTCCCGGCGTCCGGGCCTCAGCCCACGTAGACGTTCGGTCATGCTCGGGTCGGTCTGGCTCAACTCGTCGAGATGGCCGACCTCGGCGACGCCCAGGAGGTCCCGAGCGGCGGTATTGATCAGCTCGACTCGGCCGCCCTTATCGAACGCGATCAGACCGACACCGACGTGGCGGACGATCATCCTGAGGTATCTGAAGGTCGCCTCCTTCTCCAGGTTGATCTCGCGAAATCGGGCCATCAGCTCCTTGAGCCTGCTGTTGAGCTCGTCGAAGGTCCGGCCGGAAAGACCGGTGGTGAAGCTCTCGGAATAGTCCCCGGCAGCGACCGCGCTCAAGAATCGATCGGTCACCCGGTTGGTGGCTTCTACCAGTGAGATCAGGGAAGCGACCTGGTAGGCGACGCCGGCGCCGACCAGCGCCGCGGTGGCGTAGAGGCTGGTGTGCAGCAGCAGGTAAAGGAGGAGCGCGAGCGAGCCAGCGAGCAGCATCACTCGCAGGACGAGCGTCCGGCGAAAGTTGGCGCTAGGCATCTGCCGATGCCCCTGGAGGATGGATGCGTCTTGGATGAAACCGAGCAGGTTCCGGTTCCCCCCTTTGTAAAAGGGGGGCTAGGGGGGATTCTCCGGGGGAGGACCAGAGCCCGAGGCGACCAGTGGAGGTGTTGTTGGCGCTAGATTCCATAGCGATTCAACCGCCGGTAGAGCGAGGTGCGGGTCAGGCCGAGCTCCCGAGCCGCGCGGCTGACGTTGCCGTCGTGTTTGGCCAACGCTCGGCGGACGACTGCTTCTTCGACCTCTTCGAGGTTCAAGCTGTCGAGCTTCAGCTCGCTCGCGTCGCCGGCATGGGGTGAGAGCGGGAAGTCGTCCGGCGCCAGCTTCGCCGAGGAGCTCAGGATCACCGCCCGTTCCACCGCGTGCTGCAACTCTCGGACGTTGCCCGGCCAGGGATAGTGCTCGAGCTTGCGTAGGGTGACGGCGCCGAGGCTCAAGCCCTGCTTGCGGTATTTTCGGCCGTAGACGTCAAGAAAGTGATTGGCCAACAGCGGTACGTCGTCGTGCCGCTCGCGCAGGGCCGGCAGGTGAATTTCGACGGTATTGATGCGGTAGAGCAGATCCTGGCGGAAGCGCCCGGAGTCGACCAGGTCGTTCAGCGACAGGTTGGTGGCGCACACCGGGCGAATGTCGACGTCGCGGACGCGGTTGGATCCCACCCGGGTCACCCCGCGGGTCTGCAGGGCGCTGAGCAGTTTGCCCTGGAGCTCGAGGGGCAGGTTGCCGATCTCGTCGAGGAAGAGGGTACCGCCCGAGGCGATCTCGAAACGTCCCGGACGATCTTCCCGAGCGTCGGTGAAGGCGCCCCGAACGTGGCCGAAGAGCTCGCTTTCGAAGAGCGAAGGGCTGAGCGAGCCCATATCCACCCGCACGAAGACTTCCGCGGCGCGCGTCGAGTGGCGATGGAGAGCCCGCGCCACCAACTCCTTGCCGGTTCCGTTCTCACCGGTGATCAGCACGTTGGCGTCGGTCGCCGCGACCTTTTCGATCATCGCGAAGACGCGCCGCATGGCCTCGGACCTGCCGACGATGTCGTGGAAGGGTCGATCCAGGTCATCGGCCAGCTGGCGCTGGCGAGAATGCAGCTGGCGTGTCTCGCGGCGCGAGCGTGCGAGCGCCAGCGCCGCCGACACCGTGGCCAGGAGCTTCTCGTTGCGCCACGGCTTGCCGACGAAATCCGTCGCCCCCTCCTTGATCGCCCGCACCGCCATGTCGAGATCCGCGTAGGCGGTCATCAGGATCACGGCGACCGACGGATCGATCCTGAGGATGCGGCCGAGCCAGGTAAACCCTTCCTCGCCGCTGGTCATGTCCTGGCGGAAATTCATGTCGAGCAGGATCACCTCGAAGCTCTCCCGCGCGAGCAGGTCGGGCAGCGCCTCGGGATCGCTCGTCGTCTCGACCCGGGCGAAGTGCTGCTTGAGGAAGAGTCGTGCCGCGATCAGCACGCCTTCATCGTCATCGACCACCAAGATGCTGCCTTGTTCTGCTTTCGTCATCTCCGCCTCGTCTCGTCGGATGTGCAACTCTTGTTCCTGGCCTCCGGCCCCGCGCCGTGGTCGGTCAGGCCGCGTAGGTGTACGCCAGCGTACACCTACTGTCATGCCAGCGGACATATTCGGTGGGATAGGCTGATCGTTTTGACCGATACACGAGCGAACGGGGAGATGGCATGAGTTTTGATCCTGCAACACCGAAGGGAGGTCAGAAATCGTGCTGAAGATCGTCATTGACCCGTCGGAGGATCTCAAGATGAAGCTCGCAAACCGATATCTCTTGATCGTGATCACGCTCTTCATCGCAAGCGTCGCTGTGCGGCCGGCGGCCGGTTCCGCCAAGACACAGCCAACCGCCGAGGCGGTCGTCGAAGAGCTCTATCGACTCGTCACCTTCGAGGCCGGAACGACGCCCGATTGGGATCGGGTGCGATCGCTCTTCGCTCCAGAAGCGGTCGTCGTCCTGCGCACCGGGCGTGAGGAGATGACGATCTTCACCCTCGAAGGCTTCATCGGCGATTTCGTTCAATTCATCGAGAATCGTGACGTCGAGAAGACCGGCTTCAAAGAGCGCATCCTGAAGATGAAGTCGACTGTCTACGGCGATATCGCCCATGTCCTGGTCCTGTTCGATTCCCACATTCCGGGAACGGAGACAGATCCGCGGCCCGGGCTGGACAGCTTTCAGCTGATCCGTCAAGCTGGTGAGTGGAGGATCCTCTCGATCACCAACGATCGCCCTTCGCCTGACAACCCGATCCCCGATAGCCTCTTCCGGTGACGAATCTCATGTTGGAGCTAGCACACGACCTGCGATCTTCGATCCGCGGCCTCCTGCGTCGACCGGGTTATCCGATCGTGGCGGTGGGCATCCTGACGCTCGGCCTGAGTGCCGCCATGGCCGTCGTCACCTACGTCAACGCTTTCTACCAGCCATTTCCCGGCGTCGAGGACGACCGGTTGGTGAGGGTCTTCGGGACCAGCGATGACGACGCCTATCAGAACCTCTCCTACCTCGACTTCCTCGACTATGGTGCGTCTGACGCCGGTGCACTCGAGGACAGTGCGTTCGAGGATCTGGCAGCCACGCAACCCTACTACATGGCCAGCGTGCGGCTGGAGACCCGCACGGAAGTCGCGTCCCTCGAGGCGGTTTCGGGCGGGTATTTTTCCGTGCTCGGCATTCGCCCGACGATCGGTCGAGGGCTGACGCCGGACGACGACCGCCCCGAGGCGGATCCGGTGGCGGTGATTTCTCATGAATGGTGGCAACGAGGTTTCGGCGGCGACCAGTCGGTATTGGGCCGCACGATCTATCTCAACTATCGGCCGTTCACGGTGGTCGGCGTGGCGCCGCCAGCGTTTTTGGGCGTGACGTCCGGATTCCGCCCGAATGTCTGGATACCTTTCGCGCCGTTCAGCGATCGATACACCAGCTGGGCTGCTCGGTCCGAGGATCGGGACTTCCCGCTGGTGTGGGTCTACGGACGGTTGCGTGCCGGCGTTCGACAGCAGCAGGGGCTGGCCGCGCTCACGGCGACGGCGTCGGGGCTCGACGAAGCGCATCCGAGGCATAGCGGGTCGCGGCATCTGCGTCTCGACGCCGCGACCTGGATCGATCCCCGGTCCCGGCTCGAGGAGTGGTCGACGGTGCAGGTGATGACGACGGCCGCCGCTGGGCTGTTGCTTCTGGTCTGCGCCAACGTGGCGAACCTACTCCTGGCGGTGGCCCTGAGGCGCCGGCGTGAGACCGCCGTACGAGCAGCGCTGGGAGCTTCTCCGGGGCGGCTGGTTCGACAGGTCATGCTGGAGAATGTGCTGCTGTCTTCTCTGGCCGGCGGCATCGCACTGCTTCTCGCCGGCCCTTTGAGCCACCGGTTGGGGGCATATTTCGCCCGTCCCAGCGTCTGGGGGGTCGACGTCGCCCGTCAGACCTCAGTCGATCTTTCGGTGGCCGGAGCAGCGCTGCTGGTCTCGATCGCCACCGGCGTGGCCGCGGGCCTGCTGCCGGCAGGGCGCGTCTGGCGCCGAGACCTGGTCGCCACGCTACGATCCGCTGGCGCCTCTGCCGGCGTTCCGCGTCGCTTCTGGGGCCGGCGTATTCCAGGAGTCCGTGATCTCTTGGTTTCGGCCCAGGTCGCGCTAGCCGTCGTGCTCCTGGTGGTCGCCGGGCTGGTGTTTCGCACGCTACACACCGCTGGCCGCATCGATCCCGGGTTCTCCCATGAGCCCTTCGTGGCGACCCTGATCTCGACCAGCAGCACCGACCTGGAAGTCAGCGAGCGCGACGTCTTCCAACGTCAGCTCGCCGCGCGGCTTGCCGAGGAGCCCTGGGTACGTTCCGTCGCCATGGCGGACGCCCCCCTCCTCGGCCCGCACCGTGAGGTCGAGCTGTTGCCCGAAGGGCAAGACGAGCCGGTGGCGCTCGTCCACTCGAAAGTGATCCCGGGATTCTTCGACGCCCTCGGGATCGAGCTCACGCGAGGACGCGCCTTCACCGAGACGGATACTGCCGAGGGGCGCGACGTGGCGGTGATCAACGAAGAACTGGCGCGTCGCTACTTCGCCGGCGAGAACCCGCTGGGACGGCGCGTCGGCTGGCCCGAGGCGGATCGTACCTTCGAAATCGTCGGCGTCGTGGCCGACACCCGGACCGAGGATCTCTTCGCTGAACCGCCGCCGACGGTCTTCTTTTCATATCCGCAGCACGACTATGGAACTACCAGTGCACTGATGGTCTCGGTGAACGGCGATCCCCTGCATTCGATCCCGCGTCTGCATCGTTGGTTGCGCGACCACGAACCCTATCTCGCGATCATCAACATCGTGACCTACAAAGACGTGGTGCGAGGATTTCTCTATACCCAGCGAATGAACGCCGAGATGTTCTCGACTGTCGCGTTCTTCGGCCTGGCATTGTCCGTCGTCGGGATCTGGAGCGTCGTCAGCCTGGCGGTCGGTCGCAGGACGCGAGAGATCGCGGTGCGAATGGCGGTCGGTGCCGAGCGCCTCGACATCAGCCGTCTGTTCGTTTCACGGGTGCTAGTGCCGGTGACGCTCGGGCTGGCCCTGGGTCTGACGCTCTCCTACGCACTGGCGGGTTTGGTGCGCGGCCTGCTCTTCGGCGTCGAGCCGACCGATCCGGGAACTCTGTTGGCAGGAGCCGGTGTGCTCGTGGCGTCCGCGCTGTCGGCGGCGTACCTGCCGGCCCGCCGCGCGGCGGCGGTCGACCCGGCGGTCTCTCTGCGTCAGGAGTGAACTGTGCAGGCCGCCAATCTTGGCCAGAGCGATCAATGGGCCGGCGTCGGCGACGACGGTCAAAGCTCGGAGGCTTGTTCGAGGGTGAGAGGTGCTTCGAGATGTTCCGGGTCGACTTTGGGTGTCAAGCCATGTGCATAGGCCCAAGAGATCATCTCGCGTAGAGTTATACCGGCTTGTTCAGCCGCATGGGCTAGCGAGCTCTTACCATGACGATAGGCCCCCAACGCCTCGCGGATTCTTAGGCTTCGCAAGCCCAGCTCGATCACCTCTCTTCTCAAGGCGGGGTCGGTGGGTAGCTCGGCCGCGAGTCGATCAGGCAAGGAGATCTTCAGATGAGTCATAGCGATTGGCCTCCGGCTGCAAGTCTAGCATGGCGATTGCTAGGCGAAGTCGCTCCCCTACTCTGGCGGGTTTGGTGCGCGGCCTGCTCTTCGGCGTCGACTCTGTTGGCAGGAGCCGGTGTGCTCGTGGCGTCCGCGCTGTCGGCGGCGTACCTACCGGCCCGCCGTGCGGCGGCGGTCGACCCGGCGGTCTCCCTGCGCCAGGAGTGATGTTGCGAATGCAGGCAGTTCATGCCTACAATTGCAGGCATGATGCAATACACGCTACGCAAAATCCCGGACGACCTCGACCGCGCGCTTCGCGAAGCCGCGAAGGAACAGCACAAGAGCCTCAATCAGGTAGCCGTCGAAGCCCTGCAACGCGCTGTCGGCGTGGCCGAAGAAGTATCCACCAAGGGACGTGACCTGTCTGATGTTGTCGGGTCTTGGGTCGCGGATCCGGCGATTGACTCCGCCCTCGCGGACCAACGCCGGGTCGATCCCGAGTCGTGGGAATGAGAGTCGCGCTGGACGCCAATCGCTATACGGACCTTTGCCAGGGCGATTTGGAGGTGGCAGAGCTTCTGGAAAACGCCGACGAAGTTCTAGTGCCTTTCGCGGTACTGGCCGAGTTGAGGGCTGGATTCGCTGCCGGTACGAAGGGGCGTGAAAATGAGCAGGTCCTCCAACGTTTCTTGCACAAGCCGGGCGTCGGAGTGCTCTATGCGGACGATATGACAACCCGAACCTACGCTCGGCTCTACCGTCAATTGCGCCTCCAGGGTACACCGATCCCGATCAACGACTTGTGGATTGCAGCCCTCGTCGTCGAACATAATCTGGTGTTGTGTACGCGCGATCGGCATTTTGATCATCTGCCGCAGATCGAGATCGTCTGACAGCGATCGAGTCGGGCCGCGGCATCGACGACCAACCTCGATTCGGAGCAGACGCGGTCGCATAGAGCTGCCATCGTCTGACGTAGTCCGTGCACGTCGCTTACCTCCATTACCTCTACGGCCGGGATACCGCGCTCAACCACGTGCGGCAGTTTGCCGAGGCGGCCCGGGATCTCGGCCATCGGGTCGATGTGCACGCGATGAACCTGGCGCCGCCTCCGGACGGCGACGGCGGTCAGATCAGCGCCGCCGGCAGGCTGCGTAGGGCTGTCAAGAGACGCTTCGGGCGTTATCTGCACGACCCCAAGGAGTTGCTCTGGAATCCGCGCTATGTGCGCAAGGAGCTGAAGCTGCTCGGGGCCGAGCCGCCGGACGTGCTGCTGGTCAGGAGCCAGGATCTCGGCGTCTCTTGCGTTCCGGTAGCCCAGCGGCTGGGTTTGCCGCTGGTGCTGGAGGTCAACGCGCCGGCTGAGGAGGCCCGGCGCTATTACGATCAGTACGTCCACATCGCGTGGCTCCAGGAGTGGACCAGTCGCTACAAGCTGCGCCGGGCGGACGGTGTGGTGGTGGTCTCCAGGGCGCTCGCGGACTACTTGGTGGATCGTTATGGCGTCGATCGGGAGCGCGTCACGGTAGCGGCCAACGGCGCCGACCTGGAGCGCTTCCGGCCGGATACGCCGGGCGAGATGCCGCGCAGGGTCGAGCGGCCACGAATCGGATTCGTCGGTTCGTTCCAGCAGTTCCATGGGCTGGATCTGCTCGGCGAGATGGTCGAAGCGGTCGCCGCTGCGAGGCCCGAGGCTCAGTTTCTTTTTGTCGGCGGCGGAGACGGTGCCGAGAGCTTCCGTCGGCGACTGGCGCTCGGCGAACGCGCGACGTTCACCGGGCGAGTGCCGCATGAGCGGGTGCCGGGGCTGGTGGCCAGCCTCGACATCGGCGTCCTCGCTGACGCCGGGCCCTACCAGTGTCCGCTCAAGCTGATCGAATGGATGGCGGCGGGGCGGGCGATCGTCGCGCCGCGCACCGGCCCGATCGAGGATCTGGTGCAGGGCGGCACCCACGCGCTGCTGTTTGAACCTCGGGATCGGGATGCCCTGGTGGCCCGGGTGCTCGAGCTGGTCGACGATCCACCGCTGCGCGACCGCTTGGGACGAGCCGCCGCTGAGCGGGCTCGAGGCTCGCTGTCGTGGGAAGACAACGCCCGGCGGGTGCTGGCGGCCTGTGAGCAGGCGCGTCAACGCCACGGCGGAGGCTTACCGTGAGGCCCTCGCCGCGCCGGCTGGCGGTACGTGCCGTCTCCCTGCTGGCCACCGCCAGCGGGTTGACCGGCCTCAGGCGTCGTCGGCGCCATCAGCAGGGCGACTTCCGGCTGTTCGTGCTGGAGTACCACGACGTCACCGCGGACGGCGCCGAAAAGGAGGGCACGGTGACGGCGGAACGATTCGGCCGTCACCTGCGCCATCTACGGCGGCGCTTTGAAATCGACACTCTGGCGTCGGCGATCGAACGTCTCGAGGCTCCAGGGCTCGACGGTGATCTGCTGGCGATCACCTTCGATGACGGCTACGTCGACAACTATCGGGCGGCCCTCCCGGTCCTGCGTGCCGAAGGGCTTTCGGCGACCGTCTACTTGACCACCGGTTTCCTCGACGGCACCGAGCTGTGGGTCGACTTTGCTCGCCGTGCGCTTGCCGTCGTTCGCAAGTCATCTCCCGAGCTTGCGACGACGGCGGAGGAGTCGCTGCGCGCTGCTCTGGGGAATTGGCCGCCAACGGAGTCCGTCGACCGCATGGTTCGGCGCCTGAAGTATCTGCCACCGCTGGAACGCGATCGGGCGCTCGAGGCGTTGCGAAGCGCCGGTATGGAGCTGGCGCCCGCGGCTCGCCCCCTGAGCTGGCAGCAGGCTCGGGAAATGGCGGCCGAGGGTATCGAGCTGGGCGCCCACACCGTGACCCATCCGATTCTGTCGACCCTCGAGCCGGCGGCGCAGGAGGAGGAAATCCGCGGCTCGCGCCGGCGAATCGCCGAACAGACGGGCATTGAGCCGACGACTTTCGCGTATCCCAACGGCTCGACGCGGGACTACGATCGGCACACCGTTGGGATCGCGGGCCGGATCGGTTTTCGCGCGGCGTGCACCACTCGCCGGGGTTCGAATCGGCCGGGGTGCCGGCGCCTGGAGCTGAAACGTATCGGCATCGGCTCGGATCCGCTCTTCGTGCTCGAGGCGCGACTCGCCGGACTGTTCGACGAAGAGATACGATCGCGGCTGCGGCGCTGACACAGGCCGCTGGTTTTCTCGATGAGCGATCTCTATACACGGCTGTTCGAACGCCTCGTCTTTCCGGCTCTCGACCGCGCCAACGGCACCACTATCGGCGAGAAGCTGGACCACCTGCGTTCGTCGGAGCACGACGACCCCGAGCGAATGCGCGGGCTTCAAGAGCAAGCCGCGGCGAGGGTGGTCGAGACCACGGCCAAGCGCTCGGCGTTTTACCGCAGGCTGTGGCACGGGGCTCCCGGCCCGGCATCGGACTTTCCGCCCCTCGACCGCGTGCCGGTGGTGACCAAGAGCGATCTCGCCAAGGCCGGGGACGACTTCCCGCTGGCCGAATATCAGGGTCGGGTCATACGCTGCGTCACCAGCGGCTCGACCGGCAAACCGATGACTTTCCTGCGCTCGATGGAGCAAGAAAGCTGGTTTTGGGCGCTGCGGTTTCGGATCTGGGGCTGGGCGGGCTACCGCCCCGGGGACCCCTACCTGACGGTCAATCTCAATCCGCGCACGGCCTGGAAGAAGAAGCTCCAGGACGTTCTTTTCCGCTGTTCCTACCTGACCTTCAACGCCGACAATCTCGACGCCGAGCGGATTGCCGAGACTTTGAATCGACGGCAGATTCCACACCTCAACGGTTTCTCCTCGTCGCTCTTCGTGCTCGCCCGCTACATGCTCGAGCACGGCGTCCAGGCGCCGAGCGTGACCGGCGTCACCGCCACCGGCGACACTCTCTTCGCGCCCTATCGCGAGGCGCTGGAGTCGGCTTTCGGACTGCGGGTGCTCGACTACTATGGGGCGGGCGGCGAGGGCTTTCATGTCGCCAGTCAATGTGCCGAGAGCGGCTCGCGCTACCACATTCATCCCGAGAACGCGGTGCTCGAAATCCTTGGCGAGGACGGCCCGGCACCTCCCGGGGAGCCGGGGCGAATCGTGCTCACCCAACTGCACAACGGCGCCATGCCCTTGGTGCGCTACGAGCTCGGAGATCTGGCGGTCGCGGCGCCACCGGAGGCGCGCTGCACGTGCGGTCGCACGCTGCCGATGCTCGAGCGTCTCGAGGGCCGCCTGCCCGACTTGATCTCGGTTCCCGACGGCAGCTACCTGGTGCCGCATTTTTTCGTCGTGCTGTTCAAAGGGCTGCAGAGCGTCTATCGCTACCAGATCGTCCAGCGGCGCCCCGGCGAGATGATCGTTCGCCTGGTGGCCCATGAAGGCTGCCGGCGGCCGGAGGTGGAAGAGGTCGTACGCCGGGAGGTCGCTGCCGCCACCCGCGATCAAATCGTCCCGGTCTTCGATTGGGTCGGCGACATTCCTTTGTCCGGGGCCGGCAAGCGGCGCCTGGTCATCTCTGACGTCACTCGGGACAAGCTGCAGACCTCACCCCGGGACGGCGACTCGGATCGGGCGGAATGAATCCCGAGGATCGCGGGCGCCACAGGGTGCTCTTCGTGATCACGACCAGTGACGTCGGCGGCACGGAGAG
>JAAUXY010107298.1_pt1 | contig 11419 bp, 10 predicted proteins | sample 7278121 | NCBI WGS metagenome assembly JAAUXY01 (sample SAMN14350117, study PRJNA611818) | marine sediment metagenome | isolation source: surface marine sediment (1.8m) | place: French Polynesia: Moorea | collected 2018-08
CCGCACCCTCGAGAATCTCGAGCCGGTGCTGTTTCACCTGCATGCGGATGCGCACGCGCAGCAGCTCGCCCAGCATGTCGGCGAGGGCGTCTATCCAGTGCGGGCGCGCGAGGAACGCATGTTCGACGCGATCGAGCCCGACGCCCTCGAGGACCGGCAATCGCAGGCCGACGAGGTTCTCCTGGCCCAGATTCACGCTTTTCACGGTGACCAGCCCGCGCAGGTTCAAGCGCTTGTCGGCCGCCATCGGCAGTTTGTTGCCGCAGTCGTCCTCGAGCTCGCGGATTTCGCGAGCCGTTGCCGCCACATCGCGGCGCGCCTTGTTGCGCTCGGCGATCAGCTGCCGGCGTTTGAGGTCGAGCGACGGCAGAAAGCGCTCGTACGTATCGAGCTGCTTGGTCTCGCGCGTCAGCGACGTCTTGTTAAGCGCCAGCCGCGGCATCCGTCACCTTGTCTCGCGGAAAATAGGTATCGATGAGCTCCTGTTTCATGATGAGTTCTTTTTCATCGAAGCACTCGGCCAGGGTCTGCCAGCACAGGTCGAGCGCTTCTTCGAGCGGCATCGACACGTTGATATCAGCAAAACGCTCCCGGAACAGCTCACCGAATCGCAGCAACTTGTGATCGAACGGCGACAGGTCGAACGCCATCGCCTGCTTCTGCTCGGCGTCGCGGGCGCCCGAGAAAAACCGGATCATCGTGTTCATGATCTGCGAATGATCTTCCCGGGTGACGTGACCGATGACGTGTTGCTTCAGACGCGACAGCGATCCGAACGGATCGATCATCCCGTCGTGCAGGTAGAACTGACCCTCGGTGATGTAGCCCGTGTTGTCGGGAACCGGATGCGTGACGTCGTCACCTGGCATGGTCGTCACGGTCAGTATCGTCACCGATCCCGCGCCGTCGAAGTTGCAGGCTTTTTCGTAGCGTCGGGCGAGTTGCGAATACAGGTCGCCAATGTAGCCGCGATTCGACGGCACGTGCTCCATGGAGATGCCGACTTCCTTGAGCGCGTCGGCGAATGCGGTCATGTCGGTCATCAGCACGAGCACACGCTTGCCTTCCTGCACAGCGAGCCTCTCGGCGACGGCCAGCGCCATGTCGGGCACGAGCAGCCGCTCCACCACCGGATCGGCAGCGAGATTGACGAACATTACCGTGCGTGAGAAGACACCGGCATTCTCGAACGTCGTCCGGAAGAAGTGATAGTCGTCGAAGATCAAGCCGATACCGCCGAATATGACGACGTCCGCGTCTGCCTGGATGCCGATGCGCGCAAGAAACGGGTTGAACGGCTCGCCGGCCACCGAAAAGATCGGGATCTTCTGGCTCTCGACCAGGCTGTTGAAGACGTCGATCATGGGCACGTCGGTGCGGATCATCTCCGACGCGACGATGCGCCGCATGGGATTGACTGACGGGCCGCCGATGTCGATGCGCGGCTCGCCGTCGAGGTCGGGTCCGCCGTCCATCGCTTCGCCCGAGCCCCGGAAGACCCGGCCCATGATGTTGGGCGAGTAGACGGCCTGCATCGGATGGCCGAGGAAGCGCACGGTCGCATCGGTGCCTATGCCCTTGGTGCCCGAAAATACCTGCAACGAGGCCGAGTTGCGGTCGAGATTGATGACCTGGGCCAGGGACTGCGCGCCGTCGGCGCCCTCGACGATCGCAACATCGCCGAAACGCGCGGGAGACGTCTCCGGCACCTGTACCTTGATGACCTCACCAACGATTTCGAGGATCTTCGAGTAGCGAAGCAGAGATTGCGCCATTTTTTATTCCCGGTTATCGGTTTCTGGCCGCTTACATATATAGATGAGCGATAACGCCCTTTGAATACGCGCACCTACCTATCAATCGCTGGCAAATGCAGGTAGAAATGTCACCTGACGCCACCCGGACGGAGACAACGAATGGACCTTGGTATCAGCGACCGCGTGCGGCCATTGCTCGACGCCGTAACGACCTTTATAGACGAGCGGGTGCTGCCCGTCGACGAGGAATTCCTGGCCGAGGTCGCCGTCGGGGATCGCTGGGCGCTGACCGACCGACAGGTAGAGATCCTGGAGAGCCTCAAAGCCGCCGCTCGCGAGCAGGGCCTTTGGAACTTCTGGCTGACCGACAGTGAGCGCGGCTACGGCCTGAATACCGTCGAGTACGCCTATATCGCCGAACAGACCGGCCGTGCCCATCTTGCGGCGGAAGCCTTCAACTGCAGCGCTCCGGATACCGGCAATATGGAGGTACTGGAGCGTTACGGCAGCGAACCGCAGAAGCGCGAGTGGCTGGAGCCGCTCCTGAACGGAGAGATTCGCTCCGCTTACGCGATGACAGAGCCCGACGTCGCGTCCTCGGACGCGACCAACATCTCCACGACTGCCGTACTCGATGATGGTGAGTGGCTCATCAACGGTGAGAAGACCTATATCTCGGGTGCCGGCGACCCGCGCTGCAAGATCATGATCTGCATGGTTCGCAGCAACCCGGAGAACGATCGCCACACGCAGCACTCGCAGATACTCGTACCCATGGATGCACCGGGAGTCGAGGTCGTGCGCGGCATGCACGTGCTCGCCAACGACGATGCGCCGCACGGCCATATGCACATTCGGCTGAGAGACGTGCGCGTGCCCGAGGACAACATCATCCTCGGACCGGGTCGCGGCTTCGAGATCTCGCAGGGCCGGCTCGGACCTGGCCGTGTCCACCACTGCATGCGGGCCCTGGGCATGGCGGAGCGCGCGCTGGAACTCATGTGCGAACGATCGATCTCGCGCACGGCATTCGGCCGTCCGCTGGCAAAGCTCGGCGGCAACTACGACGTCATTGCCAACGCGCGTATGAACATCGATATGGCGAGGCTGCTGACGCTGCAAACGGCGCAAATCATCGATACGCGAGGCATGCACGAAGCACACAACTGGATCTCGAAGATCAAAGCCACCGTGCCGCGAATCGCGATAGACGTCATCGACGACGCGATCCAGATGCACGGAGCGGCCGGCCTGTCGCAGGACTTCCCGCTCGGTGCGATGTACGCAAACGCCCGCACATTGAGGCTTGCCGACGGCCCCGATGAAGTGCACCGCATGGTCGTGGCGCGCAACGAGCTGCGTCCCTACGTCAAACGGCTGTCCTGATGCGTGCACTGGTTTGCCGCGAGTACGGGCCCGTCCGGAACCTGGTCGTTGACGACGTGGATGACCCCGTCGCCGCGCCCGGCGAGGTTCTCGTGGACGTGGCGGCGGCCGGGCTCAACTACCCGGACATGCTCATGGTGGCCGGCCGCTACCAGGTGCGGCTGCCGACACCGTTCATTCCGGGCATCGAACTTGCGGGAACGATCATTGGCGTCGGCGATGATGTCGACGCGTCGCGAGTCGGGCAACGCGTCATGGCGGCAACACTGTCGGGCGCGTTCGCTGAAAAGGCGGCGATTCCCGACAGCAAAGCTCTGCCTGTGCCGGCGAATCTCGACTTCGAGCAGGCGGCCGGGTTCGTCATCACGTATGGCACGACGATTCACGCGCTGCAACAGTCCATGCAACTGCGCTCCGGGGAGACGATGCTCGTACTCGGTGCCGCCGGAGGCGTCGGCATTGCGGCCGTGGAAATCGGCAAGGCGCTGGGGGCAACCGTCATCGCCGCGGCGAGCAGCGACGACAAGCTGGCATTCGCGACTGCCGCCGGCGCGGATCACGCAGTCAATTACAGCGAGCAGTCGCTCCGCGGCGAGCTCAAACGGCTGACCGGCGGCAAAGGCGTCGACGTCGTCTACGATCCTGTCGGTGGGGAGCTCGGCCTCGACGCACTGAAAAGTCTTGCGTGGCAGGGACGGTATCTCGTGATCGGCTTCGCCAGCGGCGACATCCCGGCGTTCCCGGCCAATCTCCCCCTCCTCAAAGCCGCGAGCATCACGGGCGTCTACTGGGGCCAGTGGGGCGAGATGAACCCGCAGGAAAACAACGCAAATTTCGAAACCTTGGCGGAGTGGCTCGCGGCCGGCAAACTGCGCGCCCATGTGTCCAGTGCGCACGCGCTCGGCGACTTCGAGGCGGCGTTCGAGAACATCGCCAAGCGCCGCGTACTTGGTAAAGTCGTCCTGACGATGCAGTAGAGTCGCCTAGAACGACACCCCGACTTCGACCCCGTAGGTTTGCGGCGGGTAAATTGTCACGTGCGTCGTTCCGAACGTGCCCGTCGTGATGTCGTTGACCCCGCTGACCACCTCGTTGTCGAGCAGGTTCTTGCCCCAGAGCGCCACGGTCCAATTGTCGTCGTCACTCATCCAGGCAACACGAGCGTTCAACAGTTCGCGGTCGTCGCCGAAGCCCGGGATCGTGGGGTTGATGACATCCGGGTCATCCTCGGCGTTGTTCTCGTTGAAGATGTACTCGATGCGCATCGCAAGTGAACCGTTCGCGAGACCAGGCGTCCAGTCCGCGGTGATCGTGTAGTCGGTATCCGCGGAACTCGAGCTCGTCTCGGTAACGAACTCGCCAACGGCGTTGTAGAACGGCTCCCATGTCGAGTCGACGTCACGCCAGGTCGTCAGGAAGCCGACGCTGACGTCGTCCACGGGCGACCAGTTCAGCACCACTTCGACGCCTGTGAACTGCTGATCGCCATTGATGACACGCGGAATCGCATTGGGCTGCCCGGGTGGCATCGTGTCGACCGTGCGCTGACGTCCGTCGATCGACATGTCGAAGACACTCAGCTCGGTGCGCAGTGTCCCCGAGAAGAAGTCACCCTTCAGCCCCAGCTCCAGGTTCTCGGACTCCTCGGGTCGCAGCGGATTGTCGGAGCTCGTGAAGTCGAGCGAATCGAATCCTCCGGCCTTGTACCCGGTCGAATACGACAGGAATGCCATGGCCTCGTCGCTGAACCGGTAGTTGACGACAGCGCGGCCGGTCACCTTGTCCCAGGACTCGCGCGCCGTCAGGGTATCGCTGCGCGCCTGCTCGTAGCCGGGAACGACGACGAACACGAGGTCATCGGTGCCCGGCCTGGAGTCGTTCAGCGTATTCGGCGGATTGCGCCACGAGAAGCGCTTCTTGTCGTTGCTGTAGCGCAGCCCGAACAGCACGGTCCAGCGATCGTCGAACGCGTACTCGACGTCGCCGTACACGCCCCAGTTGGTGAACTTGCCATCGTTGTAGATGATCTCGCTCCAGGGCTGGCCGGCAAACGACGGACCTACGACCGGGACTCCGGGGAGGAAGCCGTCGAGCAGGTCGTAGAACAGGTCGCCGGTCGCGGCGACGAGATCCGGCGTAATCGTCGGGTCCATCGTCAACGCCTGCATCAGGAACGCCATCTGGTTCGGGTCCCAGATATGATCGAGCGGCGCGCCGGTATCTTCGGCGATACCCGCCGTCACCGCGCGCATTGCCGAATCTGCGACCAGGTTGACGGGAATGACCTGGTGCGTGGTTTCCTCGCTGATATTGGCGCCGAACACGGCGTTGACACGTTCACCGCTGAAGTTCAGCTGTATTTCGTTGTAAAGGATGTCCGAGTCTTCGATGTTGTCGGTATCGAGGTATCGATCGATTTCGGCGGTACCGTCTTCATCCTGACGATTGACCACATCGTACTGTCGGTAGCCTGCGAGCAACTTGCCCGACCACTGGTCACTGAAGTCGTAGAACGCTTTGAGTGCGATCGCCTGCATGTCCCTGCCTTCCGAGCCGTCGATGACATCGTTGCTGACCTGGCCGCAAAACGGGTCCCCCGGGCACGCGGACCACTGGCTGATTCCGATCGCCGGCCTCGGCGCGTTGTCGAGCCTGTCCTGGTCGAAGGAGAGCTGGATGCGCGCCGCATCGCTGATCCTCCAGAGACCCGCGAGGCGAAACGCGACGTTGTCCTCTGAGCCCGGATCGCGAGTGTCCGGCACGAGATTGTTTACGTAGCCGTCGCGTTTGTTGGTCAGGAAATTGGCGCGCAGGAAGAAGCTGTCCGTCAGCGCGATGTTGCCCATTGCCTCGATGCGTCGCAGCGAATGGTTGCCGAATCGAGCGCGCACGAATCCCTCGTCTTCGGGCGCAGGCGCATTCGGCACCATGTTGACGACGCCGGCCGCGGCATTGCGGCCGTACAACGTGCCCTGTGGTCCCTTGAGGATCTCGACGCGCGCCATGTCGCCGAACGTCATTTGCGTCGCGGCCCGGGGCACGTAGATGTCGTCGTAGAAAGTCGCAACGGAAGGATCGCCGCCCGTCGTAATGTTGGGGCTCGACACGCCGCGAATCGAGATCCCGGCCTGGGTCGGGTTCTTGCCGACCTCGAAGCCCGGAACGAAATCCTGCATATCGAACATCGTCAGCGCACCGGTCTTCTCGATGTCCGCGGCACCGAAAACGTTGACGGTTACCGGTACCCGCATGGCGCTCTGCTCGCGCCGCTGGGCGGTAATGATGACTTCCTCGATTTCGTCGCCATCCGTGGACTGGGCAAGCGCCGGTGGACACAGCGAGATCGCCGCAACGACCAGGACTAAGCTCGATACAGGATGGCTCGCGCTGAGGCGAATTCGATCAATCATGGCTGATCCCCCTTGGTAACGTTGTTCTCGCATTTTGCTCTTCCGGCACAACGAACCAATAGTGGCCAGAAATACCGTTTTTTCGCAAGGACTAAAGTCATTGCAGAAGGTGCCGACAACGTGTTCATGAAGGAGCTACTGACAAATCGACTCGGCGATACGGTACGCATTGAGCGACCGCCTCCGAAAGTATTCACCGATCCGATCGGCCGCAATATCTGGATGAGCGGTGTGGAACCCTGTGCCCTCGAGCTCGAGTCGGACGCCGATACTGACACCGATCCCTACGAGCGATTCGGCAGCAAGGTCATGTAAACTCCCGGTCATGAGACCGACGACCGACTTGTACGACGACCACGGCGACGTTGCCCGGACCTGTTCGACGCAGTTTCGGGACTTCGGTGGCCGCAAACGCTTTTTCGGGCCTGTGCGCACCGTGCAGTGTTATCGCGACAACCAGCTATTCCGCGCCCTGCTCGACGAGCCCGGCGAAGGCGCGGTCGTCATCGTTGACGGCGGCGGGGCTCTCGAATCGGCATTGATGGGCGACATCATTGCGGCCAAGGGTGCGGCCAACGGCTGGGCCGGCTGCATCATTTACGGCGCCGTCCGCGATTCGGCGGAACTTGCGAATATCGACTTTGGCGCCAAAGCGCTCGGCACGAATCCCGCGAAAAGCAGCAAGACAGGCGAAGGTGCGGTGGACGTGCCGGTCGAATTCGGCGGCGCACGATTCGAACCCGGCCAATGGGTCTACTGCGATGAGGATGGCATCCTCGTAGCGCCTCGCGAACTCACTCCTTGATAACGAGGAATACGACGGGTACCTCCGCGAAGAAGGTCGCTTCATTTGCGACGATGGCCACCCGCAGCTGCGATTCCGGACCGGCCGGGTTCGGAATTTGACCGGTCCACTCGGTCCGCTCGCTATTGCTTGCCGAAAAGGCAACCGGCGGGATTTCGGATTCTCCGTCGATGACTCCCACCATGGCGCGTGCCAATGGAAAAGCTGACGATAGCTCTAGCGACACGCTCGACGCGTCGATCGCCGTGGGACGCAACGATACCTCGAAGTCCTCGTTCCTGAGATCGCAGCGCCCGCTGTCGTAGCGGCAGTTGGATTTCGCGACGAGCGGATAGCTCGACCCGGACTCGGCGGGCCTGGCGCGCTCGGCCACGAGATAGTCAACAGCAAACCACGCAATGACGGCCAGCAGCGGGGCAACCAGCATCGCGATAATGACGTGTTTGTTTTTGAACATCGTCCTATTCTAACGTCCATGGTCAAGCGCCGCTCTCGCACATCCCTGTGCTTCGCGGCATAAGACCGTCCATGGTCAAAAAAAAGGGGGGTCGTCGGACCCCCCTCAACGGCCATGCAAAGGGGACTAGTGGCCGGTTGCAGCTCCTGCACCTGCCGGAACGCGAATGTCCTCCACGAGGTGCTGGATATGCTCGGGCGGCTCTGCCGTCAGCCTCGACACCGCGAAGGCGACCGCGAAGTTGACGATGGCGCCTACCGCACCGAACGCGTTGGGTTCGATACCGAGGAACCAGTTCGGGGACATGTCACCCAGGAACGCCGTGCTCGCGATGAACATGATGCCCTTGTGCTGGAACACGTAGAACAGCGTCACGCCGATGCCCGCGACCATGCCCGCGATGGCGCCTTCCTTGTTCATGCGCTTGTAGAAGATGCCCATCATCAGCGCCGGGAATATCGACGAGGCCGCGAGTCCGAACGCCAGCGCCACGGTACCGGCGGCAAAGTCCGGCGGATTGAAGCCGAGATAACCGGCCAGGAGAATTGCGCCTGCCATTGCGATGCGACTGGCGAGCAGTTCCTGTTTTTCGGTGATCTCGGGCTTGAACACGCCCTTGAGAAGGTCATGTGATATCGCGGACGATATCGCGAGCAACAATCCAGCCGCCGTCGATAACGCAGCGGCGAGCCCGCCCGCGGCAACCAGCGCAATAACCCAGTTGGGCAAGCCCGCGATTTCCGGATTCGCCAGCACCATGATGTCGCGGTCTACCTTGACCATCTCGTTGACCTCGGCATCGGCCGTGTACTGGATGCGGCCGTCGCCGTTCTTGTCCTCGAAGGCCAGCAAACCGGTCGTTTCCCAGTTGCGGATCCAGTCCGGACGCTCGTCGTAGACCATGAACTCACCGGGTGACGGTTCGATCGTCTCGATCAGGTTCAGGCGTGCCATGGCAGCAACCGACGGTGCCGTTGTGTAGAGAATCGCGATGAACACGAGGGCCCAACCTGCCGAGCTGCGCGCATCCTTGACCTTCGGTACCGTGAAGAAGCGGATGATGACATGCGGCAGTCCTGCCGTTCCGATCATCAGCGACATCGTGTACATGAACATGTTCGTGGCACTCAATCTCACGTTGGTCGTGTACTCGAGGAAGCCGAGTTCCGTAAGCACCTGGTCGAGACGATCCAGCAGGAAGGTTTCAGAACCCGCCATCGTCGAACCCAGGCCCAGCTGCGGCAGCGGATTGCCGGTCAGCGTCAGCGAGATGAAGATCGCCGGGATCGTGTAGGCGAGAATCAGTACGCAGTACTGGGCGATCTGCGTGTAGGTAATGCCTTTCATGCCGCCCATTACGGCATAGATGAAGACGATACCCATACCAACCGACAGGCCGACGTTGTAGTCGACCTCCAGGAAGCGCGAGAAGGCGACGCCGATGCCTTTCATCTGGCCGATGACGTACGTGACCGACGCGATGATCAGGCAGATGACGGCTACGATCCTTGCCGTTTTCGAGTAGTACCGGTCACCGATGAACTCGGGAACCGTGAACTTGCCGAACTTGCGCAGGTACGGTGCCAGCAGCATGGCGAGCAATACGTAACCGCCGGTCCAGCCCATCAGGAAGACGGACCCACCGTAGCCCATGAATGCGATCAGGCCAGCCATCGAAATGAACGATGCGGCCGACATCCAGTCGGCAGCAGTTGCCATACCGTTCGCGACCGGATTGACGCTGCCGCCGGCAACGTAGAACTCTTTGGTCGATCCGGCACGTGCCCAGATAGCGATACCGATGTACAGGGCGAACGTGAAGCCGACGACGATGTAGGTCATTGTTTGCAGTGACATGTCGCTCTCCTAGTCGTCGTCTTCATGGACATCGTGCTGCTTGTCGAGCTTGCCCATGCGATTGGCGTAAAAAAAGATCAACGCGACGAACACGTAGATCGACCCTTGCTGCGCGAACCAGAAGCCGAGCTTGTAGCCACCAAGACTGATGTTGTTGAGCGGCTCGACCAGGATGATTCCGAACAGGAAGGAAACGACGAACCAGATCGCGAGGCATAGCCCCACGAGTTTCAGGTTCGCGCTCCAATAGCTGCTGTTTTGAGACATTCGTCCCCCCTTGTATGCGGCTGCATTAGTGCTTGTATCCGGGCGCAATCTAGCACCGGCACTACTGGGCGGATTACCGACTTTAGTCGTAGGACGCCTCCGGCAACGCGCATCGCGGAAGGACCGCTTTGCCGTTTATCGATGAATTATCAGGAGCTTAGAGCGCGACAGCGCAAAACGCGGCGACGCCGTTCGCTCGCCGGCATACGACGATAGTAGTAGACTCGGCCGCAGGGCGCCCATAACGACAACAACCGGGGGACAAGGCGTTTGATCAATTGGTGGACGCTGTTGCTGCTATCGATAGGCTACGTCGCGTTGCTGTTCGCGATTGCCTATTGGGGTGACAACGTGGGGCATCGGCGCCTGTCCGGCCTGTCGCGGTCGATCATCTACAGCCTGACGCTCGCCGTCTACTGCACCTCATGGACCTTTTACGGCGCTGTTGGCAGTGCTGCCGAGAACGGCTGGATCTACCTGCCGATCTACCTCGGTCCGATGCTCGTGATCCTGTTCGGCTGGCCCATGATCCGGCGCATCGTGACGATCAGCAAACGGCAAAACCTGACATCGATCGCCGATTTTATTGCAGCGCGATACGGCAAGGCGCGCAGCCTCGCGGTACTCGTTACCGTCATAGCGACGATCGGATCGGTGCCTTACATCGCGCTGCAGCTGAAGGCAATCGTCACCGGTTTCACCGTCGTTTCCGATTATCCCACGACGTCCGGCAACGCCGGCTATGACACCGCGTTTGTCGTCGCCGCGGCGCTCGCGGTATTCGCGATCCTGTTTGGCACTCGCAAGATCGACGTCACAGAGCACCACGAAGGCATGATGATGGCGATCGCGTTCGAATCGGTCGTCAAACTGTTTGCGTTTGTCGCTGTCGGGCTGTTCGCATTGCTGCTGCTCGGCTCGCAGGGAACACCGCTCGAGATAACCTCGACCTATACGGCGCCGGACCGCGTGTTCCGCCTCGACAGCCTGCCCGACACGTTCGTCACCCAGTTCATCCTTGCGAGTGCAGCGATCTTCTGCCTGCCCCGTCAGTTTCACGTTGCGGTCGTCGAGGCGCATCGCGAGGCCGATCTGCGCCCGACGCGCTGGGCATTTCCGCTGTACCTGCTCGTATTCTCGGTTTTCGTCATCCCGATTACGATCGCGGGTCTCAAGACATTGCCGGCAGGCGCGTTCAGCGGCGACACGTTCGTGCTCAGGCTGCCGATGCAGGCCAACAACGACTGGCTGACCATACTCGCGTTCCTCGGCGGCTTTTCGGCCGCAACCAGCATGGTAATCGTTGCCTGCGTGGCGCTGTCGACGATGATCAGCAACGAAATCGTCATGCCGCTGCTATTGAGGATAAAAACGCTCGGCCTGTCGGAGCGGCACGATTATTCGCGCCTGATTCTCAATACGCGGCGCAGTGCCATCGTGGGCCTCGCGAGGTAGTAGATGTACGCGAGCATCGCGAGGC
>JAAUXY010070919.1_pt1 | contig 11418 bp, 10 predicted proteins | sample 7278121 | NCBI WGS metagenome assembly JAAUXY01 (sample SAMN14350117, study PRJNA611818) | marine sediment metagenome | isolation source: surface marine sediment (1.8m) | place: French Polynesia: Moorea | collected 2018-08
AGCGACATCGCTACATCTCTATCCTCTGGGTGGTTTAGCTGCAAGAGCCGTATGTCCATCCCATGAGTGGTCTCTAGGTCTTTCTTAAAAGGTAGTCCGAGAAGTGTCCGTAAAAGGGAGCTCTTCCCCACACCACCCTCCCCGATAATGACGAGCTTGGAGGTCCATTGTCTAACGGGCCCCTCTAATTGATCTCTGAGAAATCCTAGAATTGCTTCCGTTCCTTGGGAGGCAATCTCGGGAGGAGGTGATAGCATAGACGCACTGTCTAGGTCTATATTTTTGAGTTTTTTTAGCAACCCTATTTCTGGCGGCAGAGTTTCAAGTGGGTTGCCGTAGAGATCTAGTGTTTCCAGGCTACTAAGCTCGCCGATTTCCTTTGGCAGAGACCTTAGGTCATTCGAAGACAAATCCAAAACGCGGAGTCCCTTGTGACTCCCGATTTCTCTCGGTAAGTCAGTTAGATTCATGCCGCTCAGGTCTAACTCAATCTCCTTTGACTTGATGCTCTGCTCGATAATGTCTATTGCGAGCTTCAAGAGCCCTGGCGCAAGGTCCTTAGTGTCTTCATAATTATTTTCCATTAAGTCTTCTCCGGATATTGCGCAAGCTCTTCTGCGACTTGTAGCCTGCAGGCCGCAGTCTATCGTTGATTTTCAATCAGTGGCTAATTGCCTGCCTCGGCACGTAGCACCCCAGTCGTTGGATTCAGTCGAGTGACGTGACGCGCCGCAGTAAATGCGAGAAATGGGTGATGGATAGTCGCTGGCCCTGCCGCCGTTGAAGCTGCAACCAATCGGCATCTGCCAGTTTGTACGTCTTGTGATTGTCCTCCCTCTACAATGACCAAATTTCTCCTACCAAAATTGGATAGTCACTACGCAGTTGGTGGCAAGATGGCAACATGCCCACTAGGGCAGATCTGAGCGCCATACCCTTCTTGATCTCCCAAATGTCGCTGCCTGAGACCTGAGCTTCTGAAACTGTGTATCACTCGAGTCCACTGGATCTTCACTACTCTCTTGATACTTCGAATGCCGTCGAACGACCAAAGCCAAGCGCGCGGCGGAGCCGTCCGCTTCGGCGTGTTGTTCTACGTGGACTCGACTCTGTGCTGTCATCATCTGGCCCGTGCAGCATCTTCTCGATTTCTCATCGTGAGTATCGCCTCCGCCTCGTGATCATGGCCGCTCCCCTCGCATCAGCAACGCGTGCAAGATCATATCATGCTCCTTGCGCTGCTCCTCTGTAAGCATATGGAATACGCGGTTCAACTCGGAGTGACGTCGCTTAAGTTCGGCAGTACTGACATGTGAATAGGGATCCATATCCTCAAACGGATCTCCGAAGCTAGAAACGCCAGGCGTTGGAGCAGATAAGAAGAAGATCCATATCGCCAAAGCCAAACCGATACCGGCGCCGATATAGGAGGTCGTCTCCGATGCCGGCTGCCCTGTCCTTTCATCGAGCATCGACCCAGCTACAGCACCTATGAACACAACGATCAAAGTTAGTATCGACCGATGCCAATAGCTGACATGCCGCAACCATATCATGGCGCTGTGGATCCTCCATGCACTAGGTTCAGTCCCCCAACAACTCGTTCATATTTCGGTCTGATCTGGCATGCTTCCGTTCAACGCTTCGGATCCATCTGCCGGCTCGGCACTCTTCTCAAGGATATAACCAGTGCCATCACACCGAGCGCATTTTTCGCCCTCGCAGTCTGGGGCGATGTTGTAGCCCATAGTCCAGTTCACGATACCTAGCCCATTACAAGAAGCACAAGTAGCTCTTCGGTCCTCCATGACTTCTTCACTCATGATCCGGTATGCCCTTAGCACTCAGGAGACGTAGAACGACCTTGAGCTGAGCGCCTGGCGAATCCAAAGCGTTCCAGCGAATTGTTATACATTGATGTCTTCCTCCAAGTCTATTTCGAGTAGCCTCGGAACTGCGTCTCTTCTCAAGGCGTAGAGCTGTGATAGCTTTCCGTCCGAAAGCCTGAGCACAACTTGTTTCAGCTCCGGATGCTCGATCAATCGTATGGCAACATCATCGATGACACTCAATCTATTCTTGAATATTTCGAGAGAATCGTCATCCGGATCCTCAATAATAATCTTTACACTAACAGTGCGTGAATCGTTCACTGCCTGAAACTCAAGAACGAGCAGGCGCTCCCCTGGCCAATCAGCACGACGTTTCATTGCCCGCTTGATCTTATCCTTGAGGAGATCCCAACCGTCAGCCCCAATCTTTCCGAGAAAGCCGCTGGCGATGCCTCCGGCGAGGAAGGCTCCAATCAGCCAAAGGGTACTCACAGGCTCCAGAGCCTTCTTCCCGTAGAACTGCAGTGGTGCCTTTAGCAAGTTCGCCAAGTCCTCTAGTGGCCGTCGATACTCTTCAGATCTGTAGCTTTGATCAAAGATGACAGCGAGTTCATTCTGAGGCTGGGGCCAAATCGGGAGTTCGCGACCGCTATTATCTATAGGAATATCCTCGTCGTTATCGAAGTACTGTACCAATACAACGAGAGCGCTCTCTCCGTCGGGTAGCTCGAAGACCTTTGAGCTCAGGGTCCTCCCTATTGGTGCTATTCGCGGGTCATGATTGACCATAATTGGAGTATAGCGCTGCTCGGATTGGCGAGCGTTCCCCTTGAGGCCCTCGGGCAAAAGCCGATCTCCGTGCCTGTCTCTGTGCGAAGTGGCTACGATGCGAGCTTCGTATCTCATGTCAGCTTCTCAACCGATCGAGTTGTATAACGCCGAGGCTCATGTGCGGCGCTTGCGCCGTCTCATGGAGCCAATGGTTACGCCCGAAAGCCATCGCAGCGCCTACTCGGCCCATTGCATGGAAAACCTTTTCACCAAGGGCGGAAAAACTCATTTCGGCCGCTTTTTTCCGTTAGGATAATAAACGTAATAGCGGCCACAATGGGGGCACCGGCCTTGCCATTCGTCAGTTAGAAGCTGCATTGGCCTGCCTCCGCCAAGCTTTTGTGCATAATTGAAAGTTATCCCTATTGCCTTTGTGAGTTGGTTTTTGAATGGGGTCCCGCACTTGTAGCATTTTAGTTGAGAGGATGGCATAGTGGATCTTCCTTAGAGCGGCTGACTGGGATAATCTAAGCGTAATTTCCAAATGATGCGTTCTATCGTCTCGCCCAAAGCTGGTTGACCAGGCGATACGGCCAACGCCTGACTGCGGTCGTCGTCCGTTTGAGCGGGGCGCTCGACCTCGCTCAGTGAATCTCGGTCCTCGTGAATCACTTGAAGGCCTAAAAGCGTGGAAATCAGTAAGACAGTACCGATTCTCAGTCTGTTCATCCGTGCTTCGTCCGTCTTTTGCTACTTCGAGGTTGCGTAACATCCTTACTGAGCATCCAGCCCCCGATTTACTTTATGCGACATATTCTGTCCGTGTAACTCCCCAGAGCGAAACCCCCAGGAAAGGCTAGAGAGCCCTCTAATCCGCGCCGTGAGCCAACCCTAACGGACCTGGAGTCGGACTGTCAACGCGACATGTTCCTGTTCCCATAACGCATCTCGACGAGAGTCAGTCTGAGACCTTAAAAGGCGACGCGAAGTCATTAATCCGACAAATCCGTGTCCGCGTATCGACTTGGCGCCTGGGTCAGTACTCGGCTAAGTCCTCATGGCGACAACGACTTCCTACGAGCCCACAGCATTGGGGCGCTGTTATGCGGACGTTCGCTTGTACGTGTATTCAATGCCAGGGGCTGTCTCGGCGGTTATCGGCCCTGTTGCCTGTTTCCATATGGAATCCGCGAGGGCCTGTAGCGCTCTCGTAAGCTGGCGCCTATCCCGCCCGCGCCAACGCGACGGCCGGCTCGGACCATCGCGTTTTCCGCATCGGTCGACGCCGCTCGCCCTTCGGAAAAGCCACGCCGGGCGCAGGCGCTACCGTGGTACGAACTGCCCCCGAACGGGCCTCGATCGTTCGACCTCTCCCGGCTCGGCCCTTGCCGGATCGATCGTCGTCCGTCAGCAAACTTCCGAGCCGACGCCGGGACGGCCGGACGGCTCGGGCAGTCTCATCGTTGCCGGCGCCAGTGTGGACGCCCGTCAACATGCTGGCGACGCGCACCAATACGGAGTCGAAGTCCGCGATCGCCCGCCGCAGCTCGGCATCGGCCGCCTCAGCCTCCTTGACGCCAAGCGCGGCCCGGTGCGAAGCGCCCTCCAGGGTCTCGACCGCCGCCTCGACAGGAGCCGCCCAGCGGGCCAGGTCGTCCGCCGCCAGCTTAAAGGAAGCCATCGGTAGGGCGCCTGGAGACACGGCGAGCCGCGCCACGATATGACGTGCCTGACGCAACAGCAAACTATCCTCGCGAGAGGTCTCGCCGGCGATGCCCAGCAGCCGCCGACACGCGGGACCGCCAAAGACACCGCGCAGCAGCCTCCTCAGATCGACGACTCGCCGATAGAGAACGGCCCGAGCGGCGAACCTCTCGTCGCTCCTGAGGCGCCGACGTTCGCGGGCCTGTTCGCGAGCCTGATCGGCGGCCTCCAGGCGCTGCCAACGCCGAGCCAGGGCACGCCCCAGGAGTTCCTGCAGGAGCTCGAGATCGGGCAGGCTCTCGCCCTCGGCAAGCTCCGGGCGCAGCAGTTCGGCCAGGCTCTCGGTCGTGGTGGCGGCCCAACGTCGACTGGCGGTGACGACGGCGGTCGCGGATTTCTTACGCATGAGGATGGTTTTCATGACGGCTCCTGGTTCGTGGACAGATCTCCATCTTCAATAGAGAGGGATTATGCCATGAAAATGGCGCTTCACATATTCAAGAATTCCGTTCATTTCTTCCGTTCGCATTTCCGACTGCTGCTCAGAGCCGTACATCGACCTGACCTGCCATCTGTTGTAAACATTTAAGCACACGCTCGGCACCCAACATATTCAGGAATTCCGTTCTTTTCTTCCGTGACAAGCCGCGGGAGCATCCGCCACGACGAATGGCCATTGGCCACCCACCGCAACGAGGGTCGGGGCACCTGATGGCCGTTGCCCCGGGGACAAAGCGGGCGCCGGGACACCGGATGGCCTTTGGCCGGTCCCAGAAACGGCGATCGCGGCGCCGTATGGCCAGTGGCCACTCGAGAACACGGCGGTCGCGGCATCCGCTGGCCACTGGCCACGCGCCTCGACGACAACTATTTCATCGATTTCCCGCCGTTCGGCGCGTTCGAACCGATGACGAAGATTGTGACTAGCTGATCTTTTGCTAGAAAAGCCAGATTCTTCGAAACGACGCTGGACCACCTGGACTATGGCCTGGGCACTTCGTGCCCCGGCTATGCCGGCAAGATGCCGGCGCTCCCAGCGCCCGGAAGTTGTGAACGACCGAAGTGGTTGGCACGGCGAGGTGGTGATATGGCGGGGCACTTCGTGCCCCGGCTGTGCCGGCAGGATGCCGGCGCTCCCAGCGCCCAGAAGTTGCCGACGATAACGGTTCAACATCAAGCGGCAAGATGGCGGCGCTCCCAGCGCAATCTGAAGCGGCTCGAGGCATCGGCGGGCACGGCAACGACGCGACGCGGCGTCGGCGCGGGCGGTTTTGGACGGCTCGGGACGCGATCTCGCGGCGACATCGAACGCTCAAGACGGTCCAGGACGTGTTTGAACAGTTACATCGGTCCTTCCGGGCCGGTGGCACGTTAATTCTGGACGCGCGAAAGCCCGGGCCACCAAAAGGCACGCCAATATCGGACGCTCAGATACTCAGGCCACCGAAAGGCGGGACAATCCGGGACGCCGGAAGGCCCGGGCCACCGAAAGGCAGGTCAATCCCGGACGCCGAGAAATCCGGGCCACCGGAAGGCAGGGCAATCCCGGACGCGGGAAATCTCAAGCCTCCAAGTGGCGCGACGATCCTGGATGCCGCGGTGGGCGAGCCTCCGGAAAGCGCCGCGATTCGAGGCGCCGCGGAGGCCAGGGCATGGCACTACGCGGCGGTTCGCGAACTGAACCAACCCGTGACCGACGCCGCGGCGGAACGCAAGGTCTGCTTCACCCGACTCTCGGATCGCGCCTCGCGCTTCCGGCGAGCCTCCTTGCTGAGCTGCCGGCGATGGACGTAGGACCGCAGCTTCGAGCTCAGCTTGCCGTTGAGGCCCGCGAGGTTGAAGCTCGCCTCCAGGAAACGCCGGGCCTTGGCGTAGGCGTCGTCGAACTTGCGCAGGGCCTCGTTGCGGTCGTCCCGCGCCAGCTGCTCCAGGACCTCGAGATCGGCCAGCTCTTCGAGCAACTCGCCCAGCTGCCGATAGCCGGGCTGGATCTTGCTTAGCCAGGCCTCGCGTTTCGGGTCTATGCCCTCGTCCTTCAAATGCGGTAGCGATTCACACTCGGTTTCGAGCGACCACATCAAGTGCCCGAGCTGGTAATGGAGCCGCCGCGCCTTGCGCAGCGTCCGCCCCGACATGCCGTGAAAGCGCCGGCCGCCTTTCTTACCGAGCTCCGTGTCGATCAGCCGACGGACCAGAACCACCCGCGGGTAGAGCTCGCTCCGGGCCAGCTTTTCGCTCCGGCGCCGCACGGCGACCACCTTGCGCTCGCGCTCGAAGATCTGGTGCTCGGTCACTCGCAAGCGCTCCAGCGCGCTGGTGACCGAACGCCCCAGGAGCTCGATCGACAGGCCGAAATCGGGCAAGGCTTCGCCCTCGGCCAGCTCGGGGGCCAGCTGGTCGCCGAATCCCTCGGCGACCTGGGGCTTGAACGCGGCGATCGATCCTCTGAGGGCCCGCGTGTCATCGACCCGCTGAAGGTAGACCTTCGAGTAACGGACGGTGCCCTTCTTCCAGCCCTTGGGACGACCGGGGCGACTGGCGGATTTGAGCTCGATGGTAGACATGATGGGCAGACCATAGATGATTAATCTCTCTTTGTCAAATAAAATCTTTGCTTTCTGGAGCTTCAGGCGCGCGGAGAATCCGGTGTGGATGACGATCGGTCAGATACGCCCAGAGCAGGCGGGACGCCTGCGCTCCCAGCGTTGAGGTACATCAACCTGGGAAGAGGACCTTGAAACTCTCTCTCATACTGACGATCTGCCAGCCGTATTGCTCGGCGTGTTGTAGCAACTCCTGGTCACTGTAGACGTATTCTTCCGGATCGTCATGAACCAGGATCAGCCCGAGGCTGGGATATGGGCTACTGGTCGCGTACTGCAGCATCTCGAAATCACCCATCGAGTTGCCAAAAGCGAAGACCGGCTGCTGTCCGATCCGATTGCGGATGATCTCGGCCTTGCCCTTGCCGCCGACGGACGGCGCCCGAAAGCTGTCTTGTCGGATGAGTGATGAGGCGCCGTTTTCGAAGACGAAATCGAGTTCGACATTGCTCCCGATCAAGCGTGGCGCGGCGAGCCCCAGGACGCCTGTCCCGAAGCCACGAGTGAAGCCTTGCTGGGATCCGGAGACGATATAAACGACAAAGCCATTGGCGTGCAAAAGGTCGATCAGCTGTCGCATCGGGACGTAGTAGAGCTGAGCATAGGGCCGATCGAAGCGGGGGTGGTGATGGCTGTGGATGAACTCCCGCACATAGTCCAGGTAGAAGCTCTGGGACTCACCATCGAATGCCGTCAACAGCGCGGTTTCGACCTCGGCGTCGATCTGCTTCAAATCGCCGTCACAGGCCGCGCGATAGAGCTCCTCATCGAGCAGATCGGAATCGGTCTCGGTGAGCTCGCACAGGCGACTCGCCGCCAGCATGACTTCCATGAAATCCGGTTTTTCGCAGCCGATCGTGCCGTCGAAGTCGAGGGTGGCCACCCGATCCTGCGGCGGGATATAGCCGGGCGCCCCAGGCTGCGAGATATCGGCCACATAATCCAGGATAGCCTGCTTGACCGCCGTGTCTTTCCAACCCGGCAGCGGATCCCCGGCCCCTGAGGCAACGTCTTCGCCGGGATGATCCGAAGTCAGCGCAGCGCAGGCGCCGAGGAAGGCGACGGCCACCGCCCAGAGGATCAGAGGCTTCGAAATGATGGGATTCGGGATCATGAAACCTGTTTTACCACGTCTCATCTCGAAGCGGAGACCACGCCGGCCGCCCCGGGACGCTCCAGGGCATTTCATAGACCGACCCAGACAGCCTCGCAGGGTCCCTACAGAATCCTTAAGCCAAGAACTCCTTCGAACGCTCGCGCTGCTCGGTCGTGCCGCGGAGCCGTCTCCCGAGCGAGCTCATCGTTTTGGAAGACCTCCGCCCCAACGGGTAGATTGAAGCCCGCCCGCGGGGGCGTGGCAACGGCCCGGGACAGCCGCTACGGTGGTTGGGTTCGGATAAAGACAACTGCTCTCGCCGGCCGGATGGCTTTCAGGGCTAGCGAGGGCTCGACTCCGGAGGCCCGCCCATGAGATCCAAGATCCTGATCGCCGGCTTCATCCTGTCGCTGCTCGCCGGCGCCGGCATCGCCCAGGAGACGCCGGCCGGCCTGAGCGCCGGCTACGACGCGCTCGCCGACTCGATCCTCGCCCTGCGCAAGGCCGAATCGGCCTTCGTGCACGCGCTGCTGGACGCCCACTACATGGCCGCCAAGCGAGCGATGAAGGCTGGCGACCACGAGAAGGCGGCGGCCCAGATCGCGCTCTTCGGCAACGAGGGCGACAATACGATCGGCGGTATCCGCAAACGGCTGGTCGAGGGCGGTCACCATCACAACGCCGACGACGGCGAGGGTGGCGAGTACGAAACCGGCTACGTGATCGTCACCCGCGAGTGGAAGAAGGCGATCCTGGCGGAGTCGGCTGCCCTGCGCCAGGCGGGCAACGACGATGCGCGCAAGGCGGTGTTCAAGAGGTTCATGGCCCTGGCAGAAAAGGTACTGGCCGCGGAATGAGGCGGGCGCCGGCCGTGCTGCTCGCGGCCCTCACCGTCGCCGCGCCGGTGGCGGGCGGGGTCGAAGCACCGTTTCACTTCGTCGACATCTCGGCCGACGCCGGGGTCACCGCGCCGACCTGGTGCGGCGGCAAGGACAAGCCGCACATCCTGGAGTCGGGGGGTACCGGCCTGGCCCTCTTCGACTACGACCGCGACGGCGACCTCGACCTCTACCTGGTCAACGGCTGGAGGCTCGACGGCCCCAAGGTCGCCGAGCGCGGACGAAACGTGCTGTACCGCAATCGCGGCGCCGGAGCGGACGGCACCGTCAGTTTCGAGGACGTCACCGCCGAGGCCGGCGTCGGCGACGATGGCTGGGGCTGCGGCGTCGCGGTCGGCGACATCGACGGCGACGCCTGGCCCGACCTCCTGGTCACCAACTTCGGCGCCGACGTGCTCTACCGCAACCAGGGCGGCGGGCGATTCACCGCCGTCGCCGACGGCCCCGGCGTCGACGGCTGGTCGGCCGGCGCGACGTTCTTCGACGCGGACGGCGACGGCGACGAGGACCTCTACGTCGGCGCCTACATCGATTGCACCCTCGAGGAGGTGTTGAACGCCAAGCCCACCCTCGACTGGGAAGGTACCCAGGTCATGCTCGGCCCCTTCGGGCTCGAGGGCAAGGCCAACGCCTACTTCGAGAATACCGGCGGCGGCCGCTTTCGCGACGCCACCGCGGCCGCCGGGCTGGTCGACAAGGGGCTCTACTACAGCTTCGGCATCGCGGCCCTCGACCTCGACGGCGACCGCGACCTCGACCTCTACGTCGCCAACGACTCCAACCCCAACTACATGTACCGCAACGACGGCCGGGGCCGCTTCCAGGAAGTCGGCCTGTGGAGCGGCGCCTCGCTGGATCAGGGCGGCAACGCCCAGGCCGGCATGGGGCTGGCCACCGGCGACGTCGACGGCGACGGCGTCACCGACCTGTTCGTCACCAACTTCGCCAAGGACACCTCCACCCTCTACCGCAACCTCGGCGATTGCATGTTCGATGACGTCACTGCCGGCGTCGGCTTGCGCGAGGCCACCTACAAGCCGCTGTCGTGGGGCACGGTGCTCGAGGACTTCGACCTCGACGGCGATCTCGACCTGTTCGTGGCCAACGGCCACATCTACCCTCAGGCCGACCGCGTGCCCAAGGCCGGCACCGGCTACGCCCAGCGCAACCTGCTGCTCGCAGGCGAGGGCGGCCGCTTCACCGACGTCTCCGAGCGCTCCGGTCCCGGGCTGGCGGTCCTGGGCTCAAGCCGCGGCGTCGCCGCCGGCGATCTCGACGGCGACGGCGACGTCGACCTGGTGGTTGCCAACGTCGACGCCCCGCCGACGGTGCTGCGCAACGACAGCCCGCGGCGCGGCGCCTGGCTGCTGGTCGACGCCCCCGGCGCCCTGCGCGTCGAGGTCACGGTCGGCGAGCGCCGGTGGGCGCGCGACCTGGTGATCGGCGGCACCTACGTCTCGGTCTCCGACCGGCGCTTCCACTTCGGCCTCGGGCCGGCCCAGCGCGCCGACCGCTTGAAAGTCCTGTGGCCCGCCGGCGGCGAAACCGTGCTCGAGAACGTCGGGGTCGACCGCGTGATCACCGTCGAGCGCGACCAGGCCCGGTAGCGTCCGACACGTTTTCATGGACCCCGCCTCACGATGGACGCAGATCGCCGGCTACCTCGACAAGCAGGAAGAGGACCACCCGTTTGCGGGTGTTGCTGCTGCCGACCCCGTGCCAGACTCCAAAAAGTATCGCCAGAGGGGGGCGGTGTCTGATCAGTTTCTGGCATGCCTGCAAGCGTGCAGAATCGAGGGGAAGAGTTATGAACATGACGAGAGTTGCCCTCCGCACCCTGGCTGTCGCCGCCCTGGCGATCGGCCTCACTCTGGCGCCCGGCGCCTGGACCGAGCCCGCGGAGCCGACTTCGCAGGCACAGCTGATGCGACCCGGCCTGGCCGCACTGGAGCGCGCTATGCTCGAGGAGCTGACCTCTGAGCAGCGCCAAGCCTTCATCGACGGCGCCGACCCGGCATCGATCGAGCTGGCCTCGGGCGAGACCCTGGCCGACTTCATCGATCACGAGCTCGAGAAGGGCCTGGTGGCCTCCGGCCTTGTCTACTTTCCGCTTCCTCGCTGCACCGTGATGCAGACCTGGAGCTCGGTGGACGGCAAGATGGCCGCCAACGAAACCCGCCGCTTCCTGGTCCGCGGCGAGATGACCGATCTTTCGAGCCAGGGGGGCTCGGCCACTGGCTGCGGGGTGCCGGTGGCGGCCGAATCGCTGGCGGTTAACTTTCGGGTCAGCGACTTCGGCAATAGCACCGGTCAGCTCAGGGTCAATGCCACCGGCCAGCCCGCGGGCCATCCGATCATCCATTACCAGGCCGGCTCGGCAGAGATCTACCACAATTCGACCGTGCTGGACCTGTGCCTGGCGGCAGCTTGTTCCAGCGACTTCAAAGTGTCCACGAAGAACGCGGCGGCGCACGTGAGGATGGACATTCTGGGCTATTTCGCTCCCGGACCCG
>JAAUXY010198832.1_pt1 | contig 11416 bp, 11 predicted proteins | sample 7278121 | NCBI WGS metagenome assembly JAAUXY01 (sample SAMN14350117, study PRJNA611818) | marine sediment metagenome | isolation source: surface marine sediment (1.8m) | place: French Polynesia: Moorea | collected 2018-08
CCGCAAATACGCCGAGCAGTATGAATTCGACTGGCTGGTGACAGCCGCGCTCGCCTACCAGGAATCCCGGCTCGATCAGAGTAAGCGCAGTCCGGCCGGTGCAGTGGGAGTCATGCAGATATTGCCCAGCACCGCGGCGGATCCCAACGTGGCCATCACCGACATCCACGAAATCGGCCCCAACATCCATGCCGGGCACAAGTACCTGCACTTCCTGCACCATCGTTACTTCGACGACCCGTCCATCGCCGAGCTGGACCAGTGGCTGTTCACGTTCGCGGCGTACAACGCGGGGCCGGCGAAAGTGAGAAAGCTCAGGGCGGAAGCGCCGAGGATGGGGCTCGATCCCAACGTATGGTTCCGCAACGTCGAGCTCGTGGCGGCCAAGCGCATCGGCCGCGAGACGGTTCAGTACGTCAGCAACATCTACAAGTACTACATCGCGTTCACGCTGATAAACCAGCAGCAGAGCTTGAAGGACGCGGCGAGGAAAGCCGTGACCCAGTAGAAGCGAGACGAAGCAGCAATCGGCCGCATCACGCGCCGGCGAGCGTTGTCGGCGGCACCAGCGCTCTCAGCGGGGTCCGAAAGCGATCCATCCGAGGTACGCGAGGCTGGCGACGATCAATCCCCCGCTCCAGGTGGCCAGCCAGATTTGGCGGCCCCGTATTCCCAGCCAGGTGAGAACGACCCCGATGAGCAGGCTCAGCAGCACCGTGAGAAGCAGCACCGTCTCCGTGCCGCCGAGCCCTGCCTCACCCGGCATCTCGCCGATTCGATAGCGCACGCCGGCGTCGCCTCCTGGGTTCCCGCTACTCGAAGGCCCGACACAGGCGAAGGGCGTCGAGCACGGCCGCGTGAATGTTGCGGCTGGAGACGGCATCACCGATCCGGTGCAGCTCGAAGGCGGCATCGGGATTGACGTTCCGGGGCTGAGGTTGGCCGGCAAGCAGCGCCTCGAGATCCGTTACTCCGTCGTTGACGGATCGGTCGCGAAGCGCGCGGTAGAGCGAGTCGGCAGGCACGGTGCCGTGCTCCACCACGAGCTGATGGGCCTGGCGAACGTCCACCGTGCCCGTCAGCTCGTTGGCGAAGGTGATCTCCAGCCGATTGCCCTGCCTTCGCACGCGCACCAGGCGGTGGTTGAACGTGAGGTCGAGACCCAGCTCGTAGGCCCGGCGGCGCCAGATGACCTGCTCCGAGTAGGCCATTTCCATGGCCAGGTGGTCGTCGATTGCCACCAGGGACACTTCGCACGGCGCGCCAGCGAGCTGGTCTGCGACGGTGAGGGCGCAGTGCCGGCCGGTGCCGTCGTAGACGACGACGTCGCCGGCCGGTGTCACCGCGCCGCTCAGGATGTCCCACGCGCTCGTGCAGTGCTCGGCACCGTCGATCCAGTCGAGGTCCGGCACGCCGCCGGTAGCGACGACGACGTAGTCCGGTTCTCGCGCGATCACGTCGCCCGGCTCGGCGTACTCGTTGCAGCTCACTTCGACACCGAGCCGTTCGAGCTCCGACGCGCGCCAGTCGATCACTCCCGAGAGATCTCGGCGCCAGCTAGCCCGCGACGCCATCAGCACCAGGCCCCCGAGCCGGCTCGCCGCCTCGAACAGCACGACTCGATGGCCCCGCTCCGCGCAGACGCGGGCCGCCTCGAGCCCGGCCGGCCCACCGCCTACCACGACGACCGAGCGGGGCGCGGCTCGCGCCGGTTCGATGACATGCGGGAGGGTGAGCTCGCGTCCCGTGGCGGCGTTGTGCAGGCAGGCAGGCCGGGCGGTGCTCATGCAATGGGTCGCACCCACGCAGGGCCTGATGCGATCCGCCTCGCCGCGCTCGAGCTTGGACACCAGATGCGGATCGGCAAGGTGGGCCCGCGTCATCGCCACCATGTCCAGCAGGCCTTCCTGGATGGCATGGCGCGCCGTGGCCAGGTCCGCGATGCGGGCCGCGTGGAACACCGGCAGACCGACCTCGCGCTTGAACTCGCCGGCCCGTTCCAGCCACGGCGCCATCGGCGACGCCATGCCCGGCATGTTGTCCACGGCGAGGTTGATGGCGGTGTCCATCCGGCCATAGATGGCGTTGAAGAAGTCCACGGTGCCCGCGCCCTCGAAGATCTCCGCGACGCGGACGCAGTCGTCGAATCCGAGCCCGGCTTCCTCGCCCTCGTCGACCACCAATCGAATCCCGACGGCGAAGTCCTCTCCGACCCGGCGTCGAATGGCTTCGTGGACCGCGAGCCCGAACCGGCATCGATTCTCGATCGATCCGCCGTAGCGGTCCGTGCGCCGATTCGTGACCGGGGAGAGAAACTGGCCGATCAGATGGCCACCGGCCAGTGTCTCGATTCCGTCCAGCCCGCCCTGCTTGCATCGCAGCGCCGCCGCGGCGTAGGCATCGATCACGCGAGCGATGTCGTGCTCGTCCATTTCCTTCGGAAAGCTGCGGTGCAACGTCTCGCGCACCGGTGAGGGTCCGATGGTGGTCAGCCAGTTGCCCGCGTAGGGCTCCCCGCGCCGGCCGAGGTGGGTAATCTGGCACATCAACGCGGCGCCGTGGGCGTGGATCTTGCGGGAGAACACCTGGAAGTGCGGGATGATGGCGTCGGACCCGACGTAGAGCTGACGGAACACCGAAGGCGAGTCCGGTGCCACGTTCGAAGAGCCGCCGAACATGGTCAAGGCAATGCCGCCCCTGGCCTTTTCCTCGTGGTATGCCTGGTAGCGCGCCCTCGGTAGTCCGTCTTCCTCGAGCCCGCAGGCGTGGCTCGTGCTCATGATCCGGTTCTTCAGCACGAGATGCTTCAGCCGGAACGGCTCGAGCAGCGGGTCACGGGTGCCAGTCAACATATCATCGACCTCTGCGGACCAAGAGGAGATTCTCCTCGCGGGGGTTGTGCCCTGTCCAACCGAGTTGCTTCGAATCACCAACCCCGGCCCCTTTCCAACGCGCACCACGGCGTGTAGAAAAGCGAGAAACGGCCCCGGAAGCACGACCGACTCGGGGATCGGCGGGGACGAGGATCGAAGGCGCGATGTCGAGCTGGCGTGATTGAGCCCGAAGCATTTCTGGATCCGGTTCGCGAGGCAGGTTTCGACTTCTTCACCGGGGTCCCTTGCTCATTCCTCACGCCGCTGATCAACGGGGCCATCAGCGATGCGCGAACGCGCTACGTCGCGGCCGCGAGCGAGGGCGAGGCGCTCGGCATCGCCTCCGGTGCCTGGCTCGCCGGCAGGGAGACCGTGGTGATGTGCCAGAACTCCGGTCTCGGCAACGCGGTCAATCCGCTCACCTCGCTCAATTTCCCCTTTCGGATCCCCACCTTGCTGGTGGTCACCTGGCGGGGTGGGCCCGGTATCCACGACGAGCCGCAGCACGAGCTCATGGGTGCCATCACGCCCGACCTGTTGGAGCTGATGGGCATCGCACATCGTCCGTTTCCCCGCGAATCAGCCGAGATCGCTCCGGCCATCGAGGCAGCCCGGGCCTCGATGTCGGCCAGTAGCCTGCCGTTCGCACTGATCCTCGAGAAGGGCTCCGTGCGCGGAGAAGAGCTCGATCCAGCCCCCGAGGAGACGCCGGCCCCCGGCCGCGCCACTGACCTGCGCCGGCTCGCCAGCCCGCCGTCGCGAGCGGCAACGCTCGGACGTCTGTTGGCGACGGTGCCCGAGCAGGCCGCGATCATCGCCACGACCGGGAAGTGCGGCCGCGAGCTGTTCACGCTGGCCGATCGGCCACAGCACCTCTATCAGGTCGGCTCCATGGGCTGCGCTGCCGCGATGGGCCTGGGGGTGGCGCTCAGCACGTCACGGCCCGTGATCGTCCTCGATGGCGATGGCGCCGCGCTGATGAAGCTCGGCACGTTCGCCACGATCGGTGGCTATCGGCCCGAGAATCTGGTGCACATCGTGCTGGACAACGGCGTCCACGATTCCACGGGGGGCCAGCCGACCGTATCCGCCAACGTCGACTTCGCGCGGGTCGCCACTGCTTGCGGCTACCGGCAGGGCTTCTCCTGTGATGACCTGGACGGAGTAGTCGAGTCGGTGCAGCGTGCGCTCGGATCCGCCGGGCCAAACTTCTTGCACGTGCGGATCTCGCCTGGATCGATGAGCAACCTCGGTCGCCCCACCCTGGCCCCCAGCGACGTCGCGCGCCGATTTCGCGCGTTCCTGCTCGGCGGCACTCGATCTCCGACTGGTCCGCAGGCGCAGTCCGAAGCCGGCTAGACGAGCGACCCGCCGTGCGAAATCGCACGCGCGGCCCATTCAAGGGAGCAGGGTACGGGAGTCAGCGACTTATGGAGCGGGTGATGGGAATCGAACCCACGTTATCAAGTTGGGAAGCTGAGCTTCTACCATTGAACTACACTCGCCTGGGCGCTCGATCCTGCTTGGGGTGGTGCGGCTGTCAATCGGGGTGCCGGGAGAGCGCTTGACCGACAGTGGGCGAGTTTCGGTGCGATGTCGACTTGGACTGGAATCGACATGACTGCCACTTGCCCGCGGAAATTGATTTACCGTCCCACTGACCGCACCGCTGAGTGAATCCGCCCGAGACGTGCCGGTGAAATGATATCCAGTGCGGGAACCAACACCAGTGTACTGCGGTTGACAAGTTAGCAGCGCAAGCGATTGATTCGAGTCGTGCAGCGCTCTGCGGATGCGGGCCACGCCCCTCGAGCGCAGGCGATTTCCTTCACGCTGCTCAACCGCTCCCCGGCGCGGACCATGGTGTCGCGTCGCTCGGCTCACGTATTAGGACGCATCCCGCTATGGCGCTTCATCGGCAGCGAGTAGTCTGCTCCCTCGCTACCCGCAGTGAAAATAACGTAATAGAATCATCGAGATCTCGTGCGCCTGATACCGGCGCGCTGCTACCCCCGACGTAACGGGGCGCTCGAACTCAACTGGAGCGAACGGAATGGATTGGGTGCTAGTCACAGAGGTGGTGCTTTTCATTGTTCTAATGGGGTTTTCTGCATTCTTCTCCAGCTCGGAGACAGCGTTCTTTTCGCTCAATCCGGTGCAGCTGGAGCAGATGCGACGCGACGACAACCCCAAACTCGTTCTCATCAAGCACATGTTGAGCGAGCCGCGCCGGCTCATCGTGACCATTCTGATCGGCAACGAATTCGTCAACGTTGCGGCGTCGGTGATATCGGCTTCCATCGTCATCTCGCTCCTCGGGGCAGAGAGCAAGTACGTGAATCTGCTGATCATGGTTCCCATCTTGCTGCTGGTCGGCGAGATTACCCCCAAGACTCTGGCACTGCGTCATAACGTCGCCTTCGCGACAACTCAGAGCGGGCCGATCACGTTATCTGCAAGACTGATTTCACCGATCCGGTGGGTGGTTCGGACCGTCGCCGACAAGATAACCACCCTGATCGTGGGCAAGGAACGCGCGCGCGGCAGTATCGTCACCGAGGATTTGCTGCGTACCTTGGCTCACGAGGCCGCGGAGGAAGGCCTCGTGGACCATTCAGGGCACGGTGAAGACGTGGATCGACTGGTGCTTCGCCGCGCATAGCGGCCCCTGATCCTCGTCGTCATCCTTGCGCCTGTCGGAAACGACGACCACCCGATCTGCGTCGATGAAGGCGACGCCTTCGACGTTGCAGTGCATGGTCTCGCCCTTGTCGAAGCGAAACAGCTCACCCTCTCCGTCGATCGCGAAGTCGATACCGGCGCCCGATCCGGACGACTGGAGGCGACCGATCCACAGCCGCGAATCCTCCTGGGACGTCACAGCGATCACGTTTCCGCGCACGTCGAGTCCCGAGTAGTCCTTGAACTTCAAGCTCTCAGGGAGCTTGATCTCGTCAATGTGGGTCCAGTCGTCGCCCTGCTCGCGGAAGACCTGGATACGACCCTTGCCGCGCTTGCGCCCGGCCTTGCCCCCCTTGCAGTCGTTGCCCTCGCAGAGCAAGAGCAAGTACAGCTCACCCTGCCCTCTTACGTGGGCGATGCCCTCGAATCCCTTGTTCTCGCTATCGAAGGTGAACGCGAGCGGCTTACGTTCCGTGATCCGCAGATCCCCCTCGAGCACGGTGAGCGCCGAGCGGAGCTCATTCCCGACCTTCACCGTCTCCGTCACGACGAAGAAGCGGTCCTCGCGCGCGTCGTAGGTGATCCCCTCGAAGCCCTCGTCCTGTTCCGGGGCGCCGACGAGCTGATTGTCGGGGTGTTTTTTCTTCAGCGACGCATGGACCTTCGCGACGGCCTTTCGGTTGTCGAAGACAATGTAGTAGGTGCCGTCTTTCACCGCGACGCCGCTCGCCTCAAAGTCCTGGCGCAGCAGGGTCGAGACGCTCCGGCTCTCTTTCTCGGCGCTTTCAAGCAGCCGAGCATCGCCCGCCAGCGCGGCGAACGCGAGGGCGACCATTGCGCCGCCGGAGCCGGCTGCGATCGACTTCCGCCATGCGGATGTGGTGCTCATCTCGTCTCTTCCTGGCGCGGCATCGGCGGCAGCGAGCGGGCAACGGACGATACGAAGATGTCGCCGGTGTCCTGACCGACCGGCGCCCCTCCGTCTTCGGGTCGCGGCCACTCGGTCGCACGGTGTGCCTAGCGAGGAGTATGGCCAAATCACGGCACGACGTCACGTCGAATGGCGAGACTCCGGGCGCGCATCCGGTTCACTGAAGGCCATTTAGGCTACATCGAGCGCGTACCCGGCGCGACCCAGACCCTCTCCCAGGCTTGGACCGCTGTGGCCATCGCTTAGAATCTCAACGGCAGTGTCTGCCTCACAGAACTCTCTCGCAGGCGCCCCCCAACCTTCGTACATCGTCGGCCTTTGGGAGTGTCTCACCTAGGGCTTCCATCGCTCCTTGCGCCAGCGGAATCACTGGAGGCTGCACATTCCAGTTTCAAAAGTCTGCCGATGGTTTGCGGGTCCCAGGTGCCGCTTTCAACCGTTGGGTATGCGGGATGAGGTCACGATTGACCCACTCGACGGCGTCTCCCGGCTCAATCGAGATCGTCGCGGCTAGAAATGCAAGCTGCCCAAGGTCCTAATGGCAGGTCTTGAGGGCGCGATTCTCATTGATCGAGTTGAAGGGGGCCGTGAGAGACCGAGGGCGCAACGGGAGCTGATACGTAGCTTTCTTGCCTGAGTGTCCACGTTGAACCGATGAGCGCCGGTCGCGGTGGTGGGTGCTGGCTCCGAGTGCGTCGATCAGTCGTGCGACCTACCCCGGGCGGCCAGGATGGCTTGCAGCAGTTCCTCCGGCATCTTCGGGGCGGCGGCGTCCTCGCCGCTCGACTTGGACAGGGCGACGCTACGCCGATAGGCCGTGAGATATGAGCGGCATGGGGGGCACATGTTGATGTGCCGCTCGAAACGGCGGCGGGACTTCGGCTCCAGGCGACCGTCCAGGTAGTCGTCGATGAACGCCTCGGCCTCCGCGCAGGTGATCAGGCCGGGGACGGCCTTTTCCATTAAGTGACCTAGGCGCAAAAACAGATTCTTCAAGCTCACAATGCCTCGCTTCGGTAGAGGGGTTCCAACAGTTTCTTTAATGCTGCCCGTGCTCGGTCCAGGCGGACCTTGACATTGCCTTCAGTTTCGCCGAGGAGCTCGGCCACTTCGCGGGTGTCCTTTCCTTCGACGTCGCGCAGAACCAAAACGATACGATAGTTGTCGGGCAGGCGGTCGATACAGGCGCGCACCGCGGCCCGCACATCCTCGCGGGCGGAACTCGCTTCCGGGGCTTCTGAGAAGTTCCATTCGGGCTCTTCACGAACGCCTTCCAAGGGCGGCGCCAGTTCATCGATGGAAATCTCCTGGCGGCGGCGGGCGGCGCGCATGCGCGTCAGCGTGGCATTGACGGTCAGGCGGTAGAGCCAGGTCTTCAGAGAGGCCTGACCCTGGAATTCGCCGATATGGCGCAGCACGTTGATGAAGCTGTCCTGGACCGCGTCCTGCGCTTCGGCTTCACTGCCCGCGACGCGCCGGGCGACCCCGTAGAGGTAGTCACCGTAGCGGCGCACCAGCGCCTCGAAGGCCTGAGCGTCGTTGCGCCGTAGGCCCTCGAGCAGCGGGTCGTCGCCATCGGAAGCAGGTGCGTTTTCCAAGTCGTCGACGCGCAAGATTGGATTCCCCGAACGGCCAGCCGCCCTGTTCGGGGGAATGCTCCGAGGCGACATCGGCGACACAGGGGGTGTATCGAATGCAGTTTGCATCGAATTCGAGTGCCGTTGCCACATAGTCCGATGAAACACAGTCTCATGGGAATAACCAGTCCCGGTCACGCACCCCTACGGGTGTCGCCCGCAGCAGTGTCGACGACATGTGAAAACGAGACACGCCTGATTCCTTCATCACTGACCCTGCCTCTGTCAGCCCCATCCACCTCCATCTCGGTCTGCCACCAGGCCTCCCCGGCGATGACACCCGCGCGCCATCGGACTCGATCAGTTGGGGACGCTCGCCAAGGGTAATCGTGCCCGTCTCTGCGATGGTTATGCTGTAGTATCAAGGCTTTAGATGACCGATTCCAGGCAAACGTTACAGCGCGCTTTCACGCGCGTGCTCAAGGTTCCCACGACGAGCGCTGTCCCCGCGTGTAACCCTGGAGGCAAAAGATGCGTCAAACCGACGTAGAGACACAGCCGATCGCCGATAAACTGCGACCCGCTGAGTGTTGGATAGCATCCGACCGATTCGGCGTGCCGGTGGAACTCGAGGGAGTACGACTACAGCAAGGCAACACGTTGGTTAAACTGCGTGCGTGACGCGTAGCGCTCGCGCGACACAAGAACTCGGAAGATGTCAAATGACGACACAGACTCGCACCGATGTCACCAGCGCTTCAAAGCTTCTGGCAGGCGCTCTTTACCGGCGCGGTGACCTTGGAGGCCGCATGACTAGCCTCCGCTACACGGAGATGAAAGGCGTCCAGGCAGTGTTTGCCTTTTCTGATACGCAGTAAAGCAACGAACAGGGGAGAGAATCATTCTCGAGTCAGGTTACGACACGCTCGATCGCACCGCCTACTCTAATGTTAGGTGCCCCAGGAGGAATTAATGAACTTCGGCATTCTGGTCTTCAATCAGGTGGAGGAACTCGACTTTGTGGGTCCGTGGGAAATGCTTACGAAGTGGAGGAAGGTCGCCGATGGCCCCGAGAACTGTCTCGTTGTAAGTCAGTCACGCGAGCCGATTACGTGCGCGAAAGGGCTGTCAATCAATCCGCACGTCTCCTTCGCGGATTGCCCGCAGCTGGACTACTTGCTGGTTCCTGGAGGTCAGGGCACACGGCGAGAAGTAGACAACGCAGTGTTGGTGGAGTTCGTCGCCAGTCAGGCGAAGAACTGCAAAGCCGTGCTTTCGGTGTGTACAGGATCCTTCATTCTCCACGCCGCTGGGCTTCTGTCGGACAAGACAGCAACAACTCATTGGGGATCGTTGGAGCGTTTGCGAGCGCTAGGCGACGTACAGGTGGTCGAACAGCGCTTCGTTCGCGATGGGAATGTCTGGTCCTCGGCTGGCGTATCTGCCGGCATCGACCTCATGCTCGCCTTCATTGCGAGCGTTGCAGGCGAAGAAGCAGCAGGGAAAGTGCAGTTTCAGGCAGAGTACTACCCGGCTTCAACCAAGTACGGTGGCTTCGAGAATCATGCGCAAGCACCCGCCTACATCACGAGCACCTAACCACCGCGTCAAGCTGACGGCGGCAAGCGGGGCGGCGCTCCGCGGTAGCGTTGGTGGCGCCGCAGCTTACGCAGATCGTCAAGCGTCCACGAGTTAGGGATATTCCAATGATTACTACAATAACCGAGTTTAAGCTGACAAAGCCGATCACCCGAGAAGAGGCACAAAAAATTTTCCTGAGCACAGCTCCGAAATACCAGAGCGTGCCAGGCCTGGTTAGAAAGTGTTACATACTGTCGCAAGACGGGAACACAGTAGGCGGAATTTACCTCTGGAATTCTCGTGCTGAAGCTGAGGCGATGTATACCGAGAGTTGGAGAGATTTCGTACGAGAGAAGTATGGTTCAGATCCATCAGTCACATATTTTGAAACTCCCGTCGTGGTTGACAATCTTACGCACGAGATCCTTTCGGATGAGTAGACTGGATTGTTGCGTTCGGCGTTGAAATCTAAGCGGACGCCCAACAAGCGCATGCGGTCGGGCTGCCCACTGCTCGCTCCGCTCGCAGCGGTCGGCCGCTGATGCGAGGCGTTAGGATGCGACAACATGCGCAAGATCCGCTATGTACAGTGGCGGTACAATTGCAACCCTAAAAGTCGCAGGTTCGATTCCTGCACGGCCCACTCTTGTCATTTAGCCGGTTACGTGCGATGTCGCTGCCCAGAGGGTCGTGGATAACGGGCCCGAGGCAAGGCTAGGTGCAGTCGCGGTGCGCGCCGCGTGATTGGGTCCATGTACTCGCGCGCGCTGAGGGTAGCTCGACACAGCGCCGTGCCCAAGTCGACGGCGTGCGTCGCTGAGGCCGGCCTTCAACTCGACGCGGCGCCCACGCCCGCTGCACCCGTGAATGCATCGAGCACGTTGCGGGTCACCCGCTCGACCTGGGCGTCGCCGCGCGTGAGACCCATCACCCACTCACAGGTCGCGGCGGTGAACACCTCGCCCTCGCCACGCTGCCAGTGAACGATCATGCCGCTGCCGCGGGTCACCTTCTCGAGCGTTTCGGGGGACGCGTTGCCGTGGAGCGCTTCGGCTGTCCATACGGCACCCTCGTCGCCGATGTAGAGGGTCTCGCCCCAAATGCCGTGGTCGGCCTCGGCGTTGGTGCCGGGGCTCATCGCGAGGATGGCGATATCGGTGCTCGCGCCGTCGTCGCCGGTCGGATACGGCAGCCCGTCGCGGAACGTGTACTCGAGGCCGTCCACCTCGTACCCGAAGACCCGCGACGCGGCGCCGAGCACGTCGCCGTAGCCGAGGGCAGTGTCCGCGAACGCCCAGTGTCCAGGACGGTGAACGACGAACACCGCGGCGCCGCGGCCGATGCAGTTGCCGACGCCCGCGTAGACCCCGCGCAGGCCGTTGACGCCGAAGGTCCACGCACCGGGCCTGCCGATGGCCGGAATCTCCCAGGCGCCGGTCAAGAGGTGCGCGCGGTCGGTGCCCGCGACCGGGTCCTCCCCGAGCGCGAAGTACTTGTGACAGACTTGCGTGCGGCCGGCATCTTCCATCCGCACCTGCCAGAGGAAGTTGCCGGCGAAACGCGCGACACGCCCGCCGCGTTCCACCCAGGCGTCGACGGCGTCGCGCATCGGCGTGCTCCAGTACTCGTCGTGGCCGACGAAGACCGCGCAGGCGTGTCCGTCGAGGAGCGAGCGATCGGCGTCGAGATCGTGCAGCGTCGCCACGTCGAGTACTGGAGCACGCCGATGCGCGACGCCGTCGACGCCTGGGTGGAACGCGGCGGGCGTGTCG
>JAAUXY010034123.1_pt1 | contig 11414 bp, 7 predicted proteins | sample 7278121 | NCBI WGS metagenome assembly JAAUXY01 (sample SAMN14350117, study PRJNA611818) | marine sediment metagenome | isolation source: surface marine sediment (1.8m) | place: French Polynesia: Moorea | collected 2018-08
CCTGCCGAAACGAACCGGCGCCTCGACCTCGAGACGCACAAAAGCTCGAGAAAGCCGTGCCTCGATACGGCGGCGAACGGCCGGCCACCAAGCCAAGAGATCCTCGTACAACGGGACTGCATCGAGCACAGCCTCAATCTCTCGGCGAGCGGTATTGAGCCGATCGATCTCAGCTGTAGCCTTCGCAAGATTCGCCTTCGCCCGAATCCCCGCTTGGACCGTGTCCTTCGCCCCGCCTTCGCGCCGGTACGTTTCCAGGTCATCCGCCATCGTCAGCAACGTCTCGAGCTGTCGCTTCGCTCGGCGCATGTCTCCCTCGAGACGCTTCACCACGTCTTCGACTCGAGATGTGTCGAGATCGAGATTCCTCCGAGACCGTTCGAGATAGAACGCCCGGGCCTTTCTCAGATACTCCTCGTTTTCTATTAACTTCGGCAATCCCTCCCAGGTACCTCTTATGGGAAGGGCAGCTGCGTAGTTGGTCGACGACTCGAAGCGCCCTTTGGACGGCAGGTAGAGCCCATAAGACTTCAACTTGGGCAACCAGCGGGTCTCCATCGAGTCTTCTTTGACCGCCTCTTGTACTCCGGCAAGACGGTCCAGGATGTTGGTGATTGCCTGGTTGCTGCTCGCACAGGCAAGGATCACCGGGGGTTTGCCGCCGGCCAGCGCAGCATTGACCCACAATGAAGCGACAACGCTCTCGAGCATGGTGGTCTTACCCGTCCCAGGCGGGCCGTTGACCGCCAGCAGGCCGCCCTCCGGCGTCATCTCGAGGCTATGTATCGCCTGACGCTGCGATGGACTCAGGTGAAAGTCGTTGCGCATCTGGCCGCTATGCCAAAAAGACCCCGGGCAAACAGTTCCCGAAGCGCCTGCCGAGGCTTCATTCCTGGAAATCAGGTGTGGCGCAGGAAGAGGCTTTGAGCCTCGGACTGACGTCTCGAGGAGCGATGAGGCCGGTTTGTCTCGGAGGATGGCATCGTAGAGTTGGAGGATTCGAAACCCGGCTCCCCGTTTCGCCTCCCCCAGCACAACTCGCCCCCGGGTCGTGCTGAGTCCCATCGCATCGAGGCAGCTCGCACCGGAGCCGACCACCGCATCGTCCAGTTGCCGCGCAAACTTTCGATGCGCCTGCCACTCACCGTCAGCCGGCGGGGCGTTTTGAGTCAGGAACGCGTCGTAGGCTTCGATCTCGCCGAGTACCGGCTGGCCGCCCCCGATCGGGGCCAGGTGATCACGGACAAACCACGCCCCGAGATTGGGATCTCCTTGCAGAGAGCCATCGCGGTGTAGCTTCGCAGCGATCCAGAGCGGCGTGTAGAGCTTGTCGTCGTCATACCTGGCCTTCCCATGGACTTTTCTGCGCTTCAATCCATAGGGACAGATGAAGAGTGCGACCGACGACAGCTCTTCATCCTCACGGGGATGCGATTGCTGACGACTCCGGCCTTGGCGTTTTTGAGCGGCGACAAAAATCTTCGTGACGAGAGTCCGGTCGAGCTTCCCGGATCGCAACGCGGCGCCCGACACTTCCCAGCCGTGCCGGGCATCTGGATTCCTCAGCTCGGAATCTGCCAGGCAGTCGCGCCAGTATGAGATGAGCGAGTCGACGTCCAAAGGTGGGCCGTACTTGTAGCGAAGCTCACGCTACCGACGGTTCATGGAGGTGCTCGAGCACCCAGCGCGCAATCAACTCCTTGATCCCTACGCGCTGTTCTTCAGCACGGGCCTTCAGCATGGCAATCTGGCGCGGTGAGAGGCCCAGTAACTGCGAAAGCTTCCTCGTTTCGATCTTTGACTTCAACGAGTCTGAAAGCTCCATCTCGACGGACTCCATCTCTTCCTCGTAGTCCGCCGAGGAATGTTGATCCCAGAATTCCTGGATCTCCTCGATAGAGGAGAACTCATCGGGGAGAGGCTGTTTTCCGTCCATATCGCTTCCTTTCGCTCGCGTTCATATCACGGGAGGTCACCACCAGTGCTTCACGAGACTTCTTGTAGATGAAGACGACAAACAGATAACGACCGGCGTCAGTCTGTCCGTAGGCGTAGTAGAGATCCTCACCTTTGTATCGGCCTTTCTGTGCTTTCTTATAGATCGGACCGTTATAGAAAACGTCCTCAACTTCCTCTGGTACCACGCCATGTTTGCTCTCGATCTTGTCGACAACTTGATCGAGCCAGATGGTGTCATGGATCTGCATCAAGGATTGGGTCCGCGACCTCTCTCACTAGAAGCCTAGCACGTCGTCTGCTTCTGGCCACCTTGATCTGTCTATCAGACGTACTCCCTTTTCGCGATCACCGGGTCCAGAGAAGGCAGGCCGCCTCGCGGCCCAGAGGTGGACCCTATCGGTCCCCTCTTCGAACACATCGAGGAGGAGCCATGACGCCCTATGCCGTACGCCTTTTGATCAGCCGCCCAAAGCAAGATTCCAACGGTTCATCCGACGCCACGAGCAGAAGCACCTTCGAGGCTCGCTGGGCGGAAACAGACGGAGAGCCTTCGGAACCTTTCGAGCTTAGACCACCACTCTCCGCCGATGACGCGGCGGACCTACGCTGGTACCTCGAGAGGTACCATGAATTTGTCGGCGACGGCACCCGGGCGCGAGCGGCCGGAATCGAGGTCAAGCTCGAACGCTGGGGCCGCGCCCTTTTCGACGCCGCGTTCGGCAACGTCGCGGGCACGCAGGTCCACAATAATCTGCTCGCGGCGGCGGAGGACGATCGCCCGGTGTTGCTGACCCTCGGCACGACCGAACCTGACGTGCTGGTCCAGCCCTGGGAGCTGATGCGCGATCGGGAAGGTCCCCTGGCTTTCCGCGGCGTGTCGATCCGCCGGCAGCTCGAGGGCGCCAAGCGATACAAGAAGCTGGCGCTTCGTCTCCCTTTGCGCCTGCTCCTGATTGTCAGCCGCCCCGAGGACTCGGGCTTTATCGACCCCCGAACCAGTGTCCGGCCGCTGCTCGATGGTCTCGATCGTCTGCCCAAGGGCGCCGCGGAGGTGGAGTTCTGCGAGCCGCCGACGCTCGGCGAGCTCGAGGAGCGCATCTCCCGGGCACGAAAGGAAAAGCGACCGTTTCACATCGTCCACTTCGACGGCCACGGCACGTACCTACCGACCCTCGGGGTCGGCGCGTTGTGCTTCGAGAAAGAGGATCGCAAGAAAGATCTGGTGATAGGCCGTCGTCTCGGCGACCTGCTCGTCCGCCTCAAGGTACCGTTGGTGATTCTCGAGGCCTGCCGAACGTCGGATCTCTCGGACCAGCCGGTATTCGGCTCGGTAGCGCCGGCGCTGCTTGAGAGCGGGGTCGGCAGCGTCGTGGCCTTCAGTCACTCGATCCACATCGAAGCCTCGAGGCTGCTGGTAGAGCGCTTCTACCGCGAGCTGGCGGATGGCATATCGGTGGGCCAGGCGCTTTCGCAGGCGCGGGTCCAGCTGCTGGCAAAGCCGTTCCGCTGGCTGACCCTGGCGCCGGATCCGCCGACGGTCAAGCTTCAGGATTGGTTCGTGCCCCAGCTCTACCAGGTGGGGCAGGATCTGTCCCTGGTCGCCGATGACGTGGATGTAAAACACGATGCCGATAGAGACGCGGCGCCGGTGCTGGTGAGGTCGTGGCAGGAGCGGTTGCACGGCTTTCCGCCGGAGCCCGCTTATCGCTTCCAGGGCCGGGCGCGGGAGCTGCTGGAGCTGGGGCGGGCGTTCGAGAAGCATAACGCGGTGGTGCTGGCGGGTATGGGCGGCATGGGCAAGACGGCGCTATCGCGTGAGGCGGCGGCCTGGTGGCTGCGGGTAGGGCGTTTCGAGGAGGCGGTGTTCTGCAGCTTCGAGCAGGTCCGCGGCGTCGACCGCGCGGTGCAGATCCTGGGACAAGCGATCGAGGGGCTCGACTTCAGCCAGGGCTCGCCGGAGGAGCAGCGGGCGCGAGCGGTGGCGCTCTTCCGTGAGCGGAGGATTCTGCTGGTGTGGGACAACTTCGAGTCGACGTTGCCGCAATACCAGGAAGACGCCGGCGGCGCCCTGGCCTTCGAGGAGGCGGAGCGGGCGCGGCTCAGAGCCTTCTACCGCGAGCTGACCGAAGGTAAGCCCGAGGGAAGGCTTCTGGTCACCTGCCGGCCGGACGACACCGGCCTGCCGCGGATCAAGAAGCTGGCGCTCAAGGGCCTGGCGCGCTTCGACAGCCTGCATCTCCTGACCGCCATCGCCGACCTTGAGAGTTTCGACCTGGAGCGGCCGGGTTACGAGCGACCGCGGATCGAGAAACTGCTCGACGCGCTCGTTGACCATCCGCTGTCGATCTCGCTGGTGGCGCCGCAGCTTGAGTCGCTGACGCCGGAAGCGATCCGTACGGATTTCGGTCGTCACCTCGACCGTTTCCGGGACGACGATGCCGAGGAGGGGCGCAACAAGTCGCTCAGGGCGTCGCTGGCTTTCTCGGCGTCGCGGCTGAGTGAGCAGGCGCGGGATGTGCTGCCGTGGTTGGCGTGGTTTCAGGGTGGGGCGTTTGAGGCAAGCATCGTGAGCTTCACCAGCCTGGAGGCCGAGGTCTGGGCGAACGTGTGCCGGGAGTTGGAGTCGACGGCTCTGGTGCGGGTGGACGAGCTGCCGATGTTCAACAACCCCTTCGTCCGCTTTCACCCGACCCTGCCCTACGCCGCCTCCGCCGACGAGGTACCTGACGTCGGGGCTGCGGAAGAGCGATTTCTCGCCGTCTATCTCAATGTAAGCCGCGAGGTCAATGGCGGCCTTTTCGGTCAGACCGCTGCGGCGGGCATGGAGTTGATGGCGCGGGAGGAGGGTAACGTCCGTGCCGCTATCGATCGGGCCTTCGAGCGCGGCGAGCGGCAGATGGGCTGGCAGATGGCCGACACGCTCCAGATCTACCTCGAGATGGCCGGAAGGCGTCGCGAGCGCGACGCCCTGGCCGCGTGGGTGCGTTCGCGGATGCCGGAGGACGCCGGCCTGGACGCGGTCGCCTGTGCCGCGATCCAGAGCCACGCCGAAGGGCTCTTCGCCCAGGGCCGGCTCCAGGATGCGGTTGAGGCCCTCGAAGGGCTCGCCGCGCGCCTGGAGGCGGAGGGTCTGGCGGATGGCGGGGATCCCAGGTTTCAGATCGGCACGACCTACACGCACCTAGGCCAGATTCTCCAGCTTGCCAAGCAGTCCCGACCGGCGATGACGGCGAGCACGCGTGCTATCGAGCTCCTCGAGCAGGTTCCCGGGGAGACCGCCCAGGGCAATCTCTCACCGGCCCTGGGCACTCTAGCCAACGCGCTGATGGACCTGGGCCGTCATGCTGAGGCTTTGGAGGCGTCGGAGCGAGCGGTGGGGATCAGCGAGGAGTTGGGGCGCCATCGCAACGCCGCCGCGGGTCATATCCGAGGCGCCCAGATCCTGGCGGCCCAGGGACGATACGCCGAGGCCGAAGCGCGCTACGGCAGGGCGCTGGACCTCGCCCGGCGGGTGAACGACCTGGAGCTCCAGGGCACTACGCTCCAGCACCACGGAGGTTTGAGCAGGAAACGGGGCGACTTGCCGCGTAGCGCCGAACTCTTCGAGCAGGCGATCGGGCTCTTCCAGCGGGCGGGTGATCGAGGGAGCGAGATGCAGACCTACGATCTACTGGCTTCGACCGAAATGCTGCGCGGCCACCTCGATGCGGCCGAGGCCTGGTATAGCCGCGGTCGGGCGCTGGCGGAGGAGATCGGCGATCAAGCCCAATTGGCGATCGTCGCTCAGAACGCCGGGATCCTGTTTCAGACCCGCGCTGAGCAGACTGAGGATTCTGCTGAGAAGGAGATGTTGCTGCGTCAGGCCGTGGGCTCGATCGAGGAAAGCCTGGCGATCGAGCTGGAGCGAAAAAACGATCTCGGAGCAGCCCAGTCCTATTTCCAAATCGGCAAACTCCTACATATGCTCGGAGATCTCGAACGGGCCGAGAGACAGCTCCTGAAAGGACTGGCGATTGTCGAGCCTCTCGGGCTCCCGGATGTCTGGATGGACTACGGGGAGCTCGCTAAGGTCGCCGAGGCCCGGGGCGACGCCGAAGCCGCAGCTACCTGGGCAGCCAAAAGGGACGCTAAGCTCGAGGAGGTACAGCGCCTCGCGGGCGGTGGCGACAGTCCCGCCGCGTTACCAGAGCAGGCGGCGCAGGCGTTACTTGGACTGGCCCAGGCGGTCTACGCCGTTCGGACGTTGGGAGGCGAGGTGCCGCCGCAGGTGGCGGAGGTGCTGGCGCAGCTGGACGAACAGGCCGAGCCGCTGGCGTCGGCTGGGGGTTTTCTGCGCGCGATCGCCGAGGGTGGATCGCCGGCGGTGCCGTCGGGGTTGCCGGAGCCGTTGCCGCAAATCTTCGGAGGGTTGTTGGCGTCGCTGGAGTGACCTGCTCTTCGTTGGCTCCCCGACCCCTCACCCCCCTGGCCCCCTCTCCCACCCACCCTTCACACCCTCCCGGGAGAGGGGGAGGGCCGGCGGTGGTTTTTAACGGCCAGTGACTTCCTGAACCGCCCGCTAGCGATCGCCCCGGGTGGGTGGGGGCGCCCCTCTCCCGGGCGGGTGTGAAGGGTGGGCGGGAGAGGGGTCGGGGGTGAGGGCCCCCACCCCCACAAACGCCGCCCAATACGCCGGTGAGCCCCACTCCGTCTGTTCACGCAATTCCCGCTGCGCCTGACGCAACGCCCCAGCCGGGCCGAGACCGCCGAACAAGAGGTGATGGTAGAAACGGGTCATGAGCTCGGCGGTGGCACGATCGTCGACATCCCAGAGGCTGACTATCATATGCCCGGCGCCGGCAGCGAAGAATCCGCCGGCGAGGCCGACCAGGCCCTCGCCACGGACCTCCTCACCGAGAGCGGTGCGACAGGCCGAGAGCACCACCAGGTCGGCACCGAGACGTAAGCCGTGCAGGTCGCGGGCACGCAACAGACCGTCGCGCGGCCGGCCATCGGCATCGTAGAGGGAGAGCACAAGGCCGGCGAGGGCCGGATCCTCGGCGTCGACGACGCCATGGGTAGCGAAGTGCAGGATCGAATAATCGGCGAGGCCGCCGCCAGTGACCAGCTCACGGCTGGCGTCGAAGCCGAGGTGGACCGGTGGCGCGACGCCGGAAGCGCGCCGGGCGACGTCGGCGATGCGCGCGCCCTCTCCCGCCGAAGCCGGCAAGCGCCCGAGACGACCGCCCAAGGCTCGGCGGGTGCGCGCCACGACGGGACGATCCGCGGCCGAAGCGCCATCACCGAGGCGCGGATCGCCGGCCTCGAAGACAGGATCGGCGACCACCGCCAACAGCCGCGAGGCCGGCGCCCGCGACGCGCGACGCCGCAGCGCCACCAGGGTCGAGGCCGACGGCAGATGCACGATCTCGTGGCCGGCGCCGAGTGGGGCGCCGCCCTCACCCACCGGCAATGCGCCGAAAGGCACCAGGTGTAGAGCGCCGTCAGGAACGATGGCAAGCCGACCGGCACGGCCCTCCAGTTCACCGCTCACCGGAGCGAGCACCAGCTGCGCCAGCCGCGCCAGGGCCCCACGGGCGGCTTTGCTGAAGCCCAGCTTGTGATGCAGGGGCAACAGCTGGTGGACGTTGCGGGCGGCAGCCTCGATCTCGGGTCCAGGCGGCAGAGGTATCAATCTGACGGTCTCCCGATCGACGCGCCACAACCAGCTGCGACCGGAAGCCAGAGAGTAAGCCAGGAGCACGGTGTCCGCGCCCAGGTGACGACGGATAGCGTCGACGCCTGCAGGTGTGGCGGTAGGCGTCGCCTCGCCGGCTCTGAGAGAGGCTTCCTGCATCCGTTTGAGGGCGAAGCGGGTCCGACGCAGCGCTGATCGTGCCTCGGCGACGGATTCGCCCCGACCACGGGTGCCGGACTCACCGCCGGCCGCGGGCTCGAGCAGGGCCCGAACCTCGAGCTCCTCGACCTCGTCCTGAATTCCTTGCCACGGCTGCGAGCCCACGGGCTCCCGATCCGCCACTGCCAACTGATCAAGCAGGGCCCGGGCACGCCCCCGCTCGGCGACCTCGAGGGCGCTAGCCGCCAGAGCGCCGGCCTCCGCCGGCGACGCCTCGAGCGTGGCCGACGCCAGCAAGTCGACCAACTCCTGGTAGACAGCCTGCCAGCCGCCGAGAAAGGTGGCGCGAAACGAAGGCAGTTGCAGATCCGATCGGGCCGACTCGACGATTTGGATCGCGGCCTCGAGCTGACGGACGGCCTCGTCCCGATCGGCATCCCCATCACGAAGGGCCCGAGCCAGCTCGAGCCGGGCCAGGATCCGGCCATCTTGCGCGCCGAGATCATCGAAGGTCTCGACCGCCGCGCGCAGCACCTCCACAACCTCGGCTGACCGAGCGTCACCCTGTTCCCGACGCACCGCGCCCAGGCCGAGGCGGAGGTAAGCGGCATCGACAGGCGATGCGCCACCAGCCTGCTGCAACAATTCCAGGGAACGCTCGAGATCACGATGGGCCTCCGCGAGTCGCCCCCGGGCGCGGTGAAGCTGGGCACGTTGCTCGAGGGCGACGGCCAGGTCATATATCGCGTCGACGTCTTCCAGGAGAGAAACCGCCTCGGCGTAAGCGGTGAGGGCCGCCGTGTCCTGCCCGCCGAGCGCCAACCCCCAGGCCAGTGACGCCAAGGAGCGGCCGACGGCCGACAGACTCTCCAACCCGCGCCGTACCTCCACCGCTTGATGCAGCTCTTCGACACCCTCGTCAACACGACCGAGCAACAAGAGCTGTACACCCAGGTTGTGACGGGTCGCCGCCACGCCGACGCGGTCTTCCAAGCCGCGGCGTAGCTCAAGGCAACGCTGGTAGGCGGCCAGCGCTGCCGACGGACGGCCACGTGCGGCATAGCTGACGCCGAGGTTGTTCCAGGAGCTGGCCGCCGAAGCTCGATCGGAGGTCGCGGCGGCCAGCTCGAGGGCTCGCCACAGCACCTCCTCCTGGCGCTGGTAGTCGCCGAGCTGAAAGTGCAGGCCGCTCAGCTCGTTGAGGGCTGTCGCCAGCTCGCCGGGTTCGTCGTCGCCGGACTCACCGGCGAGAAGCTCGACCGCAGTTTCAAGCTTTGCCACGGCCTCGCGTAGCTGCCCCTGACTGGCCAGGTAGCCGCCGAGCTCGCGCAGTGCGCGAGAACGCTTCGACGTCGGCACGGACTCGTCGACGGCGAGAGCCTGAGCCTGCTCTAGAGACAGGCCCGAAGAACTTTGCTGATCTGAACCCTCACCACAACCCAGAAGGATGGCGACCGCGATGGCGAGGCAAGCACCGCGGAAGGCGAGAGGCTGACGGCAGACTCGTGTCACCGGCGCAGCTCCACCTCCAGCTCGAAACGAGCGACCTGGCCACCCTCTGGGGCCAACAGCCGTAGCTGATGAAGGCCGTCGGTGAGATCTTCCCGAGGTAGGTCGAGCAGGAAGACGCCGCCGACGCCAGGGGTCAGCCCCTCGACGGTGGAGACGGTGCCGTCGCCCCGGGTCAGCTCGAGGCGATAGGGGCCACGCTCCGGCGACGGCGCCAGGTCCGGCACCGCCAGCGCCAATACCAGGCCGCCGGCGTCTGCAGCGACGGTGACCAACTCAGCGGCGCCGCGTGGCGCCGAGGAATCCGCGCCCACCGGCAGCAGCTCGACGATCGACAGGTTGATCCGCGGCGCGGCGATCGGCGCGCCGGGATCGCTTGCGTCTCGCAGACGGCCGATGAAGAGACTCGCGCCGATACCGAGCAGGAACATCGCCGCCAGCGGCAGCCAGGCGACGCGCCTCGACACCGCCGCGTCGTCGACCGGTAGGTCGCCCTCCGTGCGCAAGCGCTCGCGCAGGGCCTGCCAGCGCTCGCCCACCCCGTCTTCGTCTGACTCCCGCGCCTCGTCGGCACTCGACTCCGGGAAACGCAGCACACCAAACAACTCCCGCGCCACCTCGGGATCCACCGACGCATGCTCGAGCAGCGCCGTGCGCTCGGCGTCCGACAACTCGCCCTCGCGTAGAGCGATCAGATCGTCGGTCGACGGCGGCTCGCCGAGCTCTTGCCGGCGCTCGGCGAGGATCTCATCCAGGGTGGCTTTCCAATCCATATCGAAGCTCTCTCAGCCGACGGGCGCGGCCCACCAAAGCAGGATCAAAGCCAGGAAAACGCCGAACAACTCGACGTAGGCGCCGAGGATCGGCCGCAATCGCTTGTGACCCTGGCTGACCTGCTTCTTGACTGTAGTGACGCTCACCCCCTGGGCTTCGGCGATCTCGCGGTACTTGTAGCCCTGGTAGCGAAACAGCAAGCATTGCCGCATGCGCGCGGGCAGCTCCTCGAGGGCCGCCACCAGGCGGGCCTTGCGCTCGGCGGCCAGGGCGCCGTCGAGTGGGCCGTCGGCGGCGGTCTCCGGCTCGGCCATCGCCGGCGCCGAATCACCGTCACTCGCCAGCAGGCTGTCGAGCGAGGCCCGGGTGGCTCGGGCCTTGCCAGTCGAACGGTCGCGGGCGGCGTTGGTAGCGGCGTTGCTCATGATCCGGAGAATCCAGGTGTCGAAGGACGAGTCGAGACGAAAGGTCCCTAATCCTCTATAGACCCGGAGCATCACGTCTTGGACCAGATCATCGAGATCGGCGCCGTACCAGCCCCGGTACCTGAGCTTGGCACGGATCCGAGGCTCGTACTCGAGGAATAGGAGCTCGAAATTGGACTCGGCCGAATGCCCACGCTGGATCCGCCGCACCGCCTCGACGACCCAGGCGCGATCCTTTCCATCGGTCTTCTCGGTCGATCCAGAGCTCATGCCTCCCCCGATACGTAGCGGTTGAGGCAGTTTATCCCGCCACGATACTCCCTTCTGCCAATCGCCGGGTCTAGAGGCTCCAGGACGGCCGAATTCCCGGCGCGCTCCATACGATCAGGTAGGAGGCATCCATGAGCCAGAGCAAGGATTTCGACCCGGCGTTGCACGTCGAGCCCGCAAAGAAGGATTCGGCGACCGGCAAACCGAATACGCTAGAGACGCCGCCCAAGGATACGGACAAGCCGGCGGGGCGCTTGGATCGTCCCAATACGGACAAGCCGGCGGGGCGCCTCGAGGAAGCGTGACGGGGAGAGGGAACCAGAGGCCGATCCCTGCTTGGCGCGCGAAGTTCAGCCCTCAGACTCAGCCTTGAGCACGCGACCGAGCGCGTTCATGAATCAAACACACGTTTCAAGCAGCTCGCAAAACGCCCTTGAGCGGTGTCGCGCGCGGTCGGGACACCGAACCGACCGCGGCACCGGGTGTTAGGCCCAGCTGGGACACCGAACAACATCAGATACCGGGGGCCGCAAGCCGAGCGGACACCAAATCGACTCCGGCACCCGGTGTGGCGCCAATTCTGGACGCCGAACTGCTTCATACACCCGGTGTCGCGCTCATTTTGGACACCAAACTTGGCG
>JAAUXY010191372.1_pt1 | contig 11408 bp, 9 predicted proteins | sample 7278121 | NCBI WGS metagenome assembly JAAUXY01 (sample SAMN14350117, study PRJNA611818) | marine sediment metagenome | isolation source: surface marine sediment (1.8m) | place: French Polynesia: Moorea | collected 2018-08
ATCACGATGGCGACGCCCAGCACCAGCACCGCGTGGCTTAGAGCCGTGAGCCATGGGCGGTTCTCGACCATCAGTATTCCACTCTGCGCTCGACGTAGCGGAACTGGACGACGGTGAGGCCGATGACGATCAGCATGAGAATGACCGACTGTGCGGCCGAGCCGCCCAGATCGAGCCCGATGAAGCCGTCATTGAACACCTTGTAGACGAGAATTTCAGTCGCCTTGGCGGGTCCGCCCGCGGTGGTGGCGTGAACGATGCCGAAGGTGTCGAAGAACGCATACACGACGTTCACCACCAGCAGGAAGAACGTGGTGGGGCTCAACAGGGGAAAGACCACGGTCCAGAACCGCTTCCACGGCGACGCCCCGTCGATGGCTGCCGCCTCGATCAGCGAACGGGGAATCGATTGCAGCCCGGCGAGAAAGAATAAAAAGTTGTAGCTGATCTGCTTCCAGGCCGCGGCGACCACGATCAGAATGAAGGCATCGGTACGGTCGAGGGTGTGGTTCCAGTCGTAACCCATTTGATGTAGCCAGTAGGCGACGACGCCAATCGACGGGTTGAACAGGAAGAACCACAGCACGCCCGCCACCGCCGGGGCCACGGCGTAGGGCCAGATCAAGAGCGTCTTGTACCCCGTTGCTCCCTTGATCACGCGGTCGGCCATCACCGCGAACGCGAGCGACAAGGCCATCGCGGCGAAGGTGGTCGCGGCGCTGAACACGAGGGTGCGCTGGAACGAATCGACGTAGTGCTCGTCCTCGAACAGGGCCCGGAAGTTGTCGAGCCAGACGAACTGACTGGAGAGACCGAAGGGATCCTCGAGCAGAAAGGACTGGTAGAGCGCCTGGCCCGCCGGCCAGACGAAGAATACGAGCGTGATCGCGAGCTGGAGGAACACCAGCGCGTAGGCAAGCCAGATTCGGCGGAAGGTGACGCGTTTGATCACTTGCGCAAGGTGGCGCAACGGCGCCGGGGCGCCGCCGTGGGCGCCCCGGCCGGGGTTTGGGCGTTACCGGTTGGCCTTCTCGAACTTGCGCAGCAGCTGGTTGCCGCGAGTCACGGCGGAATCGAGCGCGGCCTGCGCCGACTTCTGCCCGCTCCACACCGCCTCGAGCTCCTCGTTGATGACGTCGCGAATCTGCACGAAGCTACCGAAGCGCAGGCCCTTGGAGTTCGGGGTCGGGGGCTTGTTGTTGATCTGGGTGATGGCGACGATGGTGCCCGGGTTGTCCTCGTAGAATCCCTGCTTCGCCGTCAGCTCCGCCGCGGCGGTGGTGATCGGCAGGTAGCCGGTGAACTGGTGCCAATCGGCTTGGACCTCGGGGCTCGACAGGTAGCTGAAGAAGCGCGCCACGCCCCGGTACTCGTCCTTGGCGTGCCCGGCCAGCACCCACAGGGTGGCCCCCCCGATGATGGAGTTCTGAGGCTCCGGCGCGATGTCGGGCCAGTAGGGCAGCATGCCGACGCCGAACTCGAAGTCCTTGACGGTGGCTTTCACGCCGGCGTAGGCGGCCGAGGAGTTCATGTACATCACGCACTCCTCGGTGTAGAACTTCGGCGCGCTGTCGGAGCGCCGGCCACCGTAGTCGAAGATCTTCGACTGCTGCCACTGGCCGAGCTGGCCGATGTGCCTCACGTGCGCGGGGCTGTTGAACGTGAACTCCGTGCCGAGGCCGCCGAAGCCGTTCGACAAGGTGCCGATGGGCAAGTCGTGCCAGGCGCTGAAGTTCTCGATCTGCACCCAGGACTGCCAGCCGGTGGTGAAGCCGCAGGTATAGCCCTCGGCCTGGACCTTCTTGGCCGCCGCCTCCACTTCCGCCCACGTCCGCGGGGGCTGGTTCGGGTCGAGCCCGGAGCGCTCGAACGCGCTCTTGTTGTAGTACAGCACCGGGGTGGAGCTGTTGAACGGCATCGACAGCATGTTGCCATCGGTGTCGGTGTAGTAGCCGGTGACCGCCTGCAGGTAGGCGCCGGGGTCGAACGGCTCGCCGGTGTCCTGCATGAGCTGGTGGACAGGGTAGATGGCGCCCTTGGCCGCCATCATGGTGGCGGTGCCGACCTCGAACACCTGCACGATGTGAGGCTGCTGCTTGGCCCGGAAGGCTGCGATGGCGCTGGTCATGGTCTCGGTGTAGTTGCCCTTGTACACCGGGACCAGCTTGAAGTCGGACTGCGACTGGTTGAAGCCCTCGGCAATCTCGACGACCTTCTCGCCGAGCTTCCCGCCCATGGCGTGCCACCACTGAATCTCGGTCGCAGCCTCGACGGGAGCGCTCAGCGCAAGCGCAGTCAAGCTGGCGGCCGCGACGGTTCTAAATGGGTTCATGATTACCTCCTCGTTGCCTGGAGATGCTCCAGCGGGGGGAGCCGATGCCGGGCGCACGTCGTTGTCTTCTTGGACCGGGCCGAGAGCGCGCACTCGCCCGTCTCGCAGGCTAGGATAGGCATGTGTGGTTGAGGTTACAACCGAGGTCGCGACGTACGGAGACCCCTCATGCAGCTCGAGCTCGCGATGGCCCTGTGCGACTTTCCGCCGCGCCTGCATCCGGTGAGCCGCCTGTTCCTGGACAGCTTCCTCGCTGGCCGGATGACGGCGGCGGAGTTCTCCCGGTTCTTCTCCCTGCCCAACTCCGACTACATTCCGCTCGCCGAGTGCCTGGTCGCGATGCTCGCGGGCTAGACGACCCGGCGGAACCGGATCAGCGCCCGGCCTGCTGGCTCGCGGGGCCCTCGCGCAGCCGCTCGCCGGCACGGGTGGCGAGCAGATTGTCGAGCCAGTCCGGATCCATCTCCGGCACCGACGCCAGCAGCAGATCCGTGTACTCGTGATGAGGCGGCGAGAGGATCGCCTCCTTCGGCCCGTGCTCGACCACTCGCCCCCCCAGCATGACGACGATCTCGTCGGAGATGGCCTTGACCGTGGCCAGGTCATGGGTGATGAACAGGTAGGACACCCCGAGCTCGTTCTGCAGGCGCTGCAGCAGCTTGAGGATCCCTTCCGCCACCAGCTGGTCCAGGGCCGAGGTCACCTCGTCGCAGATGATCAGGTCGGGCCGGGCCGCGAGCGCCCGCGCGATGCACACCCGCTGCTTCTCTCCCCCCGAGAGCTCGGAGGGGAAGCGGTCGGCGTAGCGCTGCGAAAGCTCGATGTGCTCGAGGAGGTCGACGACGCGGGCACGCTTCTCCTCACCTTGCAGCCCGAAGTAGAACTCCAGCGGCCGGCCCAGAATGTCCTTCACCTTCTGCCGTGGATTGAGCGCCACGTCGGGCATCTGATAGATCATCTGTAGCCGGCGCAGCCGGTCCTTGTCCCGGTGCTTGAACGACGGCGCCAAGGGCTCGCCATCGAATGCGATCTCTCCCTTCACGGGGGGGAGGAGGCCGGTTATGACTCTGGCCAGCGTGCTCTTGCCGCTGCCCGATTCCCCCACCACCGCGATGGTATTGCCGCGGGTCAGCTTCAGATCGATGTCCTCGAGCACCATGACCCCCTGAGCGTACGCGGCGCAGACGTCGCGAACTTCCAGCAACAGCTTGCCCTCGTCGGGATGGTGCACCTTCTCTTCCCTGACCTTGCGCACCGAGAGGAGGTCGCGCGTGTAGTCCTCCTTGGGGCTCGCCAGCATGTCGCGGGCCGGGCCTTCCTCGACCACGTCGCCGTAGCGCAGCACCATGATGCGATCCGCGACCTGGGCCACCACCGCGAGGTCGTGCGTGATGTAGATGGCCGCGGTGTCGAGCTCGCGAATCGCCTCCTTGATGGCGGCGAGGACCTCGATCTGGGTGGTGACGTCGAGCGCGGTGGTGGGCTCGTCGAAGACGATCAGATCCGGCTTGCAGGCCATGGCCATGGCGACCATGGCTCTCTGGAGCTGCCCGCCCGAGACCTGGTGGGGATAGCGATGTCCGATGTTGTCGGGGTCCGGGAGGTCGAGCCGGCGGTAGAGCAGCTTCGCCTCGCTCTCGGCCTGGGTGGCGGACATCACGCCGTGCTGCACCGGGGTCTCGGCGTACTGCTGGATCAAGCGGTGAGCCGGATTGAACGATGCCGCCGCGCTCTGCGCGACGTAGGCGATGCGGACCCCCCTGAGCTGGCGCAGCACCTCGTCGGAGGCGGTGGTGAGCTCCAAGCCGTCGAACTCGATCGATCCCGACACGATCCGGCAGCCCGGGCGGGTGAAGCCCATGCTGGCGATGCCGATGGTGGACTTACCGGCCCCTGACTCGCCGATGAGCCCGAGCACCTCTCCCCGGTCGAGGTGCACGTCGACGCCGTGCACGATCTCGGTCCAGGCCTCCTCCTGGTAGCCCTCGATGACCAGCTTCTCGATGGTGAGCAGTCGCGACATGGATCGGTGCACCTCGGTTGCTATTCGCCTGCAGACGGCTCCCGCTCAGTACTCCTCCCGGATCCCGGCCGCCTTGTGCAGAAACCAGTCGACCACCAGGTTGACGCCGATGGTGAGCACCGCGATGGCCGCGGCCGGCACCAGGGGGGTGAAGATCCCGAACGTGATGGCACCCGCGTTCTCCTTCACCATGCTGGCCCAGTCCGCGGTGGGCGGTTGAATCCCGAGGCCGAGGAAGCTGAGCGCCGCGATCGTGAGGAACACGAAACAGAATCGCAGCCCGAACTCGGCCACGAGCGGCGGCAGGGTGTTCGGCAGGATCTCGCTGCGCATCAGCCACCACAGGCCTTCGCCGCGCAGCCTCGCCGCCTCCACGTACTCCATCACCTCGACGTCCATCGCCACCGCCCGCGAGAGCCGGTACACGCGCGTGGAGTCGAACACGGCGATGACGACGATCAGATTGGTGACCGAGGTGCCCACCACCGACAAGATGGCAAGGGAGAAGATCAGCGGGGGCAGCGCCATCATGAGGTCGACGAAGCGGCTCAGTATCTGATCGACCCAGCCCCGCATGGTGGCGGCGATGAAGCCCATCGAGATGCCGACGCCGAACGAGATGAGCGTCGTCACCAGAGCGATGGCAATCGTGTTGCGCGCGCCGTAGAGCAGGCGGGTGAGCAGGTCTCGTCCCAGATGGTCGGTGCCGAGCCAAATCTTGCGGCTGCGGTCTTCGTTCAGCTGGGGCCAGAACTCCTCGTCCCAGAAGCCCGGCTCCCACACGTCGGCGCCGTCGACCACCTCCGTCTCGCCGAACGGCGCCAGCCACGGCGCGAAGAGCATGGCGAAGAGATTCACCACGATGATGAACACGCCGAGCTGGGCGCTCCAGGGGGCCTTCTTCAGTGCTTTGAAGAACTCACCCAAGTCCGTGACCTCATTTGGGGTGGCGCAATCTCGGGTTGGCTATGATGGCCAGCACGTCGGCGGTGAGGTTCAGCAGCACGTAGGTGGCGGCGAAGATCAGCGCGCTCGCCTGCACCACCGGCAGGTCGCGCTTGGACACCGAATCCACCAGCAGCTGTCCGAGGCCTGGGTACACGAACACCACCTCGACCACCACCACGCCCACCACCAGATACGCGAGATTGATGACGATCACGTTGATGATGGGGGACAGCGCGTTCGGAAAGGCGTGGTGGACGACGATGCGGCTTCGCGTCATGCCCTTGAGCCGGGCCATCTCGATGAAGGGGCTGGTCATTAGGTTGATGATGGCGGCCCGGGTCATGCGCATCATGTGGGCAACCACGACCAGCGTCAGGGTCAACGCGGGCAAGGCAATGGCATAGATCTTGTCCCAGAACGCCATGCCCGGCGAGATGTTGGAGATGCTCGGAAACACCTGGTTCTGGACCGCGAGCAACACGATCAGGATGTAGGCGACGAAGAATTCGTGATAGGAGATCGTGCTGAGGGTCACCATCGAGATGGTCTTGTCGAACAGGGTCTCGCGGTACAGCGCCGCCAGCATCCCCAGAATGATGGACAACGGGACCGCGATCACCGCCGCCACCAGGGCGAGAAAGAGGGTGTTGCCGAGCCGCGTGCCGATCAGCTCCGAGATCTCGCGCTTGTTGGCGAGCGACGTGCCCATGTCGCCGCGGATGAAATCCGTGAGCCAGTTGACGTAGCGCACGTACCACGGCTGGTCGAGGCCGAGCTCCTTGCGAAACGCGGCCACCGTCTCGGGCGTGGCAGACTGGCCGAGAATGGCCTCGGCCAGGTCGCCGGGCAGCAGCTCCACGCCGACCGCGATCAGAAGCGAGACGACGAACAGGATCACGAGACCGAACGCGAGGCGTTTGGCCACCAGGCTCCACAAACCACCCATGGTGTCAGCTCAGGTGAACAACCACCGCTCCGTGCACTTCGAGCCGTCGAGATCCCGGTTGCCCTGCATCTTGCCCACGCCCTCGACGCTCTTCCTCATGGCGAGCACGCCAGCCCCTGCGGCGCCGGCCGGCGTTCGGGGCGCGGGTCACGGTCCTCGGGCATGAGTCGGTCCTCCACGATCGGGGTGAGCTGCGTTGGTCGCCGTTCAGAGGATGACGGCGATTGGGCGCGCATGATGGGCGAATCGGGACGCCAACTCAAGGGGCCGGAGCTCGCCCCCGGCTAATTCTCGTCAGAATTTCAGTTAGTTAGCCGTCGATCGGCCAGGCGCGGGCGCCGGTTCGCGCCGCTCGGCACCGTGGCCGCTACCCCGCCCTCGTACGGGTGGATCAAACCGCCGGGCCGAGTAGGACTCGAAACCGCCCGGGCCGTCTAGTATGTTCCCGGTCAAGTCCGTCGCGCGGACATCGCCGTGCGCATCGACAGAAAATCAGAAGGCACCCCGAGGAGGAGACTACGATGAGTAAACCCGACGCACTACGACGACTGCTCTCACAGGGCAGAATCGACCGCCGGGAGTTCTTGAACCGGGTCGCCGCCCTCAGCGCGGCCGGCGCGGTGCCGGGGCTCGCGTGGCAGGAGCAGGCTCTGGCCGCCACGCCCAAGCGCGGTGGACGCCTGCGCCTCGCCATCACCGGCGGAGCGACCAGCGACGTGCTCGATCCGGCCAAGACCCTGGACTCCATGGTCATCAACATCAACATGGGGCAGCTACGCAACTGCCTGACCGAGATCGACCCCAAGGGGGAGCTGATCGGCGAGCTGGCCGAGAGCTGGGAAGCGTCGCCGGACGCCAAGGAGTGGACGTTCAAGCTGCGCAAGGGGGTGGAGTTCCACAACGGTAAGTCGCTCGAGGCCCAGGATGTCGTGTTCTCCATCAACCACCATCGCAAGCCGGAGTCCGAGTCGGCCGCCAAGGGCATCGTCGAGCCGATCCAGGCTGTCGAGGCCGACGGCAAGGACGTCGTGAAGTTCACCTTGGCCGGCGGCAACGCGGACTTCCCGTTCCTGATGAGCGACTACCACCTCGTCGTGGTGCCGGACGGGACGTCGAAAGCGGACATGGAGAAAGGCGTCGGCACGGGCGGCTACGTCCTCGAGACGTGGGACCCGGGCGTGCGCTGTGTCGTGAAACGCAATCCGAACTACTGGAAAGCAGGCCGGGCCCATTTCGACGAGGTCGAGACCTTGCAGGTCGCGGACGTCAACGCTCGTACCAACGCGTTGCGCACGGGCGAGATCGACGTCATGGCCCAGTGCGATCTCAAGACGGTGCACCTGCTGGCCCGGGCGCCGGGCTTTCAGGTGTTGCAGACGAACGGCACCAAGCACATGACGCTGCCGATGGACACCCGGGTTGCGCCGTTCGACAACAACGACGTGCGTCTCGCGCTCAAGTACGCGATCGATCGCAAGGGATGGGTGAAGACGCTGCTGCGTGGCTACGGGGTGCTCGGCAACGATCACCCCGTCGGTGAGGCCAACCGCTACCACGCATCGGAACTCGAGCAGCGCGAGTACGATCCGGACAAGGCCAAGTTCCACCTGAAGAAAGCGGGGATGGACAGCTTCTCGGTGAAGATTCACGTCTCCGACACCGCGTTCGCGGGTGCGGTCGACGGCGCGGTGCTCTATCGCGAGTCGGCGGCGAAGGCGGGCATCGATCTGGAGGTCGTGCGCGAGCCCGCGGACGGTTACTGGTCGAACGTGTGGCTGAAGAAGCCGTGGTGCGCGAGCTATTGGGGCGGGCGTCCCACCGAGGATTGGATCTTCTCCCAGATCTACTCCGAGGGCGCGAACTGGAACGAGACCTTCTGGTCGCACCAGCGCTTCAACCAGCTTCTGGTCGAGGCGCGGGCGGAGCTGGACGATGCCAAGCGCCGCGAGCTGTACGGGGAAATGCAGCGAATCGTCCGCGACGAGGGCGGGGCGGTGATTCCGATGTTCTCCGCCTACGTGCAAGCCGCGAGCTCGAAGGTTCACATCCCCGAGCAGGTCGCGGCCAACTGGGAGCTCGACGGCCATCGTCAAGCCGAGCGCTGGTGGTTCGCCTGAGGGTAACACGACGACCCCCTCACCCAACCCTCTCCCCCGGCCCGGGGGAGAGGGGCAGAAAACGGCGATGCGCCTCTCGCTCTTCCCTCCGCCTGCGCGCAGGTCTGGGCGGAGACGCTGCTTGCCCCCTCTCCCCGCTGGCGGGGAGAGGGCTGGAGTGGGGGGTGGTTGGACGAGACCGACTAGTCCATGATGGCCTGGTAGGTCAGCACGCGCAGCTCCCGTCGCAGGGGGTAGGTCGACGACGGCAGGAGCTGGGTGAGCAGCACGACGACGAGCTCTTCGACCGGATCGACCCAGAATGCGGTGCTGGCGGCGCCGCCCCAGGCGAACTCCCCGGCCGAGCCGAGGATCTGGGCGCGGGCCGGATCGAGCAGCACCGACAGCCCCAGCCCGAAGCCGATGCCCTCGTAGGTGGATTCGCTGAAGCGCGGCTGCCCCATGGCGGCCATGTCCCCGGGCAGATGGTTCGCGGTCATGAGCTCGATGCTCTTGCGCCCCAGCAGGCGCACGCCGTCGAGCTCGCCCCCGCGCGCCAGCATCCGGGCGAAGCGCAGGTAGTCGGCCGCGGTGCTGACCAAGCCGCCGCCGCCGGAATACGTGATCGCGGGCCGCGCGAAGCGGCTCTCGCCCGGCGGATCGAGGAGACGGGGCACGCCGTTGTCCCCCGGCCCGTAGCAGGCCGCGAACCGGTCCAGCTTGTGCGGGGGCACGTGGAAGCCGGTGTCGACCATCTGCAGCGGCCCGAGGATGCGCTCTTGCAGAAATCGGTCGAAGCGCGAGCCCGAGAGCACCTCCACCAGGTATCCGAGCACGTCGGTGGCGACGCTGTAGTTCCAGGCCGTGCCGGGCTGGCACAGCAGCGGCAGATCGGTCAGCTCCCCCACCAGCTCGGCCAGGGGCCGATCGGCGAGCTGGAAATCGATGCCCCGTTCGCGATACAGGGCGTCGACCGGATGGGCTTGAATGAAACCGTAGGTCAAGCCCGCGGTGTGCGTCATCAGGTCGCGCACCGTGATCTCGCGTTCGGCGGGAACGGCCCGGTAGTGGCCGGCGTCCCCGTCGGCGAACACCTGCAGGTTGCGGAACTCGGGCAGGTAGCGCGACAACGGATCGTCGAGCTGGAATCGACCCTCCTCGTAGAGCATCAGCGCGGCCACGCTCGTGATGGGCTTGGTCATGGAGTAGATGCGAAAAACCGTGTCCACGGTGAGCGGCTTGCCCGCCTCGCGGTCCCGGTCTCCGCACAGATCGAGAAACGCGACCCGGTCGCGGCGGGCAACCAACGTGAGCAGCCCCACCAGGCGCCGGCTCTCGACCTGCCTTGCCATCCAGTCGCGAACACGCTCGAGCCGTCGCGAGCAGAGCCCGACCGCCTCCGGCTCCACCCGGTCGATGATCGGCGCATCCAATTCCGTCACCTCGTGGTTCACGTTCCATCCCCGGGGCTCAACCCCGCAGGCGGCGTGCGGCCGCTCAGGTCCCTTGCCGTGTCAGCATGATCTTGCCGATGTGCTGGCTGCTCTCCATCAGCCGGTGAGCGTCGTCCGCCTGGGTCATGGCGAAGTTGGCGTGGATGATGGGCCGCACGACGTCGCTCTCGAGCAACGGCCACACCTGCTCGAGCAGCGCGGCCGCGATCTGCGCCTTCTGCTCGACGCTGCGCGGGCGCAGGGTGGAGCCGGTAATGGTCAGGCGGTTCAGCATGACCGGGAGCAGGTTGATCTCCGTCTTCGGCCCTCGCTGCAGCGCAATCTGCACCAGCCGCCCCTCGGTCGCGAGGCCCCGGACGTTGCGCGCCAGATAGTCACCGCCCACCATGTCGAGAATCAGGTCCACGCCGCGTGCATTCGTCCTTGCCGCTATCTCCTCGACGAAATCGGCTTCCCGATAGTTGATTGCGGCCTCCGCCCCCAGCTCCTCGCAGAACCGACACTTCTCGTCGCTGCCGGCGGTGGCGAACACCCGGGCGCCGAACGCCCGGGCGAGCTGGATCGCCGTCGTGCCGATGCCGCTGGATCCGCCGTGCACGAGGAAGCTCTCACCCTCGTGCAACCGGCCGCGGTCGAACACGTTCGTCCAGACCGTGAAGTAGGTCTCGGGAATGGCGCCCGCTTGCAGGCTGTTCATGCCCCGTGGAACGGGCAGACACAGCGCCGCGGGGGCGAGGCAGTACTCGGCGTAGCCGCCCCCGGTCACCAACGCGCACACGCTGTCGCTCTCTTTCACTCCGGTCACGCCGTCGCCGAGCGCCACGACGGTGCCGCCCACCTCGAGCCCCGGAATATCGGAGGCGCCGGGGGGAGGCGGATACAGGCCCTTGCGCTGCATGACGTCGGGCCGGTTGACGCCCGCGGCCGTCACCTCGATGAGAACCTCCCCTGCCCCCGGTCGCGGCACTGCACGCTCGGTCGTCCTCAAGACCTCCGGGCCGCCGGGCTCGGCAATCTCCACCACTCGCATCTTGTCGGGTATCTTCGTATTCACGCGCCCACCGTGTCATTGGTCGCCGTGCTCGCCTGGCCCGGTGGTGGGCAGGCCGCGGGCGACGAAGTACGGGTTTTCGAAGCCGGGCTTGCCGTAGCGCAGCGTCTCCCCCTCGAGCGTGGTGACGCTGCCCCCCGCAGCCGCGACGACGGCGTGTCCGGCCGCAATGTCCCACTCCATGGTGCGGCCGAGCCGCGGATACATGTCGGCTGCTCCCTCGGCGACCCGGCAGAGCTTCAGCGACGACCCGGCCGAGATCAAGACCCCCACCGGGTAGGCGGCCAGGAACCGGTCGGTGAGCGCGTCGCGGTGGGAGCGGCTGGCCACCACGACCAGCCGCTCACCGGGGCGCCGGCAGGAGATGGCGCGTGCCTCGCCGCCCGGTCTCCGTCGCCACGCCCGGCCCTGCCCGTCGCTCCAGTAGGTGTCACCAAGCGCGGGCAGGTGCACGACGCCGACCGAGGGCTCGCCTCGCTCCACCAGAGCGATGTTCACGGTGAACTCGCCGTTGCGGTTGATGAACTCCCGGGTGCCGTCGAGAGGGTCGACGAGGAA
>JAAUXY010026261.1_pt1 | contig 11406 bp, 8 predicted proteins | sample 7278121 | NCBI WGS metagenome assembly JAAUXY01 (sample SAMN14350117, study PRJNA611818) | marine sediment metagenome | isolation source: surface marine sediment (1.8m) | place: French Polynesia: Moorea | collected 2018-08
CCACAGGGGCAGCGCCTGCTGGGCATCGATCCACAGCTCGTATCCCAGGTCGCCGGTGTAGCCGGTGCGGGACACCAGTAATTCAGCGCCATTGAAGGGGAAACTCGCTATGCCAAATGGCTTGAGCTGTTCGATACCCTGGAGACCCATATTGCGCAGGGTGGCGCAGGAGGTCGGACCCTGCACCGCCAGTGCGGCTATGTCGGCGGTTTCATCGACGATCTCCACGTCGAAACCCAGCGCCGACCACTGCAGCCAGTCCATGCAGCGCTCCTGGGCGCAGAGCCGGTACTCGCCCGCGGCCAGGTGAAAAATCGTGCCGTCGTCGTGGACCATACCCTCGTCGGTACACCACACCGTATAGCCAACCCGGCCGGGCCTGATCTTACGGACGTCGCGCACCATCACGCGGTTGAGAAACGCCTCGGCATCAGGGCCGGAAATGCGGTACTTGGTCATGGGGCACAGGTCGAATACACCGGTGGAGTTGCGCATCGCAAAGTATTCCAGGCCCACTTCTTCGAAGGTATTGGGCGTGGTGTAGCCGGCCCAGGTATACCAGTCGTTGGTCTGGCACATCGCCTCCACCCGTGGCGCAAAAGCTGTAGGCATGACCATGCGTTCATCGTGGGGCCTCAGGTTCATGCTGCGCGCTCCTTGGCAGATTTCTGCTGTTTGATAACGGCCTCGGCGGCATTGCGTCCAGCCAGCCCCATGATGCCGCCTCCCGGGTGTGAGCCGGCCCCGCACAGGTACAGACCCGGAATCGGCGTGCTGTACTGGTGGGCGCCCGGCATGGGTCGCATCAGCAGGGCCTGGTCGAGGGATATCTCGCCATGGTGCCAGTGGCCACCGGCCATGCCAAATTCGCGCTCCAGGTCTACGGGCGTGCTCAGCTCACTGGCCAGCACCTGGTTGCCGATGCCCGGTGCGTAGCGCTCCAACTGGTCCAGTGCAACCTGCTTGAAGGCCTCACGGGCAGTATCCCAGCCACCCTTGAGTGCATAGGGCGCAAACTGCACCACCGCCGACAGCACGTGCTTGCCGGCCGGGGCGAGGCTGTCGTCGTGCACGGTAGGAATGGAAATCTCCATCACCGGGGCCGGGGAATACTCGCTGTACTTGGCGTGATTGAAGGCGCGCTCGATGTGATCCATGGTCGGTGCCAGCAGCAGGCGCTCGCCGGCCAGTGCGGCATCCAGCCCCTTGAAAGCCGGCAGCCCGTCCATGGCCAGGTGCAGCTTGGCGGAAACACCGCGGGCGCGGAAATTGTGTACCCGGCGGGCAAAACCGGCATCCAGGCTCGGGTAACCGACCAGTTTTTCGAAGGTGGTTTTCGGATCGACATTGGAAATGACAGTATCGGCCGACAGAGTTTCGCCGCTCTCCAGGGTCACGCCGGTAGCGCGACAGTCCCGCATCTCCACCAGTGCCACCCGGCTGTCGCAGCGGATCTCGACGCCGAAACCTCTGGCGGCTTCGGCAAATGCATTCCCGAGCGCCCCCATGCCGCCGCGCACCAGGGCCGGGCCGGTGCTGCCCCAGCAGTCGCCGATGTGACGATGCAGGTACCCGTACACGGTATTCGGTGAGCGCGGGCCCATGTGGGAGCCGAGTACGCCATCCATGGCCACCGCCGCCTTTAACAGCTCACTGTCGAAGTGCTCGTTGGCGACGTCGTAGATGTTGATCAGGCCGACACGCATCAGGTCCTGCATGTCATCCTTGCCCAGCCGGCGCAGTGACCAGCCCAGCTTCAGCAGGGAGAAGGCGTCATCCCAGCTGCGATCTACCAGCGTGGGCTGGCGGCGGCTGAAGAAGCCGTCCAGCACCTTCCCGAAGCGTTTGTTCTGAGCGTGGAAGTTGCCATAGGCCGTGGCATCCTTGTCGGAGACGCCACTGACCTTGCCGCCATCTATCACCAGGTGGCCGCCTTCCTCCGCCAGCGCCACGGTCTTGAGATCGCGGGCGGCGTAGTCGAGGCCGTGACTTGCCAGACCGAGGTCTTTTGCCACAACAGGGTTGAGCTGGGTCAGCAGGTGAGCGCCGCTGGACACCTTGAAGCCGGGGTGGAATTCGCGGGTGGCGGCGGCACCGCCGGGCTGGCTCGCCGCTTCCAGCACCAACACCTTGCGACCCGCCCTGGCCAGGTAGGACGCACAGGCCAGGCCATTGTGACCGGCGCCGATGATGATCGTGTTGTAGCGCTTATCAGTCATCGAGATAGCCCTCCGGCACGACATTGGGTTTCTTCATATCCATGAGAATTTCCCGGGCTGCGTTGGCGCCCGGTGCGGCCATCACACCGCCACCGGGGTGGGTGCCCGAGCCGCACATGTACATGCCCTGCACCGGGCCGCGGTACTGCGCGTAGCCCGGGAAGGGGCGGTTGAAGAGGAGCTGGTCGAAGGTCAGCTCGCCCTGGAAGATATTACCCTCGGTGAGACCGACCTCGTTGTCGATCTCGTTGGGGGTGCGGATTTCCGCGTCCAGCACCAGGTCCTTGAAGTCCGGGCTGTACTGGGCAATCTTGTCGATCACCGTCTTGCCGAAAGCGTCGCGCTTCTCCGGCGTCCAGGGCCCGTCCGCCAGCTTCGGCGGGCAGTACTGCACGAACACCGTCATCATGTGCTTGCCGGGCGCCGCCATGGTGGGATCCACCTGGGTGGGAATCAGCATGTCGAAGTAGGGATCCTCCGACCAGGTGCCCGCCTTCCAGTCATCGTAGGCCCGCTCCAGTTCGAACAGGCTCTCGCTGGCGTGCATGTCGGTAATCATCAGCGGCGTGCCCTCGGGCAGGGCCGGGAAAGTCGGCAGTCCGTCGAGGGCGATGTTGAGCTTGCCGGAGGAGTCGCGAATCTTGAAGTTTTTCGCCCGGTGCACCACCTCCGCCGGCAGGTCACTGGCGTCGAAACACTCGTGGAAGGTGCGCTTGGGGTCGAGATTGGAGACCACGGTGTCGGCGTGATACTCGGTGCCGTCGGCCAGCGCTACACCCACCGCGCGACCGCCCTTGACCATAACCCGGTGCACATCGGCATCGCAGACGATTTCACCGCCGTATGACTTGAGGCTGCTGGCCAGGGCGTCGGCCACCGCGCCCATGCCGCCGCGGGCAAAGCCCCAGGCGCCGACGCTGCCGTCCACATCGCCCATGTAGTGGTGCAGCAGCACGTAGGCGGTACCGGGCGAATACACCCCCAGGGCGGTGCCAATAATGCCGCTGCCCGCCATATGGGCCTTGATCACGTCAGTCTCGAAATACTCGTCGAGGTAGTCACCAATGCTCATGGTCCAGAAGCGCAGTGTGTCCAACAGGCCCTCGTCACCCATGTCGGTGAAGGACTCCGCCAACTCCAGCAGGCCCTTGATATCGCGGGGCTTGAAAGAGGTGGGATCCGGTGGCGTGGTCATCAGGAATTTGCGGATCAGCCGGGTCTGGCGCATCACGTCGGCGGAGAAGCGATCATAGGCGTTGGCATCGCGCACCGAGTGCCGGGCCATCTCCCGGTACTGGCGCTCGTGGTCGCCGTAGTTGCCAAAGTAATCGCCGTCGCGGGTAAAGGTCACGCCGCCCTCGTAGGGAATCACCTGCAGGCCGTGGCGCGGCAACTCCAGGTCGCGGGTAATCTCCGGGCGCAGCAGGCTGCATACGTAAGAGCAGTTGGAGTACTTCCAGCCCTCATGCAGCTCGCGGCTGACCGTGGCGCCGCCGATATAGGGGTTGCGCTCCAGCACCAGCACATCCAGCCCGGCCTTCGCCAGGTAGGCGGCGTTGCAGAGCCCGTTGTGGCCGGCGCCGATGACGATGGCGTCGTACTTCTTCATGCTGCGCTTCCTTTTCCACCGCGCTCGGCGGCCAGCTTTTCAATGGTGGCGTCCACCGCGCCCTCGAAGGCCGCCAGGGTATCGTCCAGGCAGGACTGATCATGGGCGGCACAGATGAACCAGGGTTCACGGGAGTCGGGTTCAACGATCACACCGCGATCGTGCAGCTCCGGGGCCATGGCGTCATAGAAGGTGTAATCCGAGTGCACCCATTCACGGTAGTTGCTCGGCGCCTTCTCCGCCAGGAACAGTCCGCCCATGGAGGGGTGGCCGACAAAACTGTGGGCGATGTCGCGCTCATCGAGAATGCGGGTAATACCGGCCTGCAGACGGCTGCCGTAGTCAGCGATATCGTCGAGGGCGGAAGTCGTGGCCAGGATTTCCAGGGTTTTTTCAGCAGCTGCCAGGCTCACCGAGTGCGCGGTATAGGTGCCGCCGTGCACCACGCCATCACCGATATGACGCATCAGGGCCTCACGTCCCGCCACCACCGAGATCGGGTAGCCGTTGGCAATGGCCTTGGCAAAGGTGCAGATGTCGGCTTCGATACCCATCAATTCCTGGATGCCGCCACGGGCGACGCGAAAGCCGGTTTTTACCTCGTCGATCACCAGGATGACGCTGTAGCGGTCACAGAGCTCGCGCACCGCCTGCATGTACTCGCGGGTGGCAGTGATGGAGCAGCAGTTGCCCATCATCGGCTCGATCAGCAGCGTGCCGATGCGGTCGCCGTGGGCGCGCAACACGTCTTCGAGCTTCTCGGCGTCGTTCATGGGTACCATGTGCAGGTGCTGCCTGACGCTCTCCGGTACGCCGGCACTGTAGGCCACGACCTCGGGCTCGCGGCCGCAGTCAGGGGTCCAGCCGTCTTCCACTTCCGAGTACCACAGCACCGAATCGAACACGCCGTGGTAGCCGCCTTCGATCATGATGAAATCGTCCTTGCCACTGGCGGCGCGGGCCACCCGCAGCGCTGCCATCACCGCCTCGGTACCAGAGTTGCTGTAGCGCACCAGTTCCGCGGCGGGCACCATTTCCGAGATCTGCTGGGCGACGGTGTATTCGCGCTCGGTGGCAAAGGCGAACACGCCGCCCACCTCCATGCCCTCGCGGGCCGCGGCGTCTACCTCCGGATGGGCATAGCCGAGAATTGCCGGTCCATAGCCCAGCCGATAGTCGACGTAGGTATTGTCGTCGATGTCGGTGATGCGGCCGCCCTTGCCCTGCTTGATGTAGATGGTGCGATCGTCACCCCAGTAACGGAAGTTGGAGGCAACGCCCAGGGGCAGCTGCTGCACCGAGCGGGCGAAGTGGGCGTTTGAGCTTGAGAGTTTGCGAGACATGGCTGCGGCTCTCCGGAAAAGAAGAATCCAGAGTGCCAGTTGTGCAACTGCTTGTCCAGTGAATGAATGATCATTCATTCACTGGACAGGAACCGACACCTGTACTACTGTTGCGCCATGTCCCTTCCAAAGACCCGCAGCAGCGCTTCATCAAAGACCCGCCGCAGCGCTGCTCCCAAGACCCGCCGCCGGGCCGCCTCTCCCGAGCTGCGCCGCGAGCAGCTGATCAAGGCCACCATCAAGTGCATCGCCCGCAAGGGCCTGTCGAATACCACCATGGCGGATGTGACGAAGACGGCGAAGCTCAGCCTGGGCATCGTCAACCTGCACTTCCAGAGCAAGGAAAAGCTGCTGATCGAGGTGCTGCGCTACATCGCCGAGGAGTACAAGCAGGGCTGGGATGCCATCGCCAACGATGACACGCTGGCGCCGGCAGAGAAGGTGCAGGCCCTGATCGAGTACGACTTCAGCGCCGAGATCGCCCATCCTGCCAAATTGTCGGTGTGGTTCGCCTTCTGGGGGGAAACCAGCTCGCGACCGACCTACCGGGACATCTGTAATGAGGCCGACCTGCAGACCAGCGCTTCGGTGCTGAAGCTGTGCCGGGAGTTGGGGTGCCGCTCAAAGAAACGCGGGGAGTTGATCGCCACCGGCTACACGGCCCTCGCCGACGGCCTGTGGCTGGACATCCTGGTGACCCCGGACGAGATGGACCGGGGCCTGGCCCGGGATATCAGCCTCAACTACATGGCCAGCTTTTTCCCGGAGCATTTCAGGGCCCCTTAGGCTAAGAGGGGACTGACCCCGAATGGGGTCTGTCCCCGAAACTCCGCAACCCTTCTATCGCGGCCCCTATAGGGGGAAATTTAATGTGGACTGACCTCGTTCGGGGTCAGTCCCCGGCAGGCTTTCCTGCCTACCAGATCTTGACCCGCTCTTCCGGCGGCAGGTACAGCGCGTCGGTTTCCGCCACGTCGAAGGCCTCGTAGAACTCCGGCACGTTGCGCACGGGACCGTTGGCGCGGTATTCCGCCGGCGCATGCGGGTCGGTGGCGATCTGCTGACGCACGGTCTGTTCACGGGTCTTGTCCCGCCAGACCTGCGCGTACCCCAGGAACACCCGCTGAATGCCGGTGAAGCCGTCGATCACCGGCGGCTCCTCACCATCCAGAGACATCAAGTAGGCTTTGAGGCCAATGGTGATACCCCCCAGGTCGCCGATGTTCTCACCCTGGGTGAATTCGCCATTGACGTGCAGGTCCTCGAAGGGCTGGAACGCGCTGTACTGCTCGACCAGCCGCGCGGTGCGCATCTCGAATTCGGCCCGGTCGTCGTCGGTCCACCAGTTGCGCAGCACCCCGTCGCCATCAAAGGCGCTGCCGCTGTCGTCAAAGCCATGACCGATCTCATGGCCGATCACTGCGCCGATAGCGCCGTAGTTGACCGCATCGTCAGCTTCCATATTGAAGAAGGGCGGCTGCAGGATGGCGGCCGGGAACACGATCTCGTTGAGCGGAGGGTTGTAGTACGCGTTGACCGTCTGCGGCGTCATCTGCCACTCCTCCCGATCCACCGGGCCAGACTGGCGAGCCAGGTCGCGGGCATAATTGAACCGGGCGACGCGCACCAGGTTGCCGTACAGGTCATCGGCACGGATCTCGAGGCCGTCGTAGTCGCGCCACTGGTCGGGGTAGCCGATCTTGGGGGTGAACTTGTAGAGCTTGTCCAGCGCCTCGGCGCGGGTGGCCTCGGTCATCCATTCCAGCTCCTTGATGCTGGCCTCATAGGCGGCCAACAGGTTGTCCACCAGCTCTTCCATGCGCGCCTTGGCGGCGGGCGGGAAGTGTTCCTCCACGTAGACTTTGCCCACTACCTCACCGAGGCTGCCGTTGACCGCGCTGACGCCGCGCCGCCACTGGGGCAGCTGCTGTTCCCTGCCCTGCAGTGTCTTGCCGTAGAAATCAAAGTTGGCCTCATCCAGCTCGCTGGTCAGGCGCCTGGCGGTAGTGCGCAGTACCCGCCACTTGAGGTAGGTCTGCCAGTCTTCCAGTTCGGTCTCGACGATGATGCTGTCCAGGGCCTTCATGTAATCGACCATGGCGATCATCAGGCCGTCAATATCTGCAACACCGGCTTCGGCCAGGTAGGCGTCCCAGCTGAATTGCGGCATGACCTCCGGGAGCTGATCCAGCGGGAACATGTTGTAGAGTTTGACCCGGTCGCGGGTCTCTTCCTTGGGCATGTGCTCTTCCGCCAGGCGGGTTTCCAATGCCAGGATCATAGCGGCAGCGGCAGTGGGCTCCGGGTAGCCGGCAAGGCCCATCATGGTCTCGATGTGGGCCTGGTACTGCTCACGCAGCTCCACCGACTTCTCGTCGTCCTTGAGGTAGTACTCGCGGTCCGGCAGGCCCAGCCCACTCTGCCAGGTGTACATCATGTAGCGGGTCGGGTCCTTGAAATCCGCGTACTGGGTCAGCACGAAGGGCGTGCCGAAGCCGCGCTGGTTGGCCCAGGCGAAGTACTCGGCCAGGGCCTCGAGGCTGTCGACCGCTTCGATACGCTTCCAGTCTTCCTGCAGCGGTGCCAGGCCACGGGCGTCGCGACCGGCGGTATCCATGTAGGAGGTAAACAGGTCGCCCACTTTCTGGCGGTCACTGCCGGGCGGATTATCGGCGGCGGCGGCCGCCTCGATGATCTTGCGCTGGTTATCCTGCGACTCATCGTGAAGCATGCTGAAGGAATCGATCGTGGCCTTGTCCGCGGGGATCTCGGTCTCGGCGTACCAGGTGCCATTGACGTAGCTGAAAAAATCGTCGCCGGGGCGCACCGAGGTGTCCATGGCGTCGAGGTCAATACCTGACACCAGCGCCGGGGCCGCGGGGGTAGTCGCAGTCTGGTCAGGCTGCTTGGATTCGCAGGCCAGTAGCAGGCCGCAGGACAAAATGAACAGTGAACGGATGATCATGGAACTCTCTTACTCAAACAGGAAAATCTGGAACTGGAAGTGGCTCAGGGACTGCCGGCCCGCGCACAGTTGGCGCAGCTTTCAGTGCAGCGGGACGCTGGATCCCGGCGGCAGGTAGTCAAATATGAAATGTACACGGTGCTCCTGGCCCTTGTTCATCACCGAGTGCATGAGCTGATTGTTGATTTCGTAGGCCTTGCCCACTTCAAACTTGTAGGGACGGCCGTCAATCGTGAAGCGTACCCGCGGATTGGTCGCCAACGGTACATGGATGCGATGACTCGCATGAAAACTGGGATGACTGTCACGATGGGGGTTGATAATGGCACCGGGTGCCATACGTGCGGCCATGGCGCGGATAATAGTGCCGCCGGGCTGGTAGTGCTCGGCAATCAGCTGGTTCATCAGCGGCAGCGCCGCGTCCGCGAGCCAGTCCCAGCCGGATTCACGGGTGACCTCGATATCCGGCCAGCCGGAGCCGTCGGTAAATACCATTACCAGGGATTCGGTCTGGCGGTGCACCTCGTAGGTGGACTGGCGGTATTCGTGATCGGCCCAGGCCGTATCGTCGAGACCCAGCACCGTGTCGCGCAGGGCTTCTGAAGGCACCTCACCCAGGTCACGCAAGGGAACATCTATCTTCATAGGCCGCACACCTTAGGCATCTGCAGCGGCGGCGTCAATCGACGCCCCCTCAGCGGCAAGCTCCTTGAGGCGCTCCTGCTCCCAGTAGGCCAGGTTGAACTCGATCGCCCAGAAACCGAAGATCCACAGGAAGGAATCCCAGGCGTACAGGTAATAGTCGTGCAGGCCCCAGGTGATGGCGTTGCCGATCAGCACCAGGTAGCCCAGCGTCTTAATCGAGCGCACGACCAGCAGCCAGGTGCTGGCAAAGCGGTCTTCGGTCTGCAGCCAGACTTCCGCCTCGATCAGCGCCACCACCAGCAGCCAGACATAGGCATTGCTGATATCGAGCCAGCCCATCAGGCGGATATGCGAAAGCATGGATTCCGGCACCAGGGCGACTTCGCCATCGAGCGTGTAGAAACGGGTATCGGCAGTCAGGCTGGCGCAATTGGCGGCCACCACCTCGGTATAGTGGATCACGTCGACCTGTACCGAGGCCCCCTGCCCGGCGACCTGGCACAGGTCGCTGACGCCCTCGACCAGGGTCACCACGTAGGTGTCCATGGCTTCCACCGTGTAGCCATAGGCCGCATAGATAATGGAGACATAGCACAGCGCCCTGCCGACCCGCAGCAGGCGGGTGATGCGGCGGGTGAAGGCCTCGTCCGGGAGCGCATAGGTTTCCAGCTCGAACAGGGCAATCAGGCCCAGCCAGGCAAACATATCGATGGAGGTCGCGAAGGTGGTCAGCAGGTCGCCCAGGGAGGCGTCCTCGGGCTGGGTGGAGAGCATCGCACCGTAGTCGTCAGCAACGTAGAAAACGGTATTGATGGCCAGGCCCGCATAGACCGTGTACTTGATGACCTGGGCGATTTTCGGGTGGGTCAGCAGCGGTATAAACAGGGCCTTCAGGGTCAATAGCTGGCGCTTGACCGCTCTGGTTTCACCGAGGGGTTGATCTAGCATCGCGGGCCCGGGTCTGCGTGAGGGCCCATGGTCTCAGGAAGCGGCGAGCCAGTCCATAAAGGCCTGGTTGGCGATGGCAATGCGCCGGCCCCGGCGCTTGGCCAGCGCCAGTTCCAGTTCGATGGTGGGTCGCAGCGGAATACCCACCAGCTCGGGCTCGGCATCGGCCATCATCTGCAGGCCAATGCCGGCGCCCACACCGCGCCGCACCATGTCGATTATCAACGGCAGGAAATTGGTCTGCATGCGAATATCCGGCGCGACCCCGTGCTCGCCGCACAGGCTGTCGAAACGCTCGCGAATAAAGTAGCCCCGCTCGTAGAGCACCATGGGCGCGCCTGCCAGCGCGGTGATATTGAGATAGCGACGGGCCGCCCACGGGTGCTTGCGCCCCACCAGCACTACCACCCGCTCGCGCAACAGGCGCCGTAGTTCGAGGCCGATATCGGCACTGTCCTGCTGTACGGTGATGACCCCGGCTTCGAGCTGGTCATCCAGCAGCAACCGCTCCACGTCGGCGGTGCCCGCCTGGGTGACCGAAGCCTGCAGACCCGGGTACTGGGCTAGGAAATCGCCCAGCAGGCGCGGCAGGTAGTAGGTGGCCAACATGGCCGGGCAGCCCAGGTGCAGCTCGCCCTTTTCCAGTCGATTCAGGCGCCGCGCCGCATCCTGCACCGCACCGGCGTGATCGAGCAGCGCCTCGGCATCTTCCTGCAACCTGCGACCCTCTGCAGTCAGCCGCACCCGACGCCCGCTGCGCTCGAACAGGGATACTCCCAGGTCAGCCTCCAGGCGGGCGATGGCAATACTCACCGCGGGCTGCGCCATATGCAGGTCTGTGGCAGCCTGGCTGATGCTCTCGCGCCTGGCGGCGGCGACAAAGATCTCCAGCTTGCGTAAATCCAGCATATTCAGATCTTATCATTTTCATATTTTGAATATATTTTTTTTATGTATTTCCGCGACCTAGAATGGCCGCAAACCTGATTGGAGAACCGCCATGTCCGGGCGCAAATGGCAGAAGATTGACTGGCAGGATCCCTTCCTGCTGGAGCAGCAACTTACCGAAGAGCAGCGCATGGTGCGGGATGCCGCCCGCCAGTATGCCCAGGAGCAGCTGGCGCCGCGGGTGCAGGCGGCGTTTCGCGCCGAATCCACCGACCCGGCCATCTTTGCAGAGATGGGCGCGCTCGGCCTGCTGGGGCCGACCATACAGGGCTACGGCTGCCCGGGGGTCGACTACATCAGCTACGGCCTGGTGGCACGCGAGATTGAGCGCGTTGATTCCGGCTACCGTTCAATGATGAGCGTGCAATCGTCGCTGGTGATGTACCCCATCTACGCCTACGGCACCGAGCAGCAAAAACAGAAGTACCTGCCAAAACTCGCCAGCGGGGAGTGGATCGGCTGCTTTGGCCTTACCGAACCCGACCACGGTTCCGATCCGGGCGGCATGGTGACGCGGGCGCGCAGCGTCGACGGCGGCTACGAGCTGAGCGGCGCCAAGATGTGGATCTCCAACAGCCCGATCGCCGATGTCTTCGTGGTCTGGGCCAAGACCGACGACGATCGCATCCGCGGCTTCGTGCTGGAGAAGGGTATGCCCGGCCTGTCGGCGCCCAAGATCGAGGGGAAACTGGCTCTCAGGGCGAGCATCACCGGCGAAATAGTCATGGA
>JAAUXY010065305.1_pt1 | contig 11401 bp, 11 predicted proteins | sample 7278121 | NCBI WGS metagenome assembly JAAUXY01 (sample SAMN14350117, study PRJNA611818) | marine sediment metagenome | isolation source: surface marine sediment (1.8m) | place: French Polynesia: Moorea | collected 2018-08
GGCATCACATCTTCAGAAGGCGTCGATTATGGGGCAAACCACAAAAAAGCAGTTTCTATCAATTGTTACACTCGTCTCGCTATTTCTTGCGCTACCCTCCCTCTCTCTAGCCGAGGTGCAAAGTTTCAAGTACAAAGCTGCGGGCAATTATCTCGTCGTTGAGCTATTGGACGATGACCTTCTGCACTTTGAGTATGGCAGGGGTTCGGGCCCCCCCACGGGGCGGCCTATAGAGGTCTCCGACATGGTCTGTCAGAAGGAAGACGGCGTCCCAGACGTCGTATGCAAGACCGACTACTCAGGCCCCAGCCAGTTCAGCAGAGATGGGCGCACCGTGCTGGAGACTAAAGAAGTCCGACTGGAGGTTAACGGCGATAACCTGTTTGTCACACTGATCGACAAGACTCGCAACAACGCCGTGTTGACGACCTTCCAGCCACTGCATCTAGACCAAAACTTCAAGGGTCTGGCTTTCACACGCACAGCTGAGCTCGACGTCTACGGCTTAGGGCAGCAGTTTGTAGAACCCGGAAACAGCGACATCGACTGGGATGGTCGAGTTCGGGAAGGCGGAGAATTCGGCAATGTCATGGCTGGGTTCAATGGCGGCGCCAACGGCAATACCCAGATCCCTGTCCTGTATGCGGTCGACGGCGCCACCAATGATAATTACGCTTTGTTCTTGGACAATAAGTACAAGCAGAAATGGGATTTTCAAGGGGATTCGCAATGGAAGGTGGAGATGTTCGGAGATCCCATCCGGTTCTATATCATGACTGGGCCCGATCTGCTGGACCTTCGTAAAGATTACATGGACCTCGTCGGCCATCCCTTAGTGCCGCCCAAGCGGATGTTTGGTCTGTGGGTGTCCGAGTATGGCTACGACCGTTGGGCGGAACTTGAGAGCAAGCTCACAAGCCTTCGGTCGAACAAGTTTCCCCTGGACGGCTTCGTTCTGGATCTGCAGTGGTTCGGTGGCATTCCCTCCGTGACGGGCAAGTGCCGGATGGGGTCTTTAGACTTTGACGAACAGAACTTTCCGGACCCCGAGAAGACGATTACGGGCTTACGAGGCAATGCGGGCGTGGGCATCATGCTGATCGAAGAAGCCTACGTCTGCGACTCACTGCCCGAGCACAAAGACCTGAAGGCCGAAGGTTGCCTGGTCGACAACCGCCCGGGCAGCAGCGAACCCGTCTCATTATGCGGCTTCTTCGGTTGCGGCGGTTTGATTGATTACACCAATGACACCTGCTCTCGTTATTGGCACGACAAAGAGCGACAAAAACTCGTTGACGGCGGCGTGATCGGCCACTGGACCGACCTTGGCGAGCCGGAAGTCTTTAGTCCAGAGTCTGGCTACGCGGTGGGTACGCATGCGGATGCCCACAATATCTTCAACTTTCGCTGGATCCGCGGAATCTACAAAGGTTACCAGAACAATGAGGTGCAACAGCGACCGTTCATGATGTCGCGCTCTGGGGCTGCTGGCATTCAGCGTTTTGGCGGCGCCATGTGGTCCGGGGATATCGCATCACGACTGAGCAGCCTAGCCGCTCACTCAGCGAACCAAATGCATATGTCCTTCTCCGGAATCGACTACTACGGTGGAGACATCGGCGGTTTCCACCGGAACCTCGAAGGTGATCTGAATGAAATGTACACCCAGTGGTATGCCTACGGTATGATGTTCGACGTGCCTGGACGGCCTCACGTGGAGAATCTGCGTAACTCCAAGGAGACAGCGCCTGATAGGATCGGAGATCTTTCAGGCAACCGCGAGAACACCCGACTGCGCTATAGCCTCGTGCCCTACGTGTACTCCTTGGCCCACCGCGCCTACCGCTATGGCGAGCCGGTAATGCCACCTTTGGTCATGTATTACCAAGCGGACGGCAATGTGCGCAGTATGGGAAGTGAAAAGCTTATCGGACAAGACCTGTTGTCAGCCGTCGTGGCCAAGCACGGTGAGACCGCGCGCGATGTCTACCTCCCGCAAGGCACCTGGGTGGATTGGCATACCGGCAAACGAATCGCCAGCCAGGGCGTTACGGTGCCAAACGTGCCGGTGAAAAGAAACGGTGCCGTGACGCTGCCGCTGTATGCTCGTGCCGGAGCTATCATCCCCATGATGCACGTGGACGAGAATACACTGAACGCCCTGGGCGAACGAAGCGGCGGCGGCATCGACACTGACCTCCTCATAAGAGTCTTCCCTGCGGACAAGGGTGTTGGAGCCGAATCGGAATTTACCCTCTATGAAGACGACGGCAAAACGATCGCGTACCAGACTGGTGCTGTGCGAACTACGCGCCTTGCCCAGGCGAGGACCAGCGAGGAGGGTTTGTCCGTCACTATCGACGCCTCTGAAGGGACCTATGCCGGCGCGCCTGATTCCAGAAACGCACTAATACACCTGGTGACAAACGGCCAGGCTAAAAGCACTAAGCTGAATGGGACGGATTTGCCAGAACGCGCCTCCCTGGATGAGTTCTTTGCTAACGATTCCGGATGGGTCAACGTAGGCGGACGGATGGTACTTGCAAAATCCGGTTCCATGCCAGTGTCTCAAATCCGTCGTTTTGATTTCGCGCTCAAAGAATCCCCGCCTTGCACTAGCACTCACAGCGTGATCCACGTGCCAGGCGAAGGCAACGGCTGGAACCCGGCCGACCCCGACCGGGCGCTCACAAACTGTGTAGGGACGACGTGGAATGGACGCATCACGCTGTACGAGGAAGAGTACAAGTTCGCGGCTGATGGAGCCTGGATAGTCAACTGGGGCAGTGACGGGAAACAAGATGGCCCTAATTTCCCGCCTGTGAAGGCCGGTATCTACGACGTGGTTTTCAATGAGGACGATCCAGCGACCCCTTCATTAAACTTCGCACAGGAAGCCCCAGATAAGCCGTTACAGTTTGTCTGTGAGAATGGGAACACGTTGCCTGGCGTCAGCGTCTACGTAGTGGGCAATATCCCCCAACTCGGCGTTTGGGAGCCCGGCAAAGCCGTCAAATTAGAGCCGAATGGGCCCTTTCCGACCTGGACCGGCCTTATCCCGACCCTACCTAAGGACGAGCCCATCGAATGGAAGTGCATCAAGCGTCGAGAACGGGGCGAACCGCCCCTTGTGGTGCAATGGGAACCTGGGACCAATAACATTGTCGACCACGCCAAGGACACACAAAGAGGGGCATTCTGATCTTCCGTGCGGGTAGTCCCCGGGGCCTGCTCGAATTTTCCAGGTCCCGGTGCGAACCCTTGGGACACGATGCAGTCGGTCTGCACACCGGTATTGGCCTTCTGATGGTCCTGTCAAGTCAACGATGATCGCGCCCACCAGGCTCACGGCTAGGGCGAGGGCGATGTGGACAGTTGTCCTAGCTGCACATCCAAGCCGTTGTGCAACCCTAGAACGTATTGCACTGCAAAGTAAAAACGCACCGAGCAGAGCGATGTCGAGCAGCATGGACAGGGTGACCTGTCAACACTTTTCCGGACAAAAAATTAAGTGGCCTTTTGGAACTGTTCATAGATCAGTGGGGCCAGGTTGCCGTTAGCCGAATGACGGCGCTGACGGTTATAAAACACCTCAATGCAATCAAACACCGCTTGCTGCGCCTGCTCACGGGTTTGGAAATCCTCGAGATACACACATTCGGTCTTTAAGGTGTGGAAAAAGCTCTCCGCCACCGCATTGTCCCAACAGTCACCTTTAGCGCTCATACTCACCTGCTTACCCTCCTCGGCTAAGCAGTCTTTGAGCCGCCGTGTGCCGTACACCCCACGGTTGGCCTCAAAATGCTCAACAATCCGCTCCGAGAGCACCTTATCTTCTTGGGCATGCGGACTCGGCGAGCGCTTTCTCCACTCACAGTAACCACTGCGCGAGACCTCCAGGGTTCGACACATCGCACTGACCTTGAACTCTTCGCCACGTTGCTCCCTCCAGGCGTACTTTTTCGACTGTGCTCGGCAAAGTACGCGGCTGCCTTTTTTAATATATCGCGCTCCTCCTTCAAGCGCGCATTCTCTTTCCTCAGCCGCTTCAGCTCCTCGTAAATGGGGCCGTCGTTATCTCCTTTCTAAGAACTCTCCGCACGATGGTATTTCGCTATCCACGTCTGCAGCGTATTCTCGTTAACCCCTAGATCCCGCGTCGTCTGCGCGTGGGGCTGATCTGACAGCACCGCCAGTTTCACGTAAGTGTCTATTTTAAATTTAGGTCCAGAGTTTAAGTATTCTTTGATTCATGTACATAAGTTTCAATTGTTCTTTAAAATCAATATGCTGAAAAACACATAGGGTTGGGTAATTTAGTAAAGCTCACTGCTTTTCTTGGGCGCGCCTTAGATTTATTTTACAGCTTAGTACTCATGGACTATGAAAGATAAATTCCTAAAACCACGTGCCGAAAAATCGTAACCTATTGTTTTTAATGTTATTAAAAAATCTATTTCTTGAAACCCATAATATTAGTTTATTAACAAAATTGCGTAGATTTAAATTTAAAATAGACACTTACCCAACAATTCCGTCGGCAAACGCATTGTCGCGGGTTATTCCAGCTGCCGATCCCAGCGTGATTAACAATTCTCCAGGCACATTTCCGTCGACACCAACCGCCGGGTGGTCTCTCATCGCGATTAATGCTGGGGCATGTTATCCAAACTGCTCGATCATGTGTTCGATAAACAGCCTCGTCTTAGCCGGGACGTGTTGCCTCGATGGATACAGCACGGAAAGTGTTAGCGGCGAGCGTTCTCGACCCGACAGAATACGTACCAACCGTCCATCAGCGAGCGCGTCCTCGACGATAAAGTCGGGTAGCAGAGTGATTCCTAATCCTTGCATGGCCGCTTCGGCCAGAACCTCACCATTGTTGCTGCAAAACACCGCTTTGATCAAAAGCGTTTCATCACCTTCTGTACCACCAAAGGTCCACTCCTCACGTTCGGAAATGACGTTGTAGTGGAGACAGTCATGCTGTAGCAGGTCTGTTGGCGATCGCGGAGTACCCCGTCTAGCGAGATACTCGGGTGATGCGCAGAAGTATCTTGGTATCGAGGCTATGGGTCGTGCCACGAGGGATGAATCACTCGGATAGGCGATTCGTACGGCCATGTCTATACCTTCGCTGACGATATCCGTTACTTGGTCTTCCAGCCTTAGGGTCATACGAATCTTCGGATGCATTAACGCGAAGCGCACAACCACCGGCGCGAGTCGGCGCTGACCGAATGACATCGGCGCGACAATCCGCAATTGGCCGCTAGCCTGACCGGTTACCTCTTCGAGCTGTTGCTCGACGGCTCTTAAATCGTCCAATAGCCTGCTGACCTCCCGGAAATAGAGTTCACCTGCTTCCGTCAGTTTAACCTTGCGGGTAGTCCGTTGCAGCAGTCTGACGCCCAAGCACTGTTCAAGGGCCTTGATACGACGACTTACGGCCGCCGGAGTAGAATCCAGCCGCTCTGCCGCAGCGCTAAAGCCCTGCTCCTCAACCACCGTCACAAATACATCAAGTTCATCCATCGGGATTGCCACCTGCCACTGAAGTGCTCTTAACAAACGTTAATTTTCTGCTTCAACGCATGAATTCCAAACGATTTAATCATCCCACACCATTTTTGCACAAGCGGTAAAAGTCCTTTGAGCCAAATGCTGTTTATCTTACCTGAGTAATTTGCTAGGTTATTGTCGTAGTTGCAGGAACAGGAGAACGAACATGTTTACAATGCGACGAGCGGAAGAACGTGGCCATGCCAACTACGGCTGGCTTAACAATTACCACACATTCTCATTTGGTGATTATTACGACCCTCGACATGTGGGTTTTTCACACCTGCGGGTGATTAACGACGACACCGTGTCCCCCGGTGGTGGATTCGGCACGCATGGCCATAAGGATATGGAGATCATCAGCTACGTGCTCGACGGCGCCTTGGAACATAAAGACAGCATGGGCAACGGCTCGGTGATCCGTCCAGGTGATGTGCAGCGTATGAGTGCCGGTAGCGGGGTCACGCACAGCGAGTTTAACGCATCCGACTCAGAGTCGGTGCATTTCCTGCAAATCTGGGTGTTGCCAGAAGTAGACGGTCTGAAACCGAGTTACGAGCAAAAAGCCTTCTCGGAAGACGAGAAGCGAGGGCGCCTGCGACTCATCGGCTCACGGGATGGTCGCGATGGTTCCCTAGTAATCCACCAAGACCTCGATCTGTATGCCACACTGCTTAGCGATGGCGTTCGCGTCAGCCACAAACTGGCTGGTGGACGCAAAAGCTGGGTTCAGGTCGCACAGGGCAGCGCCATACTCAATAACGAGCAGCTTTACCCCGGCGACGGCGTCGCGATTCAGGGTCCTGCAACGATCACGATAACCGGCTCATCGGAAGCCGAACTACTGCTCTTCGACATGAGTTCATAAGGAGAGTGAGCGATGCGGAGCACATCAGATAAGTCTGCGGATCCGGGCCGTCGACGCTCTATCAAGCAAACCGCTGCCGCTGGCTTGCTGACGGCAATGGCACCCTACTTTCCAACCGCGCACGGCGATTGACTAAAACAACGAAGTATCAACATGACACGAACGATGCTGATGAACGGCAAGTTCGCGACCCTCGACCCGACCAAGCCGCAGGCGACGGCAGTCGCGATCAAAGATGGCCTTTTCGAAGCCGTCGGCAGCGACGAAGACATCATGTGGCTTGCCGACGCGAGTACACGAGTCATCAACCTCGAAAAACGCACCGTCATCCCTGGTCTGAACGATTCCCATACGCACGTGATTCGTGGCGGCTTGCACTATAACATGGAGCTTCGTTGGGAGGGGGTACCGTCTGTCGTCGACGCGCTTAGGGGCAGTGCGTGGTTCTCCGGCGAGCGGGACGTCAAGGGCGCAATTGCCGTTGGGCAGTACGCGGATTTGGCTGTTCTGTCCGCAGACTACTTCTCGATCCCGGCCGAAGACATCAAGGACTTGACATCGGTACTGACGATGGTCGACGGCGATATCGTGCATGGCACAGGGAGCTTCAGCAAGCTCGCGCCCTCCTTGCCACCCGCAAGTCCGGACGTAACTACTCAGGTGGGTATTCTAGAGATAGCTGAGTAGTCACACCATATGTAGAACAATCAGTTTTTCAACAAACTAGACTGAACCAGTGCCTCAGAGTCCATACTGGGGTTTTTGCAGTCAGACCTGCAATGCAAACAACGAACATTTCCAGTGTAGCTATGAAGAATGATGGTCCTAACCACCCTGCCCTGGGGCTGAGAACACTACGTAATCGTTACTTTGCAATGCGCCATGGGGAGTCGGAGGCGAACGTGCTTGGAGTGGCGGTTGGAGACCCTCAGAGGGGAGTGGAAGGCTTTGGTCTAACCGACGTGGGACGAAGGCAGGCAGTCGCGGCGGCGAAAACATTCAAGGAATTATATATGCAATCGATTAACGATACGGAGATTGAGATTATAGCTTCCGACTTTCGGCGCACGAGGGAGACTGCAGAGCTGCTAGCGAGGACACTCGGAGACTCCGTACCCGTTCAGCTGAGAGAGGGATTGAGGGAGAGGTCCTTCGGAAAGTTGGAGGGGAAAGACCATAGGACCATGGCGGCGCTGTGGAAGAGAGAAGGGATCGAGGCGCTCATCAGCCGTTACGGATGTGAACGAGCGAAGGCGGTGCAAGACAGAGTAGTCAAGGTCATTCGATATCTGGAGGAGGAGAAACAACGCAAGACTCTGGTTCTCGTTTCACATGCCGATCCAATTCAGGTACTCATGGCAGCGTTTGCCGGTCTAGATCTAAGCGAGCACAAGAGAATAGCGCCACTTGACTATGCCGAGGTCGCCGAGTTGTCCTTGGACATGTCATTGCGTTTCAAGAAAAAAGGGACGGATTGATTAACGTTGGGGGATGTAAAATGAACTGTGTAACTGGTTATCGATAACTCTGACAAGAGAAAATAATATGGCCAGCCCTGACCGAAAGACAAGAAGCCCTTTTAGATGAACGGGAGTGAACAGTTAACTTCTCCTAATGCCTAGGTATCGATACATCAGCGGAATTCGGTGATGAAGTCCTAATGAGCCGAGATGACTCTCACTAATTTGGTTGTAGCGTCATGTCGCGGGCTAATCCAGCTGCCGATTACAGCGTAAGTAAATAACAATTCGCCAGGCACACCTTCAAAAGGAGGCTAAGACCAGGCGGGCGAGTTGCTCTCCAAACCATCACGATTAAAGATGAATTTTACGAAGTCTATCGTATCAGGCTGGATTGCATTTAGCTTTACATATTCCCCGGCGGAATCCTAGCCTCACCATCGATCTATTTGGCTCACACAAGGCGAGCCGAGCCAGCGCCAAAGTCTTTTTGGTTTCACGAACAGCACCATGCACGAACGCTCAGATGCTGGCCACCTACGTTACATCGGGCGTCAGAGCTGATTTCTTCTCCGTAGCAATAAAGTCCAACATTGCACATTAAAAATGTCTAGAATTTGTCAAAGTTTTAGCCTATACTAATTCTATACGGAGAAACATACCTAACGGTAAACCATCATGGATTCCTCATCTTTAAAATGAATCAACGGAGTTCGATATGATGATAACAGACAGATTTAAGTTCTGCGATTACCAGATAATCTCAGCCACGCTTTTGATGTATTTCTTTTTCTGTCCAAGTTTTGCACATTCTGGAGAAGTAATAACCAGTAACGTTCAACATGAAAATGGTCGCTTCACTGTACATTCCAATATGCTCATTCATCTACCCGCCTCTCACGTACGCAAGATATTAACCAATTTCGAAAATTTGCCACGCATCAACAAGAATATTAAAAGCGTCAACATGTTGGTACCGAGTCGAGACGGTGCTATCCGCATGCGATTAAAATCTGAGGTTTGTGCCCTACTCGTTTGTCTTAATTATCGTTGGGTACAGGAGGTAACTATACTCCCTTCTGGTGATATCGTAACTCACTTTGATCCGGCTTTGAGCGATTTTCGAGAAGGCTGGGTACGCTATCAAATACTGCCGGAAGGTGGTCACACCCGGCTCATTACGGACGCCGTACTAGTGCCGGATTTTTGGTTTCCACCGCTTATCGGTCCTATGCTCATCAAAGGCAAGCTTCGTAGTGAGACTCTCGAGACCGCAACGCGAATTGAAGCAGCAACGCCGCGCATGAGGCGAGATGTCCCGAGCGGAGAACGGCGATTGGTGATATCTAATAACAGTCCGCAAAATCGTGAGATGGAAACAATTGCCCAAACGGAGGGCCTCTAGAAATTGTTTAGTGTGCGGCTCCGCGAAAAGGCGAGCCGTCGGATTCGGGGACTGTGTAGCACGACATTAGCGAATTTTAATGCGCCAAAATCGCATAAAAATTTCAGTTAGGTGCGCTCTCGATGTTGCAAGCGGTGAGCTGCGAAGCCACTATGCCAAATCACGACAAACTCATCATTGCGGCAAAAAAGGCCAACACGCTAGTGTACAGCCCGCCTTGAAGGCTTAAGGTCCTGATTTAACAAGAATTTCTGATGATATTGACAGTGCTGCAGTGCTTCGTTACCTTGTAGTTTGCTAATAAAGAACATTTGTTCTGCCTACCACCCTGCACATGCTTAAAATCGCATTCCCCTTTATAGAGATCGGTCAGGTAATTGATGCCCCATCGGACGATATATGGCGAATCATGACGGATACTCATTTGTGGCCTCGTTGGGGCCCTTCCGTCCGCAACGTTGAATGCGCAGACAGGCATATAAAGGCGGGGTCAACCGGCAGGGTCCAATTGTTGTCTGGATTCTGGGTCAGGTTTGTTATTATAGATTTTGATGAAAGAAGGTACTGGTCCTGGCGCGTACTCGGTGCGCGCGCGACAGGCCATCGAGTAGAACCCCTCAGCACAACCCGCTGCCAGGCAAGTTTTGAAATTCCTATTTTTACAGCTCCTTACGTTGTCGTGTGTAAGGTGGCACTCAACAGAATCCGCAAGCTCGCCGAATAGGCCTCAGGATGAAAGGGCCACTGTAGCCATTCTGTTAAAAACTCGGAGCAGCGAAAAGTGAAGAAAAACCTTCTTCCAAAAGTAGTAATGCTTGCGACCACTGCCTTGTCGGGTAAAAGCTTTGCAGGAGATGTAGCCGCAGGTAAGACCTAGGCCGCGGCATGCAATGACGGCAAGTATGGCCGCGGCGTTCCGCCGCGAAATTTATACAATAGTCGGTGATATCTGCTATCAACCGCAAATATCACAAAATAGTTCTTTTGCCGGATCCGTTCCTTGAATTCGCTTAACATAGCGTCAAAACTATGAGCACAATTCTCCCTATTATAGAGGCAAAGAGTGAATTTGGATTAGCGTCCAAAATAGACTTCGACGTAAGACAAACCAAAGGAAACGCTGCTGATGCCTCACAGTTTCGACAGTAACGCAGCGGAAACACCACTTTTTTTCTTCTTGAACTTAGCGCAGGAGCAACGGTGCCTCTGATGCCCTATAATTATTTATCTCCCTCACGATATCGTTGTCTGAGCTGCGGAAACGTTGCTCCCGCAAGGCTGCAAAATGTGAAGCGTCTCATTTTGATACTGCCATTGTGGGTGGTACCGTTGATCTTTTTAATTCAGGGCTATTGGCCGTTTGGTATCCTGCCCGTCACTCTAGTAACCGCATGGGCGCTTCTGTCAGTGGAAAAAACCTGCTCCAGATGTGGCGCCCCACTCCATCCCGACACCCCTCAAAAACCAAAAGACAAAATTTAGTGTTCTCAGCTCGAAGCTTGATACGAGGCTGTCCCTAGCGAATCACGAGTTAGCCCTCTAAAGCTACACATTTTTGCAATCTTGATAGTTTGTTGAAACAAGCCTAAGATCGACTCACATGAGGCCCCTACTTCTACTCATCATGCATGTTCTTATGATACTGACCAAACGGGTAGGCCCTGGTGGCACGAAGGCCCTGATCGCAGCAAGTCTTGTCGTCAAACATCAACTAACGATTGCCCATCGATCATACGATGCGTGAGTGGTAATTCACCCGGCACAACCTCCTTTTTGCGGGATGGACTGAGAGCTTGTGAAAAAATCCCTGCATGAAACGAGGGTGCTTCTGGACGTGTTTGGCAAGGCGCGGGAGTCCCAATAGCTGAGAGTGTAGCGAGCGCTACATGACCAGATATTGGGGGACCTGCAACGCAGTCAGACATGTTCGGGGGCGCGCGCAGCCGTGGGGGAGAAATTTTTTCACAAGCTCTGAGCATTCGCTCGAAATTTTGTGTAAGTACTTAAGCATAAATATTTTAACAAAATAATCTGGCTCGAAAATTCAGCTATGGTAGCCAGTAGTTTGAAGGTGGTGTGGCTATTAAAAAAGGGAACCAGTCCATA
>JAAUXY010115667.1_pt1 | contig 11400 bp, 9 predicted proteins | sample 7278121 | NCBI WGS metagenome assembly JAAUXY01 (sample SAMN14350117, study PRJNA611818) | marine sediment metagenome | isolation source: surface marine sediment (1.8m) | place: French Polynesia: Moorea | collected 2018-08
CCCAGCACCAGCTTTTATCGGAGATCATGGACTCGGCGAAAGATGCGATTCTCGTGACCGATCTGCAGGGCAGCATCCAGCGCGCAAACCCCTGGACCGGAGACCTTCTCGGATACACCGAAGCGGAGATGAAAGGCAACCTGCTGGCAAGCTACTTCGAAGATGAGAGGAGAGGGCAACGGATAGTCGAAGCGGCCCAAATGCCGAACGATGAAGTATCGCTGCTGCACAAGAACGGGTCGACGGTTGACGTCCTGCTCTCCGCCAACTCGCTGCCGAAAGAGGGCCTGAAGGTCTATTTCGCGCGGGACCTCTCTGTGCGCAAGCGCATCGAGACCATGGAAGTGCTGCGTCACATGTACAACGAGATTGCGGCGCAAACCAAGACGCCCTTGTCAATGGCTTGCACCTGGTTGAGCCGCATGGCGAGGTCCGAGACCCGCCCCGAGACCGTTGATCGCTTAGTCCGGGTGTTGAAACAGCTGCACCGGGTCGATATCAGCTTCGACCGCCTCTTGTTCTATCAGCGAGACAAGAGCCTGCTGCCGCACCATGAGACGCTTTTCGATGTCCCCCTGATTCTCGATGGGATCATGGCCGGGATGCCGGCTGCGGATAAGCAGCTGATCGAGACCCACATTCCCCCGGATTTGCCGCCGCTGCGTGGCGATCTCTATCAGATCTCCTTTTGCATCGAGAGCATCCTCTCGTATTTCCTGAGGTTCGCGTCCGACGAGGCGAAGATCGAAGTCGATGCCTTGGCGCGAGACTCTGGGGTCGTGATCTCCCTGCGCGGTCACGTTCCAGAGGTGACCGGCGGCAAGGTCACCGACTATACAGAGACCCGCTGGGCCATTCAGACGATCACCGAGATGGCTCTGGGCGAGGAGACGATCCGCGTGTTCGTCGAGGACCACAACCACGGCCGGTTCCACTCACCCGACAGCAAGGCCGGTCCGGTCGAATACAAGCTCGAGCTTCCCGCTGCCTGAGACGGGAGTTGTAGAAATGAGGAAGAGTATTCTCGTCGTCCATCCCGAAGCAGAGATGATCCTTACTGTCATGGACATTCTGAAGCAGGTTGCGAGCGGAGAGTACGAGGAGCCCTCCATCCAGTTCGCGAGACATCAGGTGGGCGCCAAGTGTCTGGCAGAAAAGGCACAGTATGATCTCGTCGTCTCGGCGCTCAACATTCCGCACGACGAGACAGACGCTCAGGCTGCGGGGAGCGAAGGACTACTGGGGCTGGATCTCATCCGGACCTTACGGAGCACAAACCCCGAGATGCCGGCCGTGATCATCTGCAAAGGCAGCCCAGACACCGATGTCATCCGCTTTGCTGCGGAGCCGCAGGTCGTGCTCCTGCCGGAGGAGGGTGACATTGAACCGGACTTGACCCAGGCGGTGTCGAAGCTTCTCCGCATGCCGTCGGGAGATCTCCAGGCCGAACGAAAACGGGTCGATTTGGAGATCAATCTGGACCCCGAGGACGGGGGCTGCACCTATCGATTCCATTGCGAGGGGTATCCTTCCGTGCCTGCAAAGGTGCTGACGGTCGAGCACAAGGCGCTGAGAAGCCTCGTCGACAAATCCAAACGTGTCGATGTCACCAAGGCCTGCTGGGAAGAGGAACTCCGGGAGGTGGGCGAAGAGCTGAACCGGCAGTTGTTCGAGGATACGCCGCGGAGCAGGGGATTCGCAGAAGACTTTTGCAGATGGGAAGGCGTGGCCGACGGCATCCAGAACATGAGAATCAGGTTCGTCGTAAGAGAGGAGCTGCATCCGATCGCGCTTGAGGCCATGCGACGCAACCGCGAGTATTGCGGCCTTCGCGCGCCGATCTACCGGGGATGGGTTCGACCCGGCGTGACACCCGGTATCGTGCGGTGGGCGTTGTTCCAGGACGACGAAACGAGGCGAGGACCGATCAACGTTCTCATCATTGCAGCGGACGCCGAGGGTTACTCGGACGATCTCGGCAAGGAGTACGAGCACCTCCCGAACCTGGATCAGGAAGTGGATTCGCTGGAGCGCCAGCTATCGCAGCACAGGAATGAGTACCGCATCGCGGATATACGGGTGATTCGCAACGAAGAACTGCCGGACGGCGTCTCATTCAGGCAAACGGTCGAGAGCACCTTGAAGGGGGGCACTTGGCACGTCGTCCACTTTGCGGGCCACACCGACCTCAAGGAAATCGGCGAAAATGATGTCGGCTACGTCATCCTACCCGGCACCAAGGGAAAACCGGTGGACGCGGTCAAGATCGACGTTTTTGCCTATTGGCTGGCCCGCTCCCGTTTCATCTTCCTGAGCAGCTGCGAAAGCGCGGAGAAGGACTTCCTATTTCACTTGGCCAACGAGTATGTGCCAGCAATCCTGGGATATCGCTGGCCGGTGGCCGACGACATGGCCTTGGAGTTCGCTGAGACCTTCTACAGCCGGCTCTTCTCCGGCGAAGAGAGATCGTTGGAGTACGCCTTCCTCGAGGCGATCAAGGAGATGCACCGGAGCCATGAGGACGAGCCGATTTGGGCGGCTCCGGTCCTTGTCATGCAGGCACCGACGAAACGCGAGCGGCAGGCCGCGTAAGGCAACTCACGGCCGCACGCCGGGAGGGAGCCATGGCAATCGGTGAGATGCTGCAGATTTTCGGAAAACAGCCTGGTCGGCGAAAAGTCTACGCCATCGTTCCGGACAGCCAGGTTCTGGATGTGGGCCATGCGCCGGATGTCATTGCCCCCCAAGGCGCCTACTTCGAGGTCCGGGTCGCCGAGATGTTCCTGCGCCATAGAAGCGAGTACGGTCGGGCATTCGTACCGCTCACCCTCGTGCGAAGCGACTTCGTCTATGACGGCGGGCGCAGGGTCTTCCCGTTTTTTGTCGGGAACGAATTGCTCGGCGATTTGGACCGCTACGTGGAAGGCGAGCACGTGGTACTCCGGAATACCCGGGTCGTCGGTCCGGTGCCCTTCGCAGGGGACGACTTGGGTCTTTTCGTGGGGCTATATCGGGTTCAGGTCGGCGATCTCGCCAAACGCCTGCTCGAGATGCTTGGCCAAGTCGTTTCGGTTTTCGATCTGACCACACTGTCTCGATATGTCGACGTCGCGGGGAAGCTCAAGGACGGCATCGACGATCTGCTTGACATGAAGGATCTGGAATTACGGATCGGCGAACGCGATGTCTTCGAGGACAAGGGCACAAAGGCGCTGCGCCAAGGGTACTTGGCCTACATTAACTGCGAGGAGGGCAGTTTGCGTCCGGCCGATCTTTGGGTTAGGGACAATAGACTGTGGACCGGAGCTTCAAGCAAGACGCTGCGGCCGCTCAGGGAACACGACTACTGCCTCGTTCACATCCAAAGCCATACGCAGCGCAAAGACTGCACTACTCTGCCATTCCATCGAACCTGGGAGCAGGTCAGAAACCGTGTCGAAAGCGGGCAGGTCGACATGGCGCAGGTGCTCCTAATGGACTGCCGCAGCCAGATTGCGCGCTCGCCAGATCTGACGCCGCGTCAGGCCGAAAATCTCCTGCTTTTCTATGAACGCAACTTCCACACCGCCGTCGAGGATCACAACAGATGCTTCGGGACCGTCCTAAAGCGGACGCCGACCATCTACCGCAGCGGCAAAGGCGTGCTGTCGCCAAAGGCAAGCATCCAGAAGAGCTTTCACTTCGCCTCGAAGGCCGGTTTCGAGGACCGCGTGCTGCAAGGTCTTGCGAAGCTAGGCCAAGATTGGGACAGGCTGCCGGCCCTCGACAGCCGGGCCGAACTGACGGATCAGGCCTTGAACGAGCAATTGGCCGCGCTCGACCGCGTGACCGGGGCCACCGAACCCGATCCCATGGCCTTGGCTGAGGCACTTTCCGTTGCGGCCTTGACGGCCGACTGAACGTCGGCTTCGCGCGGGAGGCGGGGCCGCAAGTGAGCGGCGGCCGTCTCGCGCGAATCTCTAAACCGGCTGCTCGGCAAGCTGGCCCAGAAGGCGGGGTCCTGAGCGTCGCGGCGAGCGGCGGCAGTCAGCAGCCTTCAATCGGCGGGCCGGGGACCGTCGCTCCCAGAAAGACACGGGCTTGAGCCTGTCTGTTGGGCTAGACTGACACTCTTAGTGCGTGTTCCCGACGCACCCGGCCAGCAACCATAGGGTGTCTTTCCCTAGATGAAGAGCCTGCTGTTCCTCGTTTTGCTGAGCCTTGCGGTCGTCGCCGGCCTCGTTTTGTTCTATGCCGGAAACGTCTCGAAGCGCGAGGCGAAGGTGCTGGGATGGGCCAACAGCCTGGTTTGGGAGCGCCTTGGCATGCCCCATGACGTCCGTTTCAGCTCGGCCACCCTGGCTCGGGACGAGGAACGGCCGGCGTTCTGGAGGATCGCCGGCCAACTGGAAAAGGGCGCCGGTGTGCCTGCCGAGCGCTACACGGCGGTCGTCGAACGGATCTGCTCGAGCGCCGAGCGGCGCTGCTGGCGGCTGGCCGAACTGGAGGTCGCTGGGACACGACTGGCTGTCGACGGCAGGCGACCGGCGAAAGGCGCCGGGCCGCCGGGCGAAGTGAGCACCGGGCAGCAGCCCCCGGCCTCGCGCGCCGGCGGCACGAACGGCCAGAATCCCGAAGCGCCGTCAGCCGCGGTGCAGGGCGCCGGGGACGCGGCTCAGAAGGCGGAAGCCTCGCCCGCCGTTCCGGCTCCCCCGGTGACACCCGCCGGCGGCGAAGCCCTGGCCGAGCCGCCGCTGCCCGCCGATCTGTCCTCCGGACTACCCGCCGGTCTGTCCTCCGGACTAAGCGACCTGCGGCCCTATCCCAAGATGCCGCCGTTGCCGCGCAGACGGCCCTAATCGACCGGACAGAAAGCCGTGGATCCGAAACCTGCGGATGTTAGATTATCCCGCTGAGATTCCCCGAGAGTTCCGCACGGAGCGGGACCACACAGGGAGCGGGGGAAGCGCGCGGATTCGGGCCCGAAGCCAGGCGGGTTGCCGCTAGCCCTTCCGTACGGGAGGGCCTGGAGGGGTACGTCTTGCCTGGAAGCGGCTTGTTGCGGGAGTCTCTCGTCGAACCTGGAAACTCTGTGACGAGCAGGGAGCGGATGCGCGCGGCCGGTCTCTTCCTTTCGCTTGCGGCGCTGATGTGGGCGGCATGCGGGCCGCTCGCCGGGCCGGTCTGGGCGGCGCCGGGATGGGTGTACCGCTCGCTCGAGCATGCGCCCTCCGAGGTCCGCAGGGCGGCGCCCACTAAGCTGGTCTATCAGCGCGCCGCGGCCGGCAATCTGACGCGGCTGCGTTTCGGCCTTGCCCCGAACTTCACCCGCCTGGTCCTCGATTTCAGCGGCCAGACCCGCTTCATCGTCGATCCCGTGACCGACCGCACGATCGAGATCACGCTGCTCAAGCTGCGGCCCGATCAGATCGGTGGCCAGCTGGCGCCGCCGGCGGGCCTGATCGTGGACTACCGTCTGGAGCCGGCCGGCGCGGCTGGGATCAAGCTCGTCCTTCAGGCCGCCGTGCCGATCCGAATCTCCGTCTTGGGCGATATCGCGCCCGACCAGGAGACCGACAAATACCGCCTGTTCTTCGATTTTGTCCGGGAGGACAGAGTGCTGGCGCAGCCGAGCTTCACCCAGCCCGCGACCGTCGCGGGGACCGCCGGTGCCGCTGCCGCTGCCGCGGCGGTTCCGGAAGAGGCGCCGGCGGCCGAAGAGCCGGTCGCCGCCGCCGAGCCGGTCGCCGCCGCCGAGCCGGCAGAGACGTCGGCGCCGCGGGACGAGGGCATCTATTTGCGCGCGTCCGGCGCCTTCGGCGGTACCAACGACACCGGCGACGACATCGCCAGCGTCAGCGATGACGCCGGCAACGGCTGGAAGGCGAGCGGCGCCGTCGGCTACCGGGTCTTCCGATTCCTGCGCGCCGAGGTCGAGGGCGGCCGCTTCGACGGCTTCGACGTCGACAATCTGGCCGGCAACGGCGACGTCAAGGGCTGGTTCGTGGCGGCGAACAGCTCGGTTTTCCTGGTGCCGGAGTTCTGGTCGCTGCAGCCCTACATCGGCGGCGGTTTGGGCGTATCGATCAACGAGGTCGAGCGCATCAGCGGCGGCATCGCGCCGCCGGCCCCCAGCAACGACAAGACCTCTTTCCTATGGCAGGTGATGTTCGGCACCGAGATCCGCCCGCTGCCGAACCTCGCGGTCGATCTCGGCTATCGCTTCGCCGATCACGGCAGCATCCGCTCCGGCAAGGCGGCCGACGGCACCAGCTACAACGGCGACCTCAACATGCACGAGGTCTTTTTCGGCTTGATCTACGATTTCTGACCAGCGCCGACGGCTTCAGATCCCGATGGCGTTTCGCGCGGCCAGCCAGTCGCGCGCCACGGCCAGCACGTCGTTGAGGAAGCCGGGGTCTTCCTCCGGGTCGAGGTGCTCGTCGCCGTCGATCATGATCACGTCCTTCGGATCGGGCGTCAGCTCGTGCAGCGCGCGCACCGATTCCGGCGGCATCTTGTCATCGCCCGAGCCGTTGATCACCAAGATCTCGCCGCGGAGATAGGGCAGGTGGGCGGCGGGCTCGAAGGGCTGTCCCGCCAGGCCGGCCAGCCAGGCCACGACGCGGCGCAACCACTCGGGCTCGATCCTGAGGTTCTGCTGGGTCAGAGCATCGAGCTTGGCGCCGCCGTAGAGCATGACCATCGGCCCGAACCAGACGCCGTTGTGTGCGGCGATCCGGTAGACTGAGGGGATCGCCATGGCGCCGAGGCTGGCGCCGACGAGGGAGATGCGCCGCCTGTCGGCCCAGCTCTGATCCTGCAGCCACTGGATCAGGACGGTGATCTGCTTGGGCCCGACCCTGCCCAGATAGTGGGCCAGGGTGAACCGCCGGCCGAGCCAGGCATCGTCGAAGCTGTCCCGCATGATCGGATACTCGTAGGTCACGATCGCCGTGCGGCCGAGATCCGGCACGTATTGCAGCGACTCCCGGCCCAGCTCCAGGCCGCCGAACGCGAGCACGACGGGAACCCGCTCGCCGTCGAGCCGCTCCGGCAGGCTCACGGTGAAGCGGATCGGCTGCTCGCGCGCCAGCGTGAGCTCGACATCCCGGCAGCGTCGCCCCTCGGCGCAGCCGGCGCCGGTGAATTCCTCGGTATTCTGGGCGACCACCCTGGGCAGCGACGAGCGGGCGAAGCGCTCGGGATCTTGCGACGGCGCGAAGGCCAGCCAGCCCAAGCCCAGGAGGGGCAGGCTCAGCAGGACGCCGAGGAGCATTGCAGTGGTCTTGAGGAACCGCTTCATCGGGAATGCCTGGCCTTATCGGCGCCGGCGGATGGCAGCGACCGCGCGGCGCGATGGACCGGCGATTACGGCACCAGCCGGTAGACGTCAAGTTCGTGGGTCCTGCCCTTGACCGCATAGGCGCCGGCGTGCTCCAGCTTGAAACCGGGGCCGAGCGCGGCGGCGGTCGCCTCGCTGACCAGGATCGTGACCGCCTCGTCGCGGTCGAGCTCCTTGCCCAGGCTCTCCAGCCTTTGCGCCGTGTTCACCGTGTCGCCCACCACTGTGTAGTTGATCCGCCCGGGCGAGCCGATGTTGCCGACCACGACCGGGCCGGTGTGAATGCCGATGCGCATGCGCACCGGCGCGAGGCCCGCAGCCCGGCGCCGTTCGTTGTCGGCCCGGAGCGCCTCGGCCATGGCGAGGGCGGCGCGGCAGGCCCGCACGGCGGTGTCGCTCTGTTCTTCGGGCGCCCCCCAGAAGGCCATGATCGCATCGCCGATGAACTTGTCGATGGTCCCCGCCTCGGCCTCGATGCAGCGGCCGAGGTGCGCGAAGTGGTCGTTGAGGAAGTGGGCGACCTCGCCCGCCGGCAGTCTTTCCGACATCGGCGTGAAGCCGACGATGTCGGTGAACATGAGGGTGAGCTCGCGCTCCTCCGAGCCGACCGCCTGTTCTTCGCCCAAACGGATCAGGCGCTGCACCAGGGAGCGCGGCACGTAGGTCTCGAAGGAGCGCAGGCTGGCGAGCATGGTGTTGAAGGCGCGCGATTGATCGTCGAGCTCGCGGATCACGCTCGACGGCAGCCGCTCGACCCGCTCGAGCTCGAGCTCGCCGACCCGCGCGGCGCCGGTCGCGGCTTCTTGAATCGGCCTGGCCAGGAAGCGGCCCAGCAGCACGGCGGCCAAAATCGCAACGGCGAGCACCACGAGTCCGGCCAGCCCGGAGAACGCCAGACGGCGCAACTCGGTGTCGATGTTGTCGAAGGGGTACCAGACGCCGATGGCCCAGGGTGTCGCACCGTAGGCGCGGGTCCACTTGTAGAGGGCGAGATAGTCCACGCCGGCGACGTCGTATTGGACCCCGATGACCTCTTGCTCGGCGGACTGGTTCAGAAAGCGCGTCGGCTCGCCCTGCCACAGGCTGGCCAGCACGACGTCGGCGAAAGAGGCGAGTGGGAACGCCGGTTGAGTCTCTGCCATCTGAACGTCGCCGGACGCCAGCAAGGGATGCGCCAGCACGTGGTCCGAGCCGTAAAGCACGAAGGCCGTCCCCGCGAAGCTCTCGCCCGCTTCGGCGACGATCTTCGAGAGATCACGTATCGTGATGGCGACCACGATGAAACCGATCATGCGGCCGTCGCGGCGCAAGGGTTGACGGAGGTTGATGATGGTGAAGCCCCCCGGGGAGACGAAGAGCTCGCCCCAATAGGCTTCCTTGGCCGCTTTCATTTCCTCGGTGGCTTGGCGCACTTCGGGGTCGCCGCGACGGTCACGTTCGAAGGCCTCGGTTCCGCCGCGCGGCCGTCGGCGCACGCCGACCGCCTGCTGTTCCATGTTGTAAACCACGATCGCGGCGATCTGCGGCACGCCGGAAAGGGCGCCGCGCAGCAGGTCGGTGAGCGCCTTCTTGTCGCTGAGCTCGTAGTCGCCCTGTTCGAACAGACGGCTGAGAAATCTGGCCTGCAGCGCGGCGGGGCGAAGGTGGCCGTCGATCTCGTCCTCGATGCTCTCGACCACCAGCTCGGTGATCAGGTTGACCAGGTCGAGCGTGTTGCGCCGCGAGGCCGACCACTGGATCGACAGTACGCTGACGACCGCGATCGCGACCAGAACGCCGATGCTCACCGCCAGGGTCACCGAGATCGGGAAGGGGCCGAGGCGCGGTTTGCGCGAACCTGGGGCAACTGCGGAGCGTTGCTGGGAAGCGGGTGCCGCCATGCCAAGGCCTTCGTCTGTCACGCGCGCGGCGGGGCCACGCGCCGGCATTAATGACGAAGACCGGCCGGCAGGCAAGCGGCCGGCTCATGGTCTCGTGGAAGGGGGCAGATCGTGGATCCCGTCGTGCGGTGACCGGCCCGGGGCTTGGCTCGTGCCAGTGGCCCGGCCCCGGGCCGGTCGCTCCCCACGGATCGCGTCAGATGCCGACCGCGGTCAGGATGGTCGTGGTGATGAAGCCGAACATCGCCAGGAGCTCGTTGCCCAGGGCATTCATGCCGAAGATGGCCCCCACCGCGACGAGCGCCGCGAGAAGCCCGTATTCGATGGCCGTCGCGCCGGACTCATCGGCGAACAGCGCTGTCACAGCCTTCTCCATGCGGTCTCTCCGGGCCCCAACCATGGCCTCGTCTCAAATCCTCGCTAATATTAGAGCAAAAAGTGTCGATCTGTCAAACATTTTTGCCTAAAACCTAAGTAAAAACCAAACAAAATTCGGTTCAAATACTGCTCAAATCCGAGCGATAAAGTCAAAATCCAAGCGTTTCTGGGCGTGCAGACATGGCCCGAGGCGGCACCGACCGGGCGGTCAGAACCAGTCCAGCTCGATCTCGAGGATCACGTTGCCGTCGCGCCGGACCACGGTCTTGCGGCCGTTCTTGGGCAGCGGGATGATCCGGTCCCGGCAGAAGGCGACGATGGTCTCGACCATCTCCTCGCCCTCGATCGCAACTTCGGTCTTGCCGTCGACCAAAGGGGTCTTGAGCCGGACCACGGCGCGGGCGTCGGCGCCTTCGCTGACCTCGACCGCGTCGATGTTGTCGGCGGTGACCAGCTTCTCGTCCGACTGCTCGAGATAGAGGCCGGCGGCGTAGAGGAACTCGTCGTCGGTCAGCACGATGCTGCGCAGTTCCTGGCCCATGACGCGGTCCCGCTTTTCCCGCCTGTTGGCGACGCGGATGGGACGTTAGCATACGATTCTCCGGGACACGACAGCGCCGCGCCGGCGCGGGGAGGCGGAGCCATGCGGCTTTATCTGGTGCAACACGGCGAGGCCGCGCCGAAGCAGACCGACCCCGAGCGGCCGCTGACGCCGCAGGGGCGGGCGGACGTGGCGGCCCTGGCTGAGTTCCTCCGGGCGCGCGGGGTCGGCGCGGCCCGCGTGCTGCACAGCGGCAAACTGCACGCGGCCCAGACCGCCGAGATCTTGGCCGGTGCGATAGCGCCCGGCGTGACCCCTGAGGCCCAGAGCGGGCTCGATCCGAAAGACCCGGTCGGGCCTTTCGTCGAGCGTGTGGCGGGCTGGCGGGAAGACAGCCTGGTCGTGGGCCATCTGCCCTTCATGGCGCGCTGCGTGGCACTTCTGGTTGCCGGCAGCGAAGACGCCGCGTTGGTGTCCTACCGGCCGGGCTCAGTGGTGGCGCTCGAACGGCAGGACGACGGCGCTTGGCAGATCGTCTCGATGTTCAGGCCGGATCTCTAGGCCCCGCCGGCCAGCGTGAAGACCTCGTGCTGTTCCGCGACGCCGCGCAGGCTGTGGCGGCCGAGCGATACCGCGTCCGCGGGCAGGTGCTGCGCGAAGACGTCGCTGAGCAGGACGGAGCGGTCCAGCGTCTTGGCCAGGTTGCCGAGGCGCGCGGTCTCGTTCATGGCCGGGCCGACCACCGTGAAGTCGAGGCGGCTGGGCGCGCCGACGTTGCCGTAGGTGACCTCGCCCTTGTGCAGGGCCAGCGCGTGGCGCAGCGGCGGCTCGCCCGCCTCGGCCCGCGCCGCGTTGAGCGCCGCCATCCGCTCTTCCATCGCACGGGTCGCGGCCAGCGCCTTGCGGCAGGCCGGCTCGGCGGCGCCGTCGGTCTCCTGCATCGGGAAGATCGCCAGCACGGCGTCGCCGATGAACTTCAGCACCTCGCCGTCGTGCTCCAAGACCGCGCCGGCCGTGGCCTCGAAGAAGTCGTTCAGCAGGCACAGATAGGCCTCGCGCGACAGGGTCTCGGTCATGGCGGTCGAGCCGCGCAGGTCGCACAGCCAGATGACGGCGGGAATGGACTCGCCGTCGCCGCGCTTGATGCGGCCGCGCAGCACGCGCTCGCCCGAATGCATGCCCAGATAGGTGTCGAGCAGGGTCTTCGCGGTGAGCCGCATGGCCTGGACCTCGAACAGCCGGCTGATCACCGGCAGCAGCTCGTAGATCTGGCCCAG
>JAAUXY010141212.1_pt1 | contig 11398 bp, 8 predicted proteins | sample 7278121 | NCBI WGS metagenome assembly JAAUXY01 (sample SAMN14350117, study PRJNA611818) | marine sediment metagenome | isolation source: surface marine sediment (1.8m) | place: French Polynesia: Moorea | collected 2018-08
ATCGCCGTCGGCATGGGCAACACGTTGTTCGGCGACGTGGCCGACCCCGATCGCGAGCTGATCGCCCGGGCGGTGGCCGTCGCGCAGGGAGGTCGAGTCAGTCGTAGACGATGACGCCGCGGATGTTCTCGCCGTTGCGCATCGCCTCGTAGCCCTCGTTGATCTGATCGAGGGAGTACGTGCGGGTGACCAGGTCGTCGAGGTTGAGCTGGCCCTGCGTGTAGAGCTCCATCAGGCGAGGGATGTCCTTGCGGATGTTGCCCGATCCGAACAGCGACCCGATCACCTGCTTCTCGAACAGCGTCAGCAGCGCACCGGGCACCGCCATCGACGGCTCGGTCGTCGGGTGGATGTTGGTGACGACGATCTTCGCCCGCTTGTTGCCGAGGTGGAACGCCTCGCCGAGCGCGTCGCCGTCGCCGACGCCCATCGTCATGATCACCTTGTCGAAGCCCCGGCCCCAGGTCGACTCGTCCAGCTTCTCCATCGCCTCGCCGATCGAGCTGTAGGTGTGCGTGGCGCCGAACTCCATCGCCTTCTCGCGCTTGAACTCGACCGGGTCGATCGCCGCAACGGCGCGGGCCCCCGCCATCGCCGCACCCTGCACGGCGTTGGCGCCGATCCCGCCGACGCCGACGACGGCCACGTAGTCACCCGGCTGAACGTCGGCGGCGTAGACCGCCGAGCCCCAGCCGGTGACGACGCCGCACCCGAGCAAGCACGCCTTGTCGAGCGGCCAGTCCTTCTCGATCTTGACGCAGCTCGACTCGTTGACGACCGTGTGCTCGGCGAACGTGCCGAGCAGGCACATCAGCCCGAGGTCCTGGCCGTCGAGGGTGTGATGGCGGGCCGTCCCGTCACCGATCTGCATGCCGGTCGGGAAGTTGGCGCCGTTGTCGCAGAGGTTCGAGTGCCCGTCGACGCACCACTGACAGCGGCCGCAGGCCGGGACGAACCCGAAGACGACGTGATCACCAGGCTCCAGCCAGTTCACGCCGGGCCCGACTTCCATGACCACTCCGGCCCCCTCGTGCCCGCCGACCATCGGCGGCGGCGGCGTGACGCCGGCCAGGTCGCCGGTGACGACGTGCTCGTCGGAGTGACACATCCCCGATGCGGAGAGCTTGACGAGGACCTCACCCTCCTTGGGCGGATCGAGCTCGATCTCCTCGACGCTCCACGGCGTGTTCTCCTCACGCAAGACGGCTGCTCGTGTCCTCACGGTGTCCCCCAAATGGTCTTGGTCCGTCGTGGCGACGGTGCGGCGGGTAGAGATCGTCACTGTACCCACCGGCCGGAATGGCGGCCGAAGCCAGCGGCCGTCCTCGAAACGAGTTGAGTCCTCCGGGGTCTGTCCCCGAAGGACTCAACTTCAGCGCGGGAGGACGCGGACTTCGATGTACCGGTCGGCGGGGAGCCACGCAGCGATGCGGTCCTGGACCACTGCCGACGTGACGTCGTCGACCAGGAACACGGACTCCAAGTAGTCCTGGAAGTCGGGGTTGCCGGCCGGATCGGTCAGCACCGACAGCACCTCGTCGTTGATCTCCTCGTTGGTGAACAGGTCGAGACTCCGCCGCACCGACTCGAGGGCCGCCGCCAGCTCGGCGTCGGTCGGTCCGTCGGCCCGCAGTGCGTCGAGCTGGGCGAGCACGGCGGCCGACACCGCCTCGAGCTGGTCCGGGTCGGCGGACACGGAGATGTAGAACTCGACGTTCGGGGTCGCCCCGCCGGTCAGCTGCGACACGGCGAACGGCGAGTACGACTCCCCCAGCTCCTCTCGGATGATGTCGGTGAGGCGCGCCGACACGACCTCGTCGACGACCATCGCAGCAACGTCCTCGAGGCGATCGGGACCCGCCGGCGCAGTGAACAGGAACGACACCCGGGCCGTGTCGCCCTGACCGGCGTTGACCTGCTGGACGACGATCCCCTCCGGCGGGGGCGGCTCGACGAAGTCGGTCGCCTCGACCCGCTCGGTGGCCGGCAACGTCCCGAGGTACCGGCGGGCGAGGTCGGACGCCGTGTCGAGATCGAAGTCGCCGCTCAACGCGAACGCCCAGCCGCCTGCATCGCCGATCCGTTCGCGGTAGATGCGCTCGACCCCCTCCGTGTCGACCTCGGCCAGCGACTCGACGGTCGGCAGCAGGAACCGGGGATCGTCGTACCGGGCGTCGAGCAACGCGGTGAACTCGGCGGTGCTCGGATCGAGCGACGGATCCTCGGCGAACGGCAACGAGTCGTCGAGGTACTGCTCGAGCGCCCGCTCGTCGGCCCGGGGTTCGGTCATCGAGAGGTGCACGAGTTGGAACAGCACCTCGAGGTCCGCTGCGGCCGCCGACCCGTCGAACCCCTCGACGAACTGGTCGATGAAGGACTCCAGCGCAACGTCCTTGTCGGCGAGAAACGCCTCGACCTCGACGACGTCGTGCGGACCGAGTCCGCTGTTGTCGACGACCGCCGCTGCGGCGTCCGCGTTCGGGACGTCGTCGTCCGAGACGGCGGCGAGCCCGCCGATGCTGCGGGCCGAGAACGAGAGGGCGCCCTCGACGATCTTCGTCTGGTTCAGCGACACCCTGACCCCGTTGTCGAAGGTCAGCACAACGGGCGCCACGAACGACACGGTGCGGCCGTCCGAGAGCAGCTCCACTGCCGACTCGTCGACGGGGTCGGGCGCGGACATCAGCGTCGTGATCGCCTGAGCCTCGCCCTCGGGCGGGTCGAGGGCTCGGTCGCCGACCGTCCGAGCCATGTCCTCGAAGACCGCGACGTCGGGCACGTCGCCGGCCTCCCGCTCCGGTACGACGACCAGCATGTGCGGGCCGCTCGCCGCCAGCCGCTGGACGACGCCGTAGGCGACGGTCTCGGGGGTCGCTGCGTCGAGGATCGCCGTGGTGAGCGCGAACTGGTCGTCGGCGGTCGGGATCGGCTCGCCCTCGAGCACGTGGCGGACGTACTCGTCGGCGAACGACCGGTCCTGGCGCGACTCCCGGGCCTCGAAGACCGACCGGGCCGCGCTCCGCTGCGCGGACACCGCGCGGTCGACCTCGACCGCCGTGAAACCGAACCGTCGCACCCGCTCGAACTCGTCGAGGATCGCCTGCACGGACGCCTCCATGTCCGCGCCGTCGGCATCGACCACGATCTCGGGGGCATCGAGGCTGCGCACGACGCTGCTCGAGTCGACCGACGCGTCGTCGAACGGCGTCGCGCCGCGCAGGGCTGCGTTCGACAGGCGCGTCGCGATGATGTCGAAGGCGATCGCGTCGAGCGTTGCCCGCTGGAACGCCGCCTCTGGCGTGGGCCCGTGGTCGACGGGCAGCGGCAGGTTGACGAACGCGAACCCCTCCGCGACGTCGGGGTCCGTGACCACGCGCGCCAGCGGCTCGCCGCCGGGCGACACGACGAGCTCCGGACGTTCGGGCGCTGCGCCGCGGGACGTCGCCGCGCCGAAGCGCTCCGCGATGCCCTCCTCGATCGTCGCTGCGTCGATGTCACCCACGACGACCACTGCCACGTTGTCGGGCCGGTACCAGTCGTCGTAGAAGCGGCGCAGCGGCTCGGACACGGTCGACTCGATCGCCGCTTCCGTACCGATGGGAGCCTGCCCTTCGTAGGGCGACCCGGCCAGGAACAGCTCCTCGATGGCGTCGAAGATCCGCCCGTCGGCGCTCTGCTCGCGGATCCGCCACTCGTCGAGCACGATGCCCCGCTCGGCCTCGACAGCCGCCGGCTCGATCGTCGCTGCCGTCAGCCACTGGACGAGGACGTCGAGCGCGGTGTCGACGAAGGTCGGGTCCGAGGTCGGCACCGTGAGCTCGTAGACCGTCTCGTCGTAGCTCGTGTACGCGTTGATGTCGGCACCGAAGGCAGCGCCGAAGCTGCGCAGCACGGCGATCAGCTCGTTCTCGGGGAACTGCTCGGTCCCGTTGAACAGCATGTGCTCGAGGAAGTGGGCGCCGCCGTCCTGGTCGGCGTCCTGCAACGCCGAGCCGGCGTCGACGACGAGGCGCATCTCGGCGTTGCCTCCGGGGTTGTCGTTCTCGCGGATCAGGTACCGCAGGCCGTTGTCCAACGTGCCCATCACGATCGCCGGGTCGGGCTGATCGATCGACGGCAGTCCGGCGACGTCGGGCACAACCACCGGCGTTGTGTCGCCGCCGCCGGGCGGCGACGTGGTGGTCGGCGCGGGTGCGGTGGTCGTCGGCGCGGTCGGGTCGAGCGGGACGGACCCGGAGGTGTCCGAGCGCCGGCTGACGACGTCGCTCGACGTCGTGCACGCGGCGAACAGCCCTGCCAACACCAGGGCGGCGACACCCGTGTTCCGCCGCACGCTCACGACCGCTGAGGTTATTGCGCCGTCGACCGTCCCCACCCTCGCGGCGGCGGTCGGTCGCTGGGCCGGTCCGAGCGCCTCGACCGACGGTCGTCCGGAGACTGCGGCAGACTGATCCGGTGGACCTGCCACCCCCGATGTCGCCGCCGGCCGCCTCGGCGAACCCGGTCCCGCTGCGCATCACGGGGTTGACCAAGCGGTTCGGGGAGACCGTCGCGCTCGACGACCTCACCTTCACCGTGCCGTACGGGGCCTGCTACGGCCTCGTCGGCCCGAACGGCAGCGGCAAGTCGACCACGATGCGCTGCGTGGTCGGGCTGGAGCGACCCGACGCCGGAACGGTCGAGGTGTGCGGGATCGACGTGGCGACCGACGTCATCGCCACCCGGCGGGCGATGGGCGTGATCCTCGACCCGCTGCAGCTGTTCGAGCGACTCAGTGCGTGGGAGTTCGTCGAGACGATCGGCGCGCTGCGCGAGCTGCCGCCCGACACCGTGCGCCAACGGGCCGCCGAGCTGTTCGAGGTCCTGCAGCTCGCCGACGACGCCGACCGGCCGATCGCCGGCTACAGCCACGGCATGCGCAAGAAGACGGCCCTCGCGGCGGCGCTGATCCCCCGGCCCCGGCTGGTGATGCTCGACGAGCCGTTCGAGGGTGTCGACCCGGTGTCGACACGGGCGATGCGTCAGATGCTCGACCGGTTCCGGGCCGGGGGCGGCACCGTGATCCTGTCGACCCACGTAATGGACATCGTCGAGCGGGTGTGCGACCACGTCGGCGTGATCGACCGCGGCCGCATCGTGGCGTCCGGTGCGATCGAGGAGCTGCGGGCGGGACGCCGGCTGGAGGACGCCTTCATCGACGTCGTCGGCGCGTCGGACATGGACGCCGGCGCGCTGGACTGGCTGGGCCGGTGACCGACGCCGAGGTGATCGGCCAGTTCGCCCGCCTGCGCTGGCGGCTGCTGCGCAGCGTGCTGCGCTCGGACAGCTCCCAGAAGTGGGCGGTCCTGTTCGGGCTCGTCGCCGCGGTCGTCGCCGGGGTCGCCGGCGGTCTCGCGCTGCTGGCCGCCGGCCGCACGCTGGAGACGCCCGGGCCGGTCTTCGTCATCACCGCCGCCGGATTCACCCTGCTGGTCGTCGTGATCGGCGTGGTCACCGGCATCACGCAGCCGGTCGACCCGCGGGTGCTCGCCACCGAACCGCTCACCGACCGCCAGCTGGGGCTCGGGCTGCTGGCGGCCTCGGCGGTCGGTCCGCCAGGGCTCGCCGCGCTCCTCGTCGGCCTCGGGTTGTTCGCGGGTGCGATCGGCGGGCCGGCCGGCGCCGTGCCCGTCGCGCTGGCGGTCGTCGCCCTGCTCCTCACGCTGCTGTTGATCTCCCGGTCGACGATGAACGCCCTCGGCCTGTTCGCCACCCGATTCCCGCGGGCCGGCCAGGTGCTGATCGGGTTGGCCGGTCTGATCTTCTACGGCGGCCTCCAGTTGCTCTCCCGCCTGGCGCCGACGCTCGCCGAGGAGGACGACCGGCGGGCGGTGGCCGACGCGGTCGGCTGGACACCGCCGGGTCAGCTCGGCCGGGCGATCGAGGCGGCCGACGAGTCGCCGGGGCGAGCCCTGCTCCACCTCGTCGCCGGTTCGGTGTGGCTGGTCGGTCTGGCCTGGGTGTTCGTGTGGTCGACGCGCCGGCTGCTCGTCGCGACGAAGCGGACCGCGGGCGGGCGCGCAGGCGAGTCGGTCGCCGCCGACGAGCGCGGCCGCCCCGGGCTCGTCCGGCGTCTCTGCGGTGAGGGGCCGGTCGGTGCGCTGGCATGGCGGGGGCTGCTCACCCGGATGCGCAACCCTCGAACCGCGCTCGAGACGTTCATCGGGGCCGGCGTCGGCCTCGCGGTCGTGCTCGTGCCGGTGCTGCTCCAGGACCAGCCCGGCGGCGGCGCGGTGATCATCGGGGGCGCCGTGCAGTTCGCCGTGCTGTTCATCGCCGGCAACAGCTTCGGCTCAGACGGTCCGGCGCTCGGCGGCGAGCTGGTCGCCGGCGTCGACCCGGCGCTGATCGTGCGGGGCAAGGCGAGGTCGGTGGCGATCGTCGCCGCACCGATCGCGATCGCCGGACCGCTGATCGGCGCCGCCGTCACCGGGCAGTGGCAGTTCCTGCCGGCGGGGTTGCTCGTCGGGTTCGCCGGGCTGTTCGCAGGCACGGCCGGTGCGATCGTCCAGTCCACGCTGGTGCCGATCGCGATTCCCGACAGCGACAACCCGCTGGCCAGCGGTGACACGGGGAAGGGATGCCTGGCCGGGTTGATGCTGGCCGCGGTCCTGCTGGCGCTGGCGGTCGTGACGCTCCCGATCGGCCTCGGCCTGTTCTGGGCGGTCGGCCGGGCCTCCGTGCCGCTGACGACGATGTTCGCTGCGATGGCGCTCGGCGCGGGGCTCGTCCTGTTCGAGTCGGGGATCCGCTACGCGAGCGACCAGTGGCGACGCAAGGAACCCGAGATCTACGCCGCAGTCGTCCCGTCTCGCTAGACGCTCGATCGAGCGGAGCCTGGTCGGTCGGGTTCGCGCGGGCGCGGTTGAGTAGCCTCCGGCCATGGACGAGACGACCGCCACCGACCGCGACCGCGACGGCGACGACACCGCGGCCGACGACGAACTGCTCGACGACGAACTGCTCGTCGAGGAGATCTCGATCGACGGGATGTGCGGCGTCTACTGAGGCTCTGACCATGCTCGACCGTCGGCTGGCGCTGCACCCCCGCGTCGCCCTACGCCCTGAACCGTTCGGTGCACTCGCCTACCACTACGACAACCGGCGGCTGGTGTTCCTCCGTCACCCCGACGTCGTGCGCGTCGTCCGCGAGCTCGACGAGCACGACTCGCCCGCCGACGCCTTGCGCAGCTGCGGCATCGACGAACGGCGCTGGCCGGCCTTCGAGCGAGCGCTGACGGCGCTCCGCGACTCCGGGATGCTCTGTGAGCCCGACCATGTCACCGCTGGTTGAGCAGCTGAAGGGCGGGCTCGACGCCCCGATCTGCCTCACCTGGGAGCTGACGTACGCCTGCAACCTGGAGTGCGTGCACTGCCTGTCGTCGTCGGGTCGACGGGACCCTCGGGAGCTGACCACCTCCGAGGCGAAGGCGGTCCTCGACGAGCTCCACGCCCTGCAGGTCTTCTACATCAACGTCGGCGGCGGCGAACCGATGATCCGCCGCGACTTCTTCGAGCTGCTCGAGTACGCGATCGGCCGGGGCATCGGCGTCAAGTTCTCCACCAACGGGGCGTTCATCGACGCCGACAAGGCCCGCCGCCTGGCCGCGATGGAGTACCTCGACATCCAGATCAGCCTCGACGGCACCGACGCGGCGACGAACGATGCGGTGCGCGGAGCGGGCTCGCATGCGACGGCGATCCGGGCGATGGAGCACCTGCGCGACGCAGGGTTCGGCGAGTTCAAGATCTCCGTCGTCGTGACGCGACACAACGTCGACCAACTCGACGGGTTCAGGGCGCTGGCCGACTCCTACGGCGCCCAGCTCCGGGTCACGCGGCTGCGGCCCTCGGGGCGAGGCGCCGACGCCTGGCACGACCTCCACCCGACGAACGCTCAGCAGCGCGAGATCTACGAATGGCTGCTGGCCCACGGCGACCGGGTGCTGACCGGCGACTCGTTCTTCCACCTCAACGCCCTCGGCGAGGAACCGCTGCCCGGGCTGAACATGTGTGGGGCGGGACGGGTCGTCTGCCTGATCGACCCGGTCGGTGACGTCTACGCCTGCCCGTTCGTGATCCACGACGAGTTCCGGGCCGGCTCGGTGCGCGATCCCGGTGGCTTCACCGGCGTCTGGCGGACGAGCGAGCTGTTCACCGAGCTGCGTCGACCGCAGTCGGCCGGCGCCTGCGCGTCGTGCGGCAGCTACGACGCCTGCCAGGGCGGGTGCATGGCGGCGAAGTTCTTCACCGGCATCCCGCTCGACGGGCCGGACCCCGAGTGCGTCGGCGGGCACGGGGAGGCGGCGATGCTCGCCGCCTCGGCCGCGCCACCCCGGCCGATGATGGACCACTCCAAGCCGGAGCGGGTCCCGGTCACCCTCGGGCGCCGCTGACCGTCCGCCTCGACCGCGCCGGTGAGCGGTGGAACCACCCCCGGGGCTCACCGCTCACCAGGAGAACCCGGCCGAACGCGAGGGGTTCAGCGGCGGACGGTGACGCCCTGGTGCGGCCCGATCGGCAGCCGGGTGCCGGACGGGACGCCGAGCTGGGTGGCCATCGAGCCGTAGACCGGGACACCGAGCTTCGTCCCCGGCGGGGTGCGGTAGTCGCCGGACGCTGCGTCACGGACGTACGGGTTGGTCGCCGCCGTGCTCCAGACCGAGTTGATGTCCTGACCGGTGTTCGCTCGGTGCTGGTCGAGGGTCGTGGCGTAGGCCAGCGACTGCGGCCAACGGGCCCAGCGGCTGATGTTGCTCGTCGGCGACCCGGGCGGCAGCCAGAAGGCGTTGTAGTCGCTCAGCACCTTCATGTCCTCCGCCGAGCGTTCCTCGGTCCAGTCGTCGACGTTGAAGAGCGCCGGCGAGCGGTCCCGGCCCTCGCCGAACACGTTGTTGCGGATGCGGACGGTGTCGACCTCGGCCCGTGGCCCCTCCTCGACCCAGATGTCCCGGCGGTTGCGGTAGAGCGCGTTGTGGTAGACGCTGACGTGCTGCGACTCGAGCACCCAGATGCCGGTCTCGCCGTTGCCCTGGGACACGTTGCCGATGGCGTTGACGTACGACGAGAGCTCGAGCTCGATGCCGCTCCGGCCGTTGCGCTCGGTGAGGTTGCCGACGACGGTCACGTACTTCACGTCGAGGTCGGTCCAGATGCCGGGGCCGTCGTTGCGGGAGACGTCGTTCTCCCGGAAGGTCAGTCCCTCCGACGTCGTGATCTTCACGCCGGCGGCGGAGTGGTGGGCGTCGAACTTCTCCTTGTTGTTGCCGACGATCGCCGAGCGCTCGATGACCACGGTCTTGCTGAGGTGGCCGACGATGCCGGAGTAGCCGTTGTCGCTGAACTTGCTGTTGCGGACGATGATGACCTCACCCATCACCGACAGGCCGTTGAACGCGTTGAGCTCGACGGTCACGCCGTCGAGGACGACGTTGTCGGAGTGCACCCGGACGGCCGCCCAGTCGGCGCGCTCGGTGGCGTATCGGCGCACGGTCACGTTCGTCAGCCGGGAGCCGTCGGCGTTGTTGAAGTACAGGCCGTACGACAGGTCGGACGCCTCGACCAGCCGGCCGGTCGGGTCCGAGCCGAGCCACAGCCGGTCGGCAGCCGTGTCGTGGTAGAAGGTGCCCGGGACGACCTCGCTGCGCGAGAGCACCTGCTTCTGCGGGGTGCCGTCGAGGAAGACCTGGTCCGGATAGGCGGCCTCCGGCCGGTCGGGGTGCAGGAAGGGGCCGCTGGTCGTACGGAACTCGGTGGTCCATCCGCCGGCGTACCAGTCGCCGTCGCTGGCGACGAAGCCGGTGACGGCCCTGGCGCCTTCCATCACGGCTCGCTCACCGGGTGCGGACTCGATGCGCAACGCCTTGCCGTAGATCTGGACGCTCTCGCGGTAGACGCCGCCGCGCAGGATGATCGTGTCACCGGACTGGGCGACCTGGACGGCCCGCTTGATCGTGCGGTAGGGCGCCGCCTCGGTGCCGGCGTTGCTGTCGCTGCCGGTCGGCGCCACGTAGATGGTGGTGGCGGCGCTGGCCGGGCTGGCGTCGAGCGCGACGAGACCCGCGAGGAGCGCGAGCGCGGTGACGAGCGCGGCGAACACCGTCGCGAGCGCGCGGGGAGTTGTGGACCGGGGACGAGTGGACACCTTGACGACCTCCTGTGGCGGGTTGACCACTTGGTGTCGCTCAAAGGTCCGCGTCGTCAGGAACGTCGCAAGGAGGTCCAGGGACTTTGCAGAGGATCTTGAGGAGAACGAGAGAGTCCGGCCCGGGATTCACCGCATGCGGCCGCGCACCGTGCTCACCCCTCCCCCTCCGTCCGACCCGATGTGTGAGCACCTGCAACCGAAACCCGTCGCGACAACTCACACATCGACCACCTGCCGAACGGTGAGCGCCCGCTACCAAAGCCCGTGGTCTGAGCTCACACCTCGAGAGGCCCGAACTGTGAGCGCTCGCTACCGAAACTCGTCGGGAGCGCTCACAGATCGGTGGGGGCGACGACGGGCGGCGGCGGTGCGGCGGTGACGAAGGTGAGCTCCTGCACGGCGCGGGTCATGGCGACGTACAGGAGCCGGGCGCCACGCGGGGTCACGGTGGCCGAGGGGTCGCCGAGGATCTCGTGGGGGTTGACGACGACGACGCCGTCGAACTCGAGCCCCTTCACCGTCTCGGGGCCGAAGAGCGGTACCTCCTCGCCGTCGAGGTCGTGGAGGTGGTCGGCGGGGAGAAGCCCCACCGACCGCACGGCCTCGCGAACGAGGTCGTGGCTGCCGACCGGAGCGACGACGCCGGTGAGCGGGTGACGCCGCTTGAGCGCGAGGACCTCGGCGGCGACCGCGTCCGCCAGCTCCGGCGGCTCGACCACGCTCCAGCGAGGTGGGATGCCGACGGTCCGCACGCTGCGACTCGGCTCGGCGGTGACGCCGGTCAGCGGCAGCAGCCGGTTCGCCACGTCGAGGATCGGGCCCGGCACGCGGTATCCGATCGTCAGGTCGGCCACCGACCCGTCGGCGCCGAGGGCGCCGAGGTGGGAGAAGACGTCGCCCCACCGCTCCTGGCCGGCGGGGCTGGTCGACTGCGCCACGTCGCCGACGAGCGTCAACGACCGCGTCGGGCTGCGCCGGCCGATCACCGCCAGCGCGACGGCGGAATGGTCCTGGGCCTCGTCGACGACGACGTGCCCGTAGGAGAACGGCGTCCCGTTGAGCATCGAGTTGGCCTCGTCGACGAGCAGCTGGTCGGCCCGCGTCCAGCGCCGCCGCTTGCCGGACGGCCCGGGCAGCAGCCGGTCGACGAGGCGGACCGGTTTCTGCGACGGCCACGATGTGCTGATCGCCGACTTCAACGGCCCCGCGGCC